>Ga0181612_128306_pt1 | contig 10696 bp, 8 predicted proteins | sample HoacroProtozoa21_FD_119630 | JGI IMG/M metagenome (GOLD analysis project Ga0181612, IMG submission 119630) | Hoatzin crop microbial communities from Cojedes, Venezuel. Combined Assembly of Gp0051906, Gp0051904, Gp0051908
CAAAAAAGATGTGGACAGGCTGGAGAGGGTCCAGAGAAGGGCCACAAAGATGATCAAAGGACTGGGAAGCCTGCCTTCTGGGCAAAGGCTGAGAGAACTGGGTTTGTTCAGCCTTGAGAATAGAAGACTTAGGGGAAACCTTATGACCATGTTCCAGCATTTAAAGGGTGGCTACAAACAAGACAGATGCTCCCTTTTTACAAGGAGTCGCATGGAAAAGACTAAGAGTAACAGATACAAGTTACTCCTGGGGAGATTCCTATGGGACATGAGAGGAAAATTTTTCACAGTGAGAACAATCAGCCATTGTAAACATCTCCCCAGAGAAATGGTGGATTCCCCAATGCTGGACACTTTTAAGATTTGGGTGGACCAGGTGCTTGGCAATATTGTCTTGATTGTGCTTTTGCCAAGAAAGGTTGCACCAGATGATGCTTGAGTCCCTTCCAATGTGGTATTCTACGATGCTATGAGTCTATGATATGTGGGCTGGGATAAGCTGGCCAGCTGTGGGCTTTTTTGTTTTTTAACATTGGTCTGGGTATGTTTAAGCAGTTCAGCCTTGTGCAGAACTGTATGGACATTGCTTTGGAGACCTCATAGGGAGCTTTTTCTTTGCCTTTTCTCCTTTGGTGCTTCAAAGCTGGTGGAAGATCCTTTAAGGCAGCCCTTAAAGCTAAGAGCTTGTGGGAGACTTTACAAGGAAACAAAGTTCAGTCTGAAAATGTCTTCATTCTAAAACAAGTATTTCATCTAGGTTTCAGTGAACTTTCCCTAGGGTCTTAACTTCAAGTCTTAGATGCTGGAAGCTGTGAGTTTCCCAGCCCCATGCTGGTTTGCAGGCAAAGGGCCAAGGGCTTTGGTTCCTCGCAATCTCTAGATGACTAATGACACCAGTGAGCATGCCAGGTTCCCTCAACACCTGCAGACACAGGCAGTTCCACAAGAAACCTTGGGTTTTTTTCGTTTGTTTGCCTAGGTTTCTATTGACTTCCTTCTGAGTCAATGCTGACCCAAGCTAAAAATAAAAATGAAACATTTTGCTTTCTGCTTGTCACTCCAACACATCACACTCACAGACATACACACTCCCTTCCCTGACAAGAATCCTGAATTTCATAGGAACTTGGAAAAACAAGGAAGCCCTGTTTTTCTTCCAGATTTAGCAATTGGTTACAAACTGTGCAATTGCTCGACATCATGCTCAGTTTTGAAGGCTGAATAGCAGGTTGAAGGCATCTGCTTCAGGAGGAAGCAGCCTGTGTACCCAACAGCTTGTCTACTTTCTCTAGATGCACCCGTTAGTTTAATAAAAGATATGGTTTCTATTTACAACTTTTCTCTGGCCTATGAACTTTATTCATGACAGTCCTCCTGTGGTTCCCAGTGCTAATATTAGACTATGTTTGTCTATGACGTGCTAGCTATTCTAACAGAGGTTCAGCATAGTTCAGGGACCCCTTTGAAGTATCTTAAGGCCAATCTCGGGTTTCTGGGAAGCTTATTACCTGCACTAACAGGGTGTGCAAAGCCACAGCTTACAGTCCAGGCAATGTAACTTAGACACACATTTCTTAGCTCAGCATGTGTTTAAAAGTATTTTTTGCCAGAGAAATTTGTTCCTTTATATTCTCTCTGGCCAAAGAGCACCTATGGCTCCCGGCTTTGCACTGGGGATAAAATAAAAAGGATGGGGTGCACAGATGCTTGGCTACACCTCGTGGATTTTGCTTAGGCTTTGTGCGCTGACCCCAAGAACCAGCTCTGAACCTGTTGCTGCAGCAGGTTTGTGTAGTGTAATGGATACAGAGAAAGCAAAACCAGAGACAGGTAGGAATGGAAGAGGGAGCATTTTTATGTGGTTTATTACCTGGTATGATGAGCAAGGTGGAAATGGCTCCAGGATGGCTCTAATTTCTGGCCTGGTAATGGCAAAATCCTTGGGGTTTCTTATAGACTCCCATTTCTTATAGACTCCAGTATTTTCAGCAATACAGATAGGATGCCAGCTGGCTGCTCAGAAGCATGGATACAGTGCATGAACAACAGAGGCAGAGGGGCGATGGAGCAGATGTTTGCATCGAGCTGTGGAGCTCAAGGGAGGGAAAGCAAAGCTACCGGCTAAGTGCTTGGGGTATGGCCCGCACAGCTGCTGAAGGAGGCATCCTCTGGTGAAGCCATGGCAGATGCACCAACTTCTGCCTCACCATAAGGATTCTGGGGTGGGATTATCTCATTGAAAGCTTTAAGAGTCTCTCTTGTGCAGCTCAATGACATGAGTTTCCTCCAGACACCAGGCAAGGAATTCTGGGGACAGCTTTTATTATTACAGGTGAGTGGGGTTTTGCCTTTCCTCTGGGTACTTGGCATATGGAAGAGACTGGGGACCTGGGTGACAGACATCCCATCTCAGGCCTGAGTAAGTTTTTCCTGGATGAAAATACAGATGGACACATGTTCTGCATTAGGCTTCCTACTGTGCTGGCGTTGCGCTAAAATTTGAGATATATTTAGAGGATGGAAGGATGAACACAAAGACACTGCTGAGATTTCCAAGAATTATATTTGAAAGTAGTACCTCCAGGGTGAGGGATTTTTGTTTTTTCAGTGGGTTATTCTGTTACCAGAGCAACTCAAAGACATGCATCTCTTTTGGTTGCACTTCTCAAGGAGATTTTGTTGCTGTCTGTGGAGTCAGCATGGATCTCCCACACAACCAAGGACCGCCAGTGCAAAGATGTGCCCTCCAGGTCTTGCTCAGCAATGTGACAACAGAGAGCATCTTGGATAAGAACCAGAGTTGCTAAAGAGTCAGAAATGTGCTGGCAGCCATGGAGGTGAGACATATGGTCCCCAATTCCTCCTTGTCTTCTCCAGATTGGCTTCCCTGCATATTACAGAAGATTCCTTGCAATTACAAGGTCAGAGATGGATTTCTTATCAGCCCTCTTTCCTCTCCTGGCACCACTTTTCTGTTGAAGGCACTCTGTGCTGACAAATCCAGGGGAGGACAGATAGAGTGCTCAGCGGCATTTATTTTGGCATGGAGTTATTCAGTTGTGCTGCTGCTGGAACAGTGCAATGGGTGAGGAAGCAACAGCCCATCAGGAGATTATTAGTTGGTTTCAGCTGTGTAGGTGTGAGGTGTCACTTTGCTACCAACAGCCATCAGGCCCTAGAGACCCAGAAGACAAGTTTAGAAATGTTGCCTCATTGCTGCTGATTACTCAACTGATCCTTTAGTTTTATAGGGCAAGCTGAACTGTCAATATGCTGAAACAATCTAAAAAAAATTGCTGAAAACAGTTATGAACAGCGTAAGATTCTGTAAAGCAATGAGATATTATTGAACATCTTTTTTGGATGACATTTTTAGTGAGGAAACTGGCTTCTGATCAGACAAGACGTGGGTGAAAGCTGCTGCAGGGATGAGATAATACATTGCACATCTTGTCAAAATCCCTGCTGATGCCTCCTTTGAGTCAGGACGGAGGGAGCATGCGGCTTAATGTTTGGCTGAGCTCGTTTGCAAACACCTACTTGTGCACTCTGTAACGCAATGAGAAAAAGTTGAAGGAATTTTTGGGGGCTGAGAAACCACCGAGCAGCTTCGTGTCTCTTAAACAGAATGGTGGGAAATTACTCAGAGGGACGCGGCGGCGCCTGTGCGCTCATTCTTGGGAAAGCTGCAGATAACTTATTTACAAGTGTGTTTTGACATCGCAAACTCCTTGGAGAGCTCCTCAGGAGGCCTTAGAGGACGTGAAGAAGGAAGTAGTTCACTTGAAAGGGGAAAAGCTGGAGCCAGCTTGACCTGCAGAGGGTCTTAGGTTAAGAGGAGGGCTTGCAAATGCGGTGGGAGATGCCAGGGTTCAGGGGTCCTGGAGCAGGGGCAGTCAGTAGAGACATTGCAAACATTCTGGGAGTAGCTCAGGGATAGCACTTGGAGCTAGGGGAGAGACAGGCTGTCCCTCCCCGTAACCAGCAGCAGCAGTTTCTGAACTACACAGCAAAATTCCCAACACTGGTGCATGGGTAACAATACTCCATCGGGAGGGCAGCAGATAGTTCCTGAAGCTATTTGGTCTGCACAGAGGAGGACTGTACTAGGAGCTGTGGAATTTTCTCTTTGGTGCTTTCTTAGTGTTCTGGAGCTTTGGGTCCCTTCAAGAGCTTTGTAAAGGTGTTTTGAGGAGATGCCGACTAGGATTATCCTTAAGCAGGCCTTGCAGCTGTGTTTTTGGACAGCCTCAAAGGGGAGATGTGGAATAGGTCAGGAATAGGAAGACCAGTGCTCGCTTGAGCTATGTTGCAGAACTTCTACTTCCATGCCACAAGCAAATGGGGAGATAACAGGAGACTCCAATCCCCACCAGTCTGATGCAGCTGATGGCCCCAAGAGTGCAGATCCTGCAGTCCTTTAAATCCTGCAAATCCTGCAAGGATTTCAAACTCGGTGATAGAATGGGAGTGGCTTCTCAAAAATTTAATGGTGTGAACCTGCCCTAGTTAGGATGGATCTTTTTATTGCTTTACATTTCTTAGCTTCTTATAGCAGGCTACTGCCTCCTGGAAGATGTAAGTGGAGGATCAGGAAGGAGACAAAGGATCATTCTGGGATAAAACCAGGCTAACTGTGGAATTTGTGCTTTGCTCTGGGGCCTTCATGGGGGCAACAAACAGCTCCTGGACAGCAAGGAGTAAAGAGTGTGACAAGTCAAGCTTGGGAAACGGATGTTTGTAGAGAATGTCCCACTGTCACTGAGGCATTTCTGATGGGACAGAGGAGTGCAGCTGAACGGCTGGTTTCTGTACACGGCTATAACTTGTGTTTAGCATTTTGTAGTTTTCACTTGGTGCTTAACAGTTTAATGCATTCATTTTTGTCCTTTAACCTTGACTCCTTTTAGAGACTCACCAGACTAATTTATGTTCCATTCTGATGTTTTAGTACTTGCTCCAGACAGCTAAATGGGTGATGTATCAATTTGTCAGCCCTATAAACCAGAGAGGAGACAGTAAGCCTTTTCCTTTAAACTCCTGTTGTCTTTTAGTAACTAAGCATCAAGAAAACTCAGTCCTTAGCCTTAAAGGGCTACTTCCTCCTTTCCCTGATTTCTTCTGGACATCTGTGAGGAAGTTGAGTGTAAATATGTGTGAATATTCTCACAAGGGGAATCCTGACCCATCCTTCCCTTGCAGTTTCCATGAAACATCTATGTTCTCGCTGTGGCTTCACAGTCAGGCTAGCTGGTGGCCCAACAGGGGCTGTTCAAAGGACTAAACAACAGCGTAATTCCTCCATAATCTCCTTGCATGGTCTCTGTTTCCATTCACATGTAAAGATAACGAGTAGTTAGTTACATGATGCATTTTTAAGGCAGGTATCAGAAAAAGCAGGTTTTTCTACTCTGCGTTGGAGATAGTTGCAAGCTGCTCAAATGTTACTTCACTCTGAAAATGCACTCATGGCTTGGGTAGTGATGGACCACTGTGAGCGGGGAGTGAGCCTGCTGATTTTGTCAAGCTCCAGTCAGAGTAACTTGTTGAAACCGAGACGTTTCTTCTGGGATTGCCAAGGGCTTGCCCTGCAACCTGCTGGGCTGTTTGATCTCAGGACTTGTGTACATGTGAGTGCAGTGAGTTACATTTAGGCAACACTTCCACAAAGCTAATTCTGGGCTCCTGCTTCCTCCTCCAAAGGGAAAATGTCGTGGAAAATGCAAACATCCAATGCAGTGGTGCTGCTGGTGTCAGAAGGTGCAATGCTACCGCTGCTCTGTAGATCTCCCTGTCCTGGAGGTTGGTGGCAAACAGCTTAGTCAGACATGTCTGCTCTGGCTTCACCAGCTACTGGAGGAACAGCTCCTTCAGTTGTGTTGGACAGGATTATATTGTCAAAGCTGTTTCTCTCTGATTTTTAAAAAGTGAGTCAGGGAACAGTCTCAGAGGATGGAGGTGGGGGAGGGCTTTATGTTGTGGGTTTACTTTTCTCTCTGAAATGCAAAGATTAGCCCAGCGTCTATCACAGAGCACAGGAACATAGATCCAAGAACAGACTCCAGTGTGACTGTTCCCCGGTTCCTCTGTCCATAGACGGCTAGCAGACAAAAAGGTTGTTAAACGCTGAAGTTTGGGAAATTTCTCTCACTTTGACTCAGCTAACAATTTCATATTAAATTTAGAATGGCAATTTGAACATGGATCAAAGCATTATGACAGCTGCCAGCCTTTGATATCGACTTCTTGTTAGAAAAAGTGGTGGAAGAAGCACAGCTTACATACTGGTAGATAATGGATTATAAATTGCACATACTGTCACACCTGACGAGGTTGGGATTTTTGCTGACAACTCTTGCTCTCTTTCTTTAGACCACCGTATGTTGATGCTCCAGGGAAAATGGATTTTCAGGACTGGTTTCCTAGCTGCATTGAAGCCCTGTTGAACTGAAAATATTTAACAAGACCTTAAAATGGCAAAAAGAAGCCTTCAAGACTGCTTTCTTCCCCTTTACTGTAGCCTGAAGTCTGCAAAGCATTTCAGTACAAGAAAATTGCTGCTACTTACAGTTTTCTGGCATGTGCCACTGTGTGCTCCCGCTATGCAGTTTTAGATCAGGCCGTGTCGTGATGGTGGTGGTTGCTGTTACCACAGATTGGCTCTCAATAAGTGTCTTAGATCCTCAGCTGTGTGTGGAGAAGGTCTCATGCGGGCTGTGCACAACCCCATTACAAAGACAGATCAGGCGTGATTTATCTGACAACCTCAGCTAGACGAGTAAAGCTGGACCAGTCCCCCTCAGCTCCCTTTATTGCCAACAGAGAGAAACAGAAACAGAGGTCTAAATATCTCTCTCAGATGCATTTTTTAAGATGAGATAAGTCATGCTCTGGACTCTTGATGATGTTAATTAGCTCTCTGTTTACCACAGAAGGAGGACAGGATGATTAGCTAAAAGAGACGTTCCTACCCGAGATGAGTGCCATGAGCTGGATGCTGTGGATGTTCATGCAGTTTTTCACTGTCACAGGTAACTTGTGTCCAGAGTGGTAGAAATGACTGTCTTTTGACAGAAGCAGGTTCTCCAGTTAAACCATCGAAGCATCACTTGATCATAAAGAAAGCCTTGTTGCTAATGAATCAGTTATAGCTGTTACAGTCCCTGCTGCAGAGCAGGCAGACCATAGCTGTCTGTTGGCTGCAATTACAGGGTTGAACATGGTGATCCAGCAGCAAGGTTCAACCTATGGGTGGTAACCTTGTGCTCTTACTCTCAACCCACCTGACCTGCAAGTGAAAACCTGTGTTAAACCAGGCTAACACTTTGTGGGAAAGGGTGGGAGAGAGGTGAGGCCAGCAGTGACAGCTCTGCTGATATGTGACTGACCAGAATGTAAGAAAGCTGCCATCCCATCCTCTCCTCACCATGCTTTGGCCTGTCTTGTCTTCAGGAGCATCTTACCTCAGTGTTTTTTGGTTTGATTTCTTTTTTTTTCTCCTTTCTTTCTGGTTTACTCCCAATTAGTACTGCGATGTTTTCTTCGGATAATGAGCATTTTAGTGTCACCTCACCTCTCCTATGTCCTTCTCACACAGCCAAATAATTTATCTCTGGGAGAGCAGCGACTGGCAAGTGAAGGAGCTGCAGACACTTCTAAGTTGCTAAACCTCAGTTTTAAATTGCACGGGCAAAAATGCAGTGACGTAAGTGGGGAAAAGTGACTCTGCAGAAGATCCGCATTGCTTGAATTTGTATTTCAGTGTTTCCAGACCAAATGCCTTCTGTCCTCAGGGAACGCAGTTCTTTGCTAACTGGGGTGGTCACGGTCTTCATGATGTATGCAGCATCTCTGGTGCTGGAGAAGGATCCTGTCAGCTAGGATGGGGTGGATCCAGTCATAGCCAGAGTAGTCCTAGGACCCTGGGTTGGATTGCTGGCATCTTCCATGGCCAAAGGGTTTCAAAGGGGTATTGCAGCAGCTGTGCACAATGTCTTGAGCAGGGTCTTTTGTTGCACACATTTCTGCAGGGCCAGCTCAGCATGATGTCTCCTAGGACTGGCCGTGACTGTGCATGCACGCTGACCAGCCTCTCTGCCGTGATGCCATGATGGTGAGGGCAGTCTCACAACCACGTATGAGGAGGGGGCTTGCATTGCCTTGCCTTTCCTCGGTGCAAGGAGCTCATCTGAAGTGGGCCTGGGCCATTTGCACTGCTGAGGGACTCCCTGAGGTTACAAGAGGGAAACTTCAATCTGTCCTGAGGCAATGTGGGTTGTGATGCTGCTCATCTGTACCTGCGCAGGTGAGAATGGAGTCTTCCTAGTGAAGATGTTCCTGTTCTACTAAGTCAAACCACGAGCCATAGTGCTGTTCTCTGTTCGCAAAGGAAGGGGTAGCTCTGATCAGAGTTTAGGAGACATGGCTTCAGTTTGATTCCTTGTCACAGACATCCCGTGTGATTTGCAGTGAGCTACTGTGATATTCAAAGGCATTGCGGTGCCTAATCCAGACAGAAGTAGTTATCTGAAATGCTGTGACACCTCCTGTGTCTCAACTTCATCTACAGCACTTAGAAAATAGCACAACTCTGTTTCCCAGGAGAAACATGTTAAAGGTGGTGAGGTGCTTGGGGACAATGCCAGCTCACAGTCATAACAGATTTTGGCTCTGTGTTGCTAACAGAAAAAGAAAAATGCCACGTGGAGGAGACTAAGAAGACCATCTACTACACAGACACAGGAGTTTTGACTCAGTTGCCCAGCCATAGCCTCTCCTGCTATTGGAGATGCCCTGGGGTGTGCCAGCTGGGTTACCCTAGGTGGCTGGGTTATCTGTCACACCTCCTAGCTCCATGCGGAGGTCTCCAGTACCCTGGGGTATTTCAAATGGCAATGGATCCCCAGTTCCAGGTGCATAAATTAAGCTCAGAATAAGACGCAGTAATCTACAATATAGATGTCTCTGTACCTCTTCTACAGTCAGTGGAGATGGAGACAATGCACAGGATAGGAACTAGGCTGCAACTCATCTTAAAGCAGTCTGAAACTGGGCAAATCACATGCGTCTACAAGCATCTACTCCTTTTCAGAGCACTCCCAGGTAAGCTCTTCTGCTGTGCACAGGACAATGTCTGCTGTGAACCCTTATTGCAGAAGACTCCTTCTGTTCATACAAGCACCTTAGCCCTTCTGGGATCCAAGTACCAAGTCTACACTCTGATTTCTTGGGTCTGGGTATTTTACCAAGTAGCTGAGGAGGCAGTGAGACCTCAAGTCGATAACAAAACCTAGACTGTTAATGAAAAAGGATGTCATCTCAGCTCTGTCCATGGAGATTGCTTCCCTCCAGCCAAACAGCAGTGATCTCAGTATCCTGGGATGAGGTAGGATGCGTCTCTAAACTATCAATGTGCCTTGTCTTCCATGACGTCTATTCCAGTGGAAGACACTCTGAAATTAATCTGTCCGAGATATGAACTATTGAGAAATTTTATTTCTACATTTTTAAATATTTTTTTAAACAGTCTTGAGCACTATTTATAGACAGACTAGTACCTTAAACACAAAGCACAGTCTTCAGTGGTGTTATTCAACAATAAATAACCCGCATTAATCAGAGATGAAATACAAAGTCACCTTTTTGTTCCGATTTACTTGTCTTCTTTAATTTGGCTTCACTCAACAAGCTGTTGCTTCTTTCTTGGAAAAAAAAAAATCTGCTTGAGTTGCTGTGATGCTCACTTGTGTTATGCTTTGTCTCTTCAAGTCCAGAAGAAGGTTTTGTGCAGAGAGGAATTTCTGCAGTGGGACCATTTTGTGTTTAGTTTCAGCAGCATCGCTGCAATGTTCAGAGCAGGATTACATGAGGCAAGTAATTTGTGACTTCTACACCTCGATGAGGCTTTACGCTGGTGAAGCGAGCACCACCATCTCCATAGCTTCCTTGTACCCATACACAAGTGTAGAGACAGAGCAATTTTCTCAAGTATCCTTTGGTGACTGTATCTGGAAATAGACCATCCTGGGTCAGATGGACCGTTGTTTGACCCAGGATCGCGCACATTTTCTTTTCCTCCCTTTACTTACAGTCATGGGGTCTCGCAGCACTGGAAAATTATTTTAGTGTATGCACGTACTGTGGTCACATTCCTGCCTCTGGCTTCCCAGACTCCTCCTGTTTGCTGAAGCCTCCCACACAGAAACATTTCAGAACACCAGACAGGCTTGTGCTCCGGATCATCCCCCGAAACAGTCATCTTTACTATCAGCTACTTAAGGATCTGAACAAATACCCACATGTCTGGGGTTGGGTGAGTAATTTAAATTTATTTGGGATTTATTTTCAATATTAACCAGATTCTTCTGGCAAAAGCTTGAATTAAGAAAGTGTTATATCATGCAGTAACCATGGATTAAAAAGGAGACCTTGAATTTTCTGATCAAAGTATTGGTCTCCAGAAAATAACAAGCCGTTGAAAGAAGAGCTGATGGTTGGAAGTCATAAGTTTTGAAGATTATCATAGGGATAAAATTTATTAATAGCAAAAGATAATTGGTTATGACATTCCTGACATTGCCCATTTTTGCATGAATTATTTTCCCCTTGAAAGTGATTCTTAGTTCACAAGTCTGAATTCATATTACTTAAAAATGATAGTTTCAGAAAGCCAACAACAAAATGAAATTTCTCTTTC
>Ga0181612_132208_pt1 | contig 10696 bp, 3 predicted proteins | sample HoacroProtozoa21_FD_119630 | JGI IMG/M metagenome (GOLD analysis project Ga0181612, IMG submission 119630) | Hoatzin crop microbial communities from Cojedes, Venezuel. Combined Assembly of Gp0051906, Gp0051904, Gp0051908
CACAGTTGCTGTACAGGAAAGAAACTTTTCTCAGGTTTGAAGTTCTCCCAGCCTTCTAATTTTATAATGTTCTTGGAAAAGTGCTGTCTATTTTTTAAATCACTTCTAACAGAACTCCACTTTGTTTAAATACACAGATTCACGAAAAGGACTCTACATGTTATCGGCAACACACTATCAACTTGACAATTTTACTATGCCAATTAAAATGAAAACATTTACTTTGAATATAACTGGAAAACATCACCAAATGAAATGTTTATAGTTTATTAAAAGCATTGCTTGCTGAAAGCCAGCTGAGAACACATTCATTTTTAACTTCAGTATGCGCCCAATAATAGCTGGGATTTTTCCTTCATTTCCAGTAGTTACTCAGATTCATTCAATCTTCTTCTAGAATTAACCCAGTAGCACTTCTGCTAATAAAAATCATTAACATTTCAACATTTGACACAGAAAAATCTCATTAACTCCTGAGGAATCTAAAAATCACTCCTATGTGAATGCATACAATTTTAAGTAAGTGTCCTCAGAACAGATCAAGTGGCAAGAGCGTGTCCTCCGGATACTAAAATACAAACAAAATCCCTTACCTGATGGCTGGGTCCAACTCTGATTTCACCCTGGGTACTGTTTAGCCTCCTAACATTAAAAGAAAAAAAAAAAACAGCAATGAGAAAGAATTATAATTAATGAAATTTGGGACCACAGTCTGTATTTTTTGTCCCTGCATTTCCAATGCAAATGGAAGAGAAGCAAAACTAATACATCATTGAGAAAACAAGCAAGGACATACTGAGGCGTATTAGAGGCCTCGCTGCGAACGGCGAACACCGACGCAGCAAGCCTGGGACTTGCAGCCGAGCAGAGGAGCTGAGGCAGAGGATCGGGGCGCTCCGTCCCCGCGATCCCTCAAAGCCTCTGCGGTTCTCTACAGCCCTGAGCTGCTCTGTGCTTTCGCCAGCCAACTCCAACGCCTGCTACGTGGAGCATCACCGTCCAACAAGCATCTTTTACCAGTGCTGTGTTCCTTCAACCACTTCGTTCAACAGCAAAGCTAAAGTAATGCAGACAACATGCTAAGCACTACGCTACAGACTAATACACAGGAAATACCACGTTCCTCACGAACATCTTGGTGGTCATTTTAATTTTGAAAGAGAAAATATCTTAAATAAAGATATTTGGGGTATTAACCTTTGAACATCAGAGCCTTGCGTGACCAGAATTCACAAAACTAATTCTTCTTTTTCCAGGCCGAGTTCATGGAAAACCATTCAAGCTATTTTGGATTTCACATGCAAAATTATCTAGCTCTTGCTTTAAGAGGTTAAAATTATTATTGTTGCTTTTAATTCATTTGCTAAAATCACGAGTTAGCACACAGACACACAGAAAATCTAAAAAGCAGTTAAAACATGCCTTTTAACACTTGTAGAGGTGATTTTAACTCAATTCATCCAAAAAGGGCTTCCCTTCTACACAATACACTTGGCCTTCATATTTTTCCACTACTTTGAAAAGACATTTATATAAAAAGCTCGACGTTCCAAACGAACTGTCCTCCGCATAGTGCTAATTACGCTCGGAAGGGCTCTGTGCTGCTGACACCACTGCCTGGAGTTACCGAAACATCGCAGTTACAGTAGGAGAAAAACTGTTTTCTCATGTTGCAGCAGAACTGCCCTGGTGACAACAGAAGTTAAAGGTGTGCCAGTATAAACCAGAATAACACAACTGCCATGGCAGAATTTATTTTTCTTCCTAAATTTTGAACAGACTAACAGAGTACATAAAACTTTACCATGGAAGAGTACCCTTTGACCCTTTTTCTTCACTAAATATATTACAATATAAGCAACAAGAAGGTGCACGAAGAAAACTATTTACTACTTGAAGTACTAATTTCTGAGGGACTATAGTTGAATCCAGGCGACCTCTCTGCTGTAATCTCACATATCCAGCTCTTGCCAGAGCCAGGTCACTACAGTCTATACAGATACCTGGGCCCAAACATCGCTACGGGTGCAGCTACAGTCTGAAAACCTCAATGACTCTCCAAGACTACTGTAAAATAGCATTACATAACACAACCAAATGCAAGGAAACTCAAAATCCTTAAGATCAACATTCTTCTCTTCCTAAAAATTCTTATTTAAACATACATCTTTTATTTATATTCTGCATATTACATTAACAGGACAACAAAATTCAGAGTTAAGACAAAACTTTTCAACTTAACACTTCGATAACTGCAAAGCACGTAAGAGAGTCTAACACGCTGGCAAGGAACAGCACACACACGAACCTAGCAGATCACCACCTTTAATCTGGAAACAGCAAACTTGAATTCATCTTGCAGTTTGCTGTTACAGGAGTAATGACACCATTCGACAAGGAAGCTGCCACCCTGCAGGATTTCTTCTTCGCCCTGCCATGTTCACAGTGATCATAAGCAGTGGCTGAGGAACAGTTTCCTTCAAACTTTAAAAATTAAAATCACGATCGTAAACTGCTAGCCCTGAGCCAAACTAACAACGGAGAGCCCAAGCCATTAAACACCATTTGAGGCCACAAAGGTTACTGAAGGGTTTTTCCGACACGATCCTTTGCGTACCTTCGTGACCATTTTACCTCAGAATTTCACAGTACGTTGCCTATGTGCATGAAGTTAAACTTCACCCCACTGAGCGTTCTGCAACGTTACTCGTTGGTGCACAAGTGGGTAAACCACAGCCGCGGATCTGACCAGACCTCGTCCAGGCCAACCCAAGAGGAGAGCCTGTCAGACAGGGATAAACACAGGTCTTGCAATAATCCTAGGTCGTGATGTCTAAGCAATGCTACCTGCCTGGTAAGCAGATCTGCTCTAAAATACGTGCCAGAAGTCTCCTGGAAAAAATGAGAACGTCAGAAATGGTTTTCTTCAATGCACATTTTTGTCAGACATGATCTGACACTGTCCTCTTGTTCTCAGGTTATGCAAAGAAATGACTGAACCAGAAAATCAATTTTATATTTACAACAAAGTTATAAATTAACTACCAGGATACATTTTTTCAGCTACAAGGTGTCAGAACGTTTCCCTGCGAGGAATGAAGGAGAAACCGGCAACAGAAAACGCTGATGCTCTTCCTTTACTCCCAGAATTCATTCTCAAGCCAGGCACATCTCTACCAGTCAGTGCAAGTCAAACTCAAAACATGTCTATGCGGCTTCTGCCAGCTACAATCCTTCACACCAGCCAAAGGCTGCACAAGTAGGTTTTGTACTTCAACAGAACATTCAGCTATTTTCTGTTTAGATAGGAAAATACCAGTAGGCCAAACAGCCCCCAACTCCCAGTTTCTTCAGTTGCACCGCACTGACTACGATAAATACAACATAGAAGAGTCAAGACTGATCGTGGGATGCTGGAGCATCCTGTAAGTAATTGCCAAGATAAAAACGAAAGTTCTGGATGGGCCTTCGGCTCCTAACTATTCACGTGGTGTTCGCTGGGGAAACTCAGTGGGGCTACCCCAAACATGAGTCCTCACATGAAAATGAAACGTCCAGAGAAATAACTCCGTGTGCTTTTTCATCACTCGTTTGCCATTTCTGGATTATATTCAGACCCTAAAGGTACTCCCTCCCCCTGCCCCAAAAGGTGAGGGCTGCACTGAACTAAGCTGCTGTGCAGGAAGCTCTTTCGGACTGCACTACAGCACATTTCTGTGGGTTTTTTCTTAAAAAAGGGCACGAAGCTGATCACTCCGCAAGGGCACACAATCTGTTAAATAATTTTGACTGTTTCCACATCCCCAAGAATGGGTTTGCAAATGGAAGGAAAATTTTTGCTATGGAAACTAAAATGCACTGTAGATTTTAAAGCTAAATTATATTGGCGGAGAGCAATTACAATAATAATGGAACAGCACTCTGTGTTTATTCTATGGGCAAGAAAAGAGAGGACCCAACACCGTATATGAAATCTGACACAAAAGAAACTGATGTAACAAAGCAGTATCCATAGCAACAACAACTTAATATTTCAGTCCTCTTCAGCTGCAGTGGATTAAATATAATGACAAGATGTTCCCTTTGAAAAGTAACCTGTTGCCATGACAACGTTGTATTCTGCAAAGTAAACAGGGGCTGGTCAGGAAGGAGATGGAAGCCTGCGACTGAATATCAAAGAGGCAAGAAGCTCCTGTAGCAGAGCAGGGCAAAACCAGCACGCTCTAATCCGAGAGAGGCTTGCTCCAACCAGTGCGGAGAGAAGAGAGAGGATGTTCAGTTCAATACAGCTTTGTCCTCTCAATTCCAACGCCACGGGGGAGGTTGGAGGTTCAAGGCCAAAAGCAGCACCACCGAGAGGAAACAGTCCAGAGGTGAGGATGAGAAAGGAACAGGAGACAGCACAGGGTGGTGCAGAGCTTTAATTTATCACCTTTAGAAAGAAGGAAAGAAAGGAAGGAAGGAAGGAAGGCTGGCAACAGCAGCTCCTGCACTACTTCCAATACAAAAACCAGTTTAACCCTCTCTGTTTATCCTCTGCCTCCTCGTCCATACTGCACACCAGACTCGCACCACGTACGCAAAGACTGGCACAACTGGTCGTCTTTGTCCACGAGAATAACGCAGCATTTCAATGCCATCGAGGACCGAAACACGGCCACAAAAGAACGACCACAAGACGGAGGCCGAGCTGCCATGAAGTCCACCAGAGCAGCCCTGAGGATAACTCGGGTTCAGGACTTGCACCACCAACTGCTCTTACGGCACTGCCAGCGCCATACAGGAGTCAAGGCTGGAAACTCGCAGCCAAGCTCCCCAGAGTGCTCCCCAAGGCACAAGGCATTTGCAGATTTCTGCGCAGCACGTCTCCGCACTGACCTACCTCTGTCCTATCCTTGACATGAATCCAAGTCAGCTCCTCACCCAGCACATTGACGATCTTTGCTAGGAAGCCAGGCTTCTGCTAGCAGCTGTATACATAAGGTTGATCTTCAAGGTCTGGGATCGTGTGTACAAGACGGAATCTTAGAAATTGTGATACTCCTACTTTCATGTTTTCTTTTTTACGACCAAAGTTCAGCAAGAAACCTGCTATGCAGTAACTGCACATTTTGATACTGACTTACACACCTCAGACGGGCGTGAGGGAGGTGGCACTACTGCAGTATCACCTTGAGCCAACTGCGTTCTCCACCTGTTTGCTTCATCCAGCAACAGACATGGTTTAATTTCGCTCTGCTGTGGTCACCAGACACTCAGTGCTCTGCACCACGGACTGCACTTCCATCGGCTCTCTGAAACACTGCCACTAGCCAGCAATGACTCAGAAAACACAAAGATAACTTAATGCTATCATTAAGTTGAAAAAACACAACCCACCAAAACACCACAACCCAAACGTCCCATGTAGGACACCGTTCTGTGCTATCCATTTACCACTCTTGGCATAATCATTCCTGACCCTGTATACTGAGGTCATCCATAACTGAACTAGAGGGATGCTTCAACAGAAAAAGGTTTTTAAACCCATCACATCACTCAGCCGCACACTACCTCTCAAACAGTCTTTTTGATTCTCTTTGGAGCTCTCCAAAAACGGATTTCCAAACCAGCTTGCTAAAAACCACGGCCTACTGCAACATATGCGTATCACTAAGGCAAAATTCACAGTGCAAACGAAGTTTCAGCAATTAAACCACAAGCACTATGGGTCGAGGCAGCTCTTGCCATCCTGGAACACAGCCTGTCGGAGGGGACAGGGCTCGCTGAAGTCAGGACCAGAAAGGGTACGAGAACAGTGACTACTGTGTGTTCAACCATCACAATGTGAGGACAGATTGTTAGCTAAGGAAACGTGCAAAAACAGATAGAAGAGGTCATTATTTTTATATGATGAAAGATTAAACGAGAGAAGACACTGCTTAAAGCTAGGATATGCAAGGTCTTGGGGGGGTTATGGTTTTTTGGTTTTAATAAGCAATAACAAGCTACAGCACTAAACAATTCATCTTCTGATATTTTGGTTTATCTACAAAGCCTGGTAAGAAAACCAATGGCTTACTGAATAAAACCAAAACCAGATTAGAGATATATATTGTAGGCAGAATAGATTATAAATTGCAATCAGACACTTTAACATTGATGTAGCCAAGATGTCACTATTGTTGGCAAGATAATTGGTTACATAAATTGAAAGTGTGATACAGTAAGGCAATTCCTAGATGTTTGTGATTTCTGTGAAATTAATATAAATCTGAAGTAGTCAGGAAAGAAAGTGTCAAGAAAAGGATTTTTAGAAAAATCCCTTGATGCAAATAGTCCAATACCCAAGATGAAAAAAGTGCTCTTCAGAGGCAGTTCTAAAAACATCTGGCAAGGATCATTTTGTTCCATCTCTAGAGGGACAAAACCGGAGAGAATAAAATTACTCCGCTCCAGCTGGTTAAAAAATAGTTTATCAGGGCCTGAAAGAGACTGGCATTACATTCAACAGATTAATTTGCTAGGACATTCTGTTTCTTTTTATTCTGTGCATCCATAAAACAAAATTGAGAACCTCCCTTGCCACGCTCCTCCCTCATCTGATGCTATGCAGGCTCTGTCTGCAAAGACGACACTACAAAGAAGAGCTTTACAGACATTTGCTCCTCTGCAGCACTGAAGTCGTAAGATTTCACCACAGTGATGCAAAATCGACTGCCCACAAACACAACAAGCCTCTGTCCTGCATCACGGCTCTGTTCTCGCTTCCTCCAGGCATCTGCTTCTGGGCCCTGCTGGGAGCCAGGACACTGAAACCAACGGATCTTCAGTCTGGCCCAGGAAGACCGTCCTTACGCATGGTATGTTCTTCCATTACACAGTTCCAAATACAACAGGGACAATCAGGGTGAGGCCATTCAACCTTCAGCCAAAAAAGCCCCACAGCCACAACAAACCTGAGTGCCAGGTGCCTCAGCATAACACAGCTGGCTCCCTGCCTCCCCCTTCGAAACAAACAGCAATGCTTGCCTAAAGACAGTTAGTCACATTGTTTTGTTTTTGTTATATGGGGATCAATATCAATTTACAGATTAAACTATGACTTCGTAGCTTTTTCCAACAATTTTCTACATTAAAAAAATTTACTTCAAGTTACCCGATTTCACGTGTCCAGCTGGCACGTGTGCCTTAAGACTTTCTTTTTTCAGCAACATTTCAAAACCCCTTTTCTAGAAGTACCTTAATGCTCAGAAAATACTTTTGCTAATGGCCAGCCTCTAGTAAGTTTAAGTTTTGTTTAAAACCTGTTGCAACAGTGTGTCATAATAATAAAAAATAAAAAAAACCCACAAGCAATTTTGTGTTCCAAGTGGGAAAAAAAATCAAACCTGTATTGCAGACAAACGAACTCAAAACGGGGCCATTTTTAGCGACTGCCCAATCTAAAGCAGGAGTGAATAAACACGTACTAGCATTGGTATCTTCAGGACAAGCTCAAACCTGCTGACTGACTGCAGAGTCACAACGTTACAGAAGCGGAGGGCTCGGTGTTCTGCACCCATGCTGCTGTTTGGAGAAGGAAGGAGTTGCAGAGGTTTGAGTCAGACCAGAAAAGCTTTTTTAAGAAAACGTTATTTTTCATCAGGTTTACATATGAGAAAATTGTCAATCCAGTCTTTAGGAAGTATCGTCCCCATCTCAAAATGCTGGACAGAAGCAACTGTAATACAGCCGTTCTGAGGCACAAGTTACTGCAAGGAAAGCAGCATTCTCTCCATGTCGGAATTACCTGTGTGGGCAGTATTTTGCTTGTAGATATCATTGATCACTCTCTAATATTTATTTGCCAATATTTGTTTACTTTCAAATAAGGAAGACACCAGTATTCTGATCGAAATTTTAAAAAAATGAATTAAGTGGAAACCATTACATAATACAAAGTGTTTTTTTTAATCTGGTCTACATGTGATTTTAACAGAACCAGAACATTATTATTTGCAAGCAACATTTGCACTGATTAGTAAGTATGTAAATGAGTTCAACATGGAATTATGTTGCTTTAAGAGTTTATCTTGTGTAGTTTCTAGAACAGCCAGGCAGCACCTCTGCACTGCCCAGAGCAAATATTCACTATTAAAACACACTACATACTGCACCAGCACCATTTCTCCAGCACCATCACAGTTTACGTGCAGGACAGTGGAACCAGGCAGCACCTTAGCAGCTAATTTTTTGCATACAGCTTCATCGAGGTTCGATGCAATGATCTACCGCTCGGTCTCTTAGCTTGCTTGGCAACACAAATCTCCCGCCCCCTTGAGCAGCAGATACACGGAGAAGCAACAGCACGTGTTAAAGGTGATAAGCATGAAGAATGCGAAGCATAAACCAAGCTTGAAGATACTCCCTAGTTCTGCCATACACCTGGAAACACAAAGCTCTAATTAAAACAAATTACACCCTAAAGAGCTGGAAGGAAGGGGGAAGAGGTAACCTTACTACTGAAGTCTTGAAAAAAGCTGAAATGAAGCCAGAACAAAGGCAAGTAAAACCATCGAGTACTTGGCCACTATTTCTTCATCCAAAGGACAAAATGCAAGCGCTTCCTGTAATATATCTGTAACTTCAAACAGTTGTTTGGAGTGGAACTGCAACTCACCAGACCACCTCCCAACAGCCTCTGAACCGGAGAGAATCTCTTGGGCAGCCGGCCAGCTTCAGCCCTCACCATCAGCAGTAACCGCGTGGGCACGCTCCGCAGTCACACGCAGGTGGAGCCTCTTCGCAGCACTCCCCGTATCTTGCCACTGCCACAGATAACTTGCAGCAGGCAGCCTTCCTTCTCCTACCACTAACGGGTTATTTGGTTTGGCTTTTTTGGGGGATGGCTGGTTTTCTATTTGTGTTGTTATTTTTTTTTTTTTAAACCCAAGCGTGACAGTGTCGTACACCCATGCACAAACCCAAGGAACTGCTCTCATTGTAAACAAACTGGCTGACCAACCCCGCAGCTGGCAGTACAGGTGAAAGATCTTTGTGTTGAAGCATGTGGAAAGAAAAAACTGAGATCTCAAAAAACACTGAAAGTAGGGACAGGGAGTAACTATACTTCCGCTAGGAACAGGAACCACGCGACTCTATACAAGCACAGCAGGGACAGCAGACGCATCCTTCATGGGGGAGCTCTGGGAGCCGTTACAGCCAACACCACATCCCCAAGTTCTCATGTGCAAGTGATCAAGTGAAGAATGCCTTATTTGGCATATTATTCCAGCAGGATTTGCTTTGCCAAATGTAATACTTTTGTCTGACAATCAGATTTTGTTTTGTTACAATCTAGAGGTGTTTTCATTTTTTTTCCACCTGTGCTATTGTAGGTTAACCTTAATAGTTTTTAAAAAGAAGCATGACCAAAGTTTCATTTTAAGTTTAGAAGTGGCATTTTCTTCAAATCTTTTCTAAATGCATGTGTTTTATCACTGAAAAACAGCACCAGACAAACTGCTTTGTACCCTCCCCATCCCTTAATGCATCGTCCTCTGCTTAGAAGTCAACGTGTAAAACAAACGTTAAGGACACAAGGTGTCCTGCCCCTGGATTCCTGCAGAGCAGTGTCATATTCCTGTAGCTCCTTTATTAGGAATAAGAATGCTTCTAAAGCCCAGGCCTGCGGAGACAACCCTCTCAACTACGAGGCGATTCGGGCAGGCTGAAGTTCAAGGCTATCGTGCTCTCTAATCGTCAGCATGATTTTGCTTCAGCCCATGGCAAAAAATGACCAGCGACCCACAATAAATAGGTGTTCTTGACTTATATGCTCTACAGGTATAAAAGGAAATGGAAAAGGGAATGACACTTCAGATCACATACAGATACAGACACGGCACTAACAGGGGCAAAACTGTGCAGTCTTCTTCACCGCTCGTTCCTCAGCTTCCACCAAGAGCGGGAAGGCACCCCCGGTAACGCACACTGCACAGGTGGACGACTACGTGTGCAAAGCTGGTAGTCATCCTTCTGCTCTGAAGTTCCAGAGATGTCACTATGAACAGCGCAAACCATCCCATCTCCTTCAAACTCAACACACTCCAGTAACTCGCAAACCCGCTCCCCTGCTCGCAGTGTTGCCCCTCAGCGACAGCCCCCACGGGGCCAGATCAGTTCTGCAGGCCAGCGGGCTGGGCAGAGGGCCACAGCAGAACAGCACCCAGTTTTGCACAAGTTCAGACACTACTGTGAAGGAGAACACACTGCGGAATCAAGTTTGCTCCCATTCCCCTCAAACCCGTTTATATTTAACAGTGACAAGTCGCTGATGGCTGTCCCGCAAGGACCTCCAAGCAAGTTGCAACCCTGCTATCACTGCACAAAACTGCAGAGCTCAAGTCCTCTCTTTTATTTAGATAAGCCTAAAAATTAAAGTGGTTTGCTACCCGGTAAAACTGAGGTGGGTATCGCTCACGCAGCTGTCATGGGACAAGCTGCCGATGCATAAGGCAGCATTGCTGCATTTTAGATACATACGTGCTCACCGCATGTGTGACAAGCAAGCAGAATCATGCTGCCTACTTTTTTTTTTTTCCTTAAGACTTGCAGAGTATCAGCAGGACGACTGTCCCCCGACCCCAGCGAGAGCCACCCGTCCTCAGAGCAACCGGAGCCTGCCTGCTGCTATCCCTGCGACGGGCCCGGCGGCGCGCGGCGCAGCGCCACC
>Ga0181612_142644_pt1 | contig 10696 bp, 6 predicted proteins | sample HoacroProtozoa21_FD_119630 | JGI IMG/M metagenome (GOLD analysis project Ga0181612, IMG submission 119630) | Hoatzin crop microbial communities from Cojedes, Venezuel. Combined Assembly of Gp0051906, Gp0051904, Gp0051908
GAGATTCTTTCTTTTATCAGACACACATTTGCAAGGCATACAGGCAAGTTTTTGGGACTGCATGCTGGACAAATTTTGGTTTGTTTACATCCAGAAACTAAAGTACTCAATAAATTTTAGACAGCAGAAAATGAGAAATTATTTAATCTTGTAGTAATGTGTGTGTTAAAAACTCACCTAATTCAATATCTCTTATCCCCATGTACGTTTCAAGAAGTTCATCCACTTTTTTAATTGCTTTTTCTTCAACTTCAGTTGGCTGTGTTGAAATACAGGGAGAAAAAGAGCATAAGTATGATTATATCTATGCAGATTTCAAAATAACCATCAGTTCACCACTGATTACCCTTACTCCTATCCTAGCCACCTAGACTTACAAAACCCACACGTAAAACACTTTATCCCACTCCCTTTCCCTCTTCTCACAAACCTGAGCCTTCCTCCTAAGGTCAAGCCACACAGCTGACACATTCACACTAAACAGGGGCCTTACATCTCCTGACAATATAGATCTTGTTCAAATCCTCATCAGCTTTACACGAACATGGAATAAATAACATTTCTTCCTCCAGACCCCAATCGTGGTTTCACACATATTCATGTCAATGTATGTTATTAGCCTCTCCTAGCAACAACCCTTACACCAGTCCCGTACACTTTGCAGTACACTCCAGCCACCCTCCCCTTTCCCCATCCCCTTTCCCTCTTTTCAACACTCCATGGTCTAATTTACCTTAAATTCATCCATGTAATCCATGACATCTAAATAGAGGATCTCTGTTTCCAGATTCCCCAGTTCCATCCTATCCCTGCCAGTCTTCAACTTTATGTAAGCATTTCTCCCTGCAGAAGGCAGTCTTCTTAAGTCCCACAAGCTTTATAACATACATCTTTTTCCCTCCTACTTTACCTTATCGTCCTTGGGGAAGAATAAATCAGGTGCTAGCTGATTAAACTATTGAAGGGACCCAAGATAACCATACCATTTGTTCCACAGTAGCAGGGCCCTTGGTTCTCAGCCGAAGTGTTTCTCTCCCTCTGGAGATTTTAGCCTCTGGCAGAGTTCCACCTTTGGACCTTGGTTCCAGCTTTTCTAAAGACATAACAGCCAAAAACAGAAAGAAAAGAATACCAAACAAAACTAAATATATGATACATCAGAATATGATGTATCTGCTCTGGCTGTTACATTACCTTCACTTTTTATTCTAATCAACTTTTAGACATATGTAAAAGTTTAATTATAAATTAATTGTACGCTACATATAGCTTTGCTGACAATTTCTTGTCTTTAAACTTTGATATCCATTTGATTGCACTGAAGCTAGGACTTCCATTAACTAATGTATCTATGCAGGCCTATTGCAGTCAACTTTATATACGCACTTTGTATAATTGTATTTCCCTGTTCTACAGAAAAGTAGTACTTAATACTAAGACAAGGGCTGAAGTGATTGGCCAAATGCTGATTTATCCTGGTCTTTACAGGCAGATTATGTAGCAGGTTTAGTATTGCAACATTTCGATTGTTCACTGATGCAATGGTGCAAACACCACTGCTAAACTGGTCATGATGAGCCACGCTGAGCTAACTATTTGATTATTAGCAGTCACATAGGCGAGAAGTCCCTAAGTAGATCTGCATGAGTTTTTCCACTGGTTTCACCGAGGTCATGATTTCACACTCGATAAATCTCTACCAAGAATATCTCAGTTTACCCAAAGTTTTTTTTTACCTGAATTCAGCTTTCCTTCTTTAATCATGGGTAAGGGCACTCCAGTTAGTAAATAGAGTATGGAATCATTGAAGATTTGGTTTTCTTGTTCTACGACATTATTTTACATTCAAGAGTGGCAAGGTTTTAGTCTACTTACTGATATGGGAGTTGCACAGATAATCTGTAAAATGCTAGAAGAGAGGAGATAATTTTGCAGAACTGTTCTTAACTGTGCAGTTTTCTCTACCAGATTATTCATCCTCTTAATAGCAGGCCTTTCTAGTAAGCTCTCCTTGAAGGCAAGGCTTTAACATGTTATATTCACTTTGTCCAGATAGATTCCAACTCATCATTATTGCATAAGTAGTAAAAAATCCAGACTATTCTGCTGATCAAGTCTTGAAAAGTAAATTTTAATTGTTTATATTCTAACAAATAGATGTGGCACAGTCTATTACATATATACTTAGAATCAACACCTATCGTTAATCTTTTTATTGCTTCAAGGACTGTCTCAGACATCCTTACGTTATCATAATTTCTGCTAGACTCGTTTCAAAAAAATAATTCCTTATACAACACACATATTTTCCTAGTTTTGTCACCATTAGCACCTTAAAACTCATGATTTGACACAACTTTTATTTGCAACACTTCAGACCAAAGCTCTCTGGCCATCACAGAAACTATTAATCATATTCACATAATTTAGAGTTTATGTTATGCTACCTTTATTTTGTTTCTATTGATTTTTCACCATTTTGAAGAGGGATAGTTTGTGACTGGTAAGGACCAATCTTACTGAGACAGCTCTTTAATTTTGTACTCCAAGTCTTGGCTGGAGTAGCTGAGGCAGCCTGTGTGCCCACAGTAGAAAGATATCCAACCAGTAAATGACATTTATTTCACATGACATTTATTTCACATTCTGCTAAGAGGAAGAAAACTAGAAGTAATTTCACACAGAGACTTCTCTCTTATTTTTATATTCTCACAAACTTGTGTTGAAACTAACAGGAATTCAGCACCTACTTGTCAAGCAGGATCTGGATCTTGTTTGTCATCTCTGGGGCTATTCTCAGCACGCTGCAGATTAAACACTATTCCATATAAATTTGTGCCTAAAGCCCAAGTGCACCTCAGGGTAGAGGCAGGATATTCTAACCTATTGGGCACTTCAACTTGTAAATTAATTATTGTAGGGTAAAAAATCATGTGCATCCTCCAAAGAACTGTATAAAAAGCTCTGATTGCCTCTCAATTCAATGTCAGATAAAAAGTATTGCCATGGAATCAGCAGGTTTCCTTATCTACAACACAAGCAGACTAACAGGTATCTTAATCACCTGACTGAAGTAATTACTATTAAAATAATGGCTGAAGTCATCAATCAAATGCTGATTTACCCTGGTCTTTACAAATAGACTATGTAACACATTTAGCATTGAATACATTATACATCTGTATTTAAAAGGTATTCCTATATTACTACTTGCAATACTATACACATGTAATACTATTTTAGCATAATGTATAACATACACATTTATCTAACAGGAGCGTCACATTGCATCCAAACACATTAGAGACTAGCTCATAACCCTCATTCTTCACAGAAACACCAAAGGCAAAAAGAAACCTTCACACTTCTCTCATTTTCAATTTCTGCCGCTATTCTGACACCAAGTGTCAAGACTGGTGTATGACAGCAACTGTAAACTACTAACAGTCAAAAAAAGATTTGAAAAATAAACATTTCAAATTTCTGCTGCTGTGGAGAAGATGGCATTTTTTAACTTGCTGTTAGTGCAGGCATGCACGAGGATTCATACACACTTCTAATTTAGCAGTATTTTGAAGTTTTTATTACAGAAAAATACTACATTCGAGAGGGGATGTAAGAAATTGACAGAATAAAACTTAAAACTCTGTGTCTAGTTTTTTGGTGGTTTTTTTAGTTTACCACATTCATAAAATTATTATACATAAGGATTAGCAGTAAGTATGCATTCCTCCCATATAAGTATCACTTTCTCACAGCACGTAGGTAGAAGGTAGGGACAGAGCTTTGCCATACTGCTTTCTTCTAATTCTGAGTATACGAGCTGTATGATTAGAGATCCACAAAAAAACTGGGGACAGCAGGCAGGCATGCAGCAAAGGAGGTGCTCCCGGGAATCCTAGACAGTTTTTTCTGCAGCACCCTTCTGCATCTGAGCGCGCAGCCCCCAATAAAGGGTTCAGAAATAGAAAAATCTGACAGATGAACAGGGATTACGTATCGATGAAGGAAAAGAGGAGGTTCGAGGATCCGCACATCAGTGAAGTGATGCGTGCCTTAAAACTGTGTGTATGAGAAAATTCCTTTACTTGCTTTGCATCGTCATGTGGTGGCAAAGGAATCAAGCATTTGAGACTCAGGCTGAGGCAGCCAGATGGAAGAAAATCCATTCATAAATTTCCCACTTCAAAGAAAAAACAAAACAAAACAGAAGAAAAATATAGTTTTTTGTATTGGTTATGTTACCTTGGATGGACACCTGGCTTGCAACCTGAAAACAAACTTACAATGTAATGCAATCTTGGGATTTTGATATCCAGCGAACGAACTGGACAGTCAGGTCACTCACCAAATGCTTTCATAGGTTCTATCAACTCCAGCTTAAACTTCTGACCTTTCTCCAGATCTTTTAGCATTTTGGCAACTTCATAATGACGACAATCTGACACATTTTTTCCATTTATAGTCTCTATGTGATCACCCACGCAGACCATTTTGGTTTGGTCCATTAGGCTACCTTCTTTGATTCGCTATTGTTTAAAAAAAAAAAAAGAAAGAAAGAAACATTTCTTTAAAAGCTACAGAGCTGACACCAGAGAGTTTCAAGAATGTCACTTAACAACATCGATAGCATTGAGTTTATTATACCACTAGTGCGTTTTGTCTACAAGATTTTGATAAAACGTATTTTAGAAAGCATTGCATTTCAAACAAAGTATTTTAACAAGCATTGAATACAAAATCACCAGGGGGAAAAAAAAAAAAAGAATGCAATGATACTTTAGGAATTAAGGCTTCTGAGTAAGTCAATTTTTTGTGCTTTAAAACTGAACACAAATGTGCCAGTAATGTGCATGTTTAATGGAGTTTTTGCATTTTATTTTGATTTAATAGCTTGACAAGCATGGGAACAGAACTTTTCTCTTTTCATGTATGGTCCATGGACTTGAAAAAAATGTGTGTGATATACTGAAAAATAACATACTATAAAGAGCTAGTCTTATTAAGACCCATCTACAGTGATGAAACTTCTACCATTGTCCTTATCAAGCATATAAAGTATTTCCTCTGAAATAACAATAAAGAATAATAAATTATTGTAAATGCCATCTCATGCAATACAAATGGTCCAAAGGTCATAAAATTCAACAGAAGTTAGTATTGCTAGTTTGTGTGAAGTGGAATTTAAAAAGTGAGAAAAAAGCAATCTTTAAAAGATCTCTATGATTTATCAAGTCAATTAAAGAACACTTAAAATTTCAGTGAATGTGTTTATTGTTGTTATACGCTGTCACATTTATCATATGCCTGAGTCATGTAAGCCATTATCCTGTGGCTATTTAATAGAAAAGCTATGACATAGTAGAATTTCTTATATATATATTAGCAATGCAAATTTGATTCTAATGTCTTCCTGAATAATGTACTTTTCAATAAAGACTGATGTTGTTCAGGCTAACTGAGTGAGGTAAGAGTGCAACAAGGGAGATAAACATATTACCACCTACTACTGTAACACCTAGCCTAGCTGCATAACTGTCTCAGAAACCTGCTTCTATCTTATGCGCACATGTCTGAGCCCACATATGTGCCTCCATCTGAGAGAGTCAGTGGGAAGTGTGATAGTGCTCAGTGTCCTATAATAAGCTGCAACAATTTTTAGCTTCAGGCTAGTTTAACTCTTTCTAGCACTTTTTTCTTTAACTTGGAATAAAACCAAAAAGACGCCTCATGGTGAAGAGTGGGGTATCATACACGAACCAGAAATCAGGTCCCAAATGCTTTTCTACTACCAGGTGCCAGGATTCAAAAGCGTGCCTACCAGATTTCAATTAATGGTTAGTCAGTGTGTTGAATTCATTCACATTTAGCTTTTCTTCTCCCCTTGAACCCTAACACCAAAACTGCTTAAGTAATATTCACCAGCTATGTTATTTGTGTCATATCAAACACTTCTTTTAATATGACAGTTTTTATCACCACTCCAAGTTAATTGGCCAGAGACAGTCAAGCTACATTGTCACAGTAATCTAGATGCAATTGATGCGCCTGTATTTCAAGTGCTCTACAGTCCATTTAGAAGCTAGGATCTATATTTCCTATGCAATTAATTGTACCACCCCATTTTATAATGTCTCCTTATACACCAGTCAATCATGCTTCAAGTTCTACTGTTTTTCTTCGAATGGCTAATTTGATTCCATAACACATCTTTCCATCTGGCCATGTACCCAGAAAACAAATTTGTGAAAGTGGAATGACATCAAGTTTTGTTCTTGGTAAGGCAAAACAACATTAGATTTCATGGGAAAAGAATCTGCAGTTCAGAGTGTCAGGTTTAAAAAGTGGCTGGGTTATGTATCAAACCTAGAAACTGCCCTGTTACTCAAAACACAACAAAATTACTATAGTCCATAACAGCTTTCAACAACCCACAGATGGGTAAATTTAGTATTAATTGTTAATTAATAATGGGACATAGTAATAATGTTTCAAGGAAAGTAAATATATAAACAAAAAGAATTCTATCAGACTTAAAAGCAGAGACAGTCTCTGCTTAGTCATTTATCTAGACAACCAAGTATAAAAAAGATGCAGCTTTTACTTATGCATATGTATTTTCTATGCTCTTTAAAAAAATCTATTAGCCAAATGCAACAGCAACAAAGTAAGCTCCTAGAAACTCCTTTACACTGATGCATTTCCAGAAAGACTGTACCATTTTCATTATACTGATTATTAGACGAGTACAAGGACGATGATATATTTGTTCAGACAAGTTTTATACACTTTACTGGAAATTGTAGCTTGTCTTGCTAATGTGGTGATGGTTTTCCAGACTACAGCATAACTGGAGCAGACTATGTGATGGCTGTTCTCTCTCTCCATATTACCAGCCAAGCACAGAGAGAGTAACGCTGTACAGTGCTGCACACGTGAACTTTAATCACTGAAGCACTGCTTTCAACGTCTTCTTTTAAAATGCCACATAAGCAGCAGCATGACTGAATGTTACGGGCTGCACGGATGCTACCACTAGAAATTCAGAGTTCTGTGTCTATAAACACAAAAATGGGGCTGTGATTTTGCCAAAATGCTTACTGAAACCTCCACTGCATCTCAGCTTTCTCAAGCGTGATCTCAATCACATTTTTCCACAACAAAGACAAGCAAACCTATTTCTAAACCACATCTTTTTTTATATCCACAGTAGCTAAGGAATGAATAGAGAATACAACCTCTCTATACAAGAAGCTCTGTTTACATGAGGAATGAGAACAGCAATTGAGACGGCAGTAATCAAAGATAATTTCCAGTGCCTCATTAATCATAGAATGGTAAGGGTTGGAAGGGACCTTAAAGATCATCTGGTTCCAACCCCCCTGCCATGAGCAGGGACATCTTCCACTAGACCAGGTTGCTCAGAGCTCCACCCAACCTGGCCTTGAACACTTCCAGGGAGGGGGCATCCACAGCTTCTGTGGGCAACCTGTTCCAGTGTTTCACCACCCTCATGGTGAAGAATTTCTTCCTAATATCTAACTAAATCTGCCCTCTTTTAGGTTAAAGCTGTTTCCCCATGTCCTATCACTACACACCCTTATGAAACATCCCTCTCCTTTCTTCCTGTAGGCCCCCTTCAGGTACTGGAAGGCTGCTATAAGGTCACCCCGGAAACTGGAGTAGATCAGAGCCAAGCATCTAAAACGGTAGAAAATGTGATTAAGGTTCCTTATACCTAGCCTAGCAAGAAGGGTAGCATCATTACTTCAGCCTCTACTTGTCTCAAAACATACTATCTGGAGGTCATATAGAAGAGGAGGAGGAAAGCAATTATGATTAACATACTGCACGTGTTACTGCCCATACTTGCTACTGAGGTTAATTGGGGTAAATGATCTTAATCCATATCCTTAGCACATTTTAATTTATCCTAAGTAAGGCAATAATATTAGAAAGCTGAAAAAGCACTGTGTGTGCACCTTATACAGCACAAAGGCTTCTGCCCTGTGAATAGTCATAAAGATGGAAAGAACTCGATCTCATTGTCACGAGTGACAGATGTTCTATAAGCATCTGATCAATGACATAAGAAAATTACTTAAAAAAAAAAGAGGGGGCAGATGCAAGCAGTATCTAACACCTACCACCTCAGGGTATGTTGGAAAATACAATGGCCACACTGTAAAGCTGATACACATTACAGAAGCAATGAACAAATGAACTAATTTTGAATGACATGCAATACAGAAATAGCCGAACTAATTTCGAGTGATGTACCTAAAGAAAAGCAAATCTATTTTTAACTTACCATATATATGATAATAAAAGATTTTATAGTTCTAAAGGATCATTAAAACAATAACTAAACTGTTACAGTAAAAGAAGCTTCTTCAAACAAAGCATTTATCTGGTAATTAAATTTACCTTTATAAATGCACAGCCAGTTCCATTGTCTGTAATGGTAAGTCCAAGCACATCCTCAGTTTTAAGAATTTCCACTTCTTTTCGTTGTCCTTTTATGTGGGCAAATATGAAATCTTCAAGGCCAATCTGTGCACCTAAGAGCTTGTCCATATCAGCTTTATGAGTGTTCAAAGTGCAAAACATGATCTGTGCAGGAGGAAAGCAAACACATTATCTTTAAGTTTAACGGCATATTAGGTTTGGTGAGCTTGATATGAAGATAAAAGACCACCATAGTTCTGGCCCCTCTGACAGATCTGTGGCTGAAATGAAGATTACTCTCCTTCTCTAGCTGCCCCAGGAGAGGTGATGGTCTCCATCCACGCACATGACAGGAAGCATCAACAGCTCAAACTCTGCAGATAAGAGCTGGCAGGGAGCAAAGGAGAGAGACATATCCGTACGAGCAGCCTCTCACGGCCCACCCCAGCACACCAGCTCTGACACAGGTATCTTGGGCTGGAGCAGAACAGCTTGTTCCAGAGGTTAGGGTGAGCAAACTGAAATGCCACCATCATCTTTTGCTTGGTCACTCACCCACCTCAGATTTCACAGGATTCAAACATCACTAGGGACTGCTTCAAAATCTAACTCCTTAAAAGCAGTTTCATGGGAAAAAAAAAAAAAAAAAAAAAAGGAGCCCAAAAAGCAAAACTGTCAGGAAAGAGCATGAAATATTTTACATTGCTCCACATGTTCCACCAGTAGCTCAGAGCACATTCTCTCCGTCAAGCTTGCTTAGTTTCCTACCCTTCCCTCCAGCATAAGTGGGGGTCATCTCTGTTTCAGTTTATTACAAGTAAGGCTTAAGAAGAAGGGCAGAGTTTTTCTTCATAAATCAGCCTGAGGGATTTCCCTTCAGCACTGATGTTAGGCACTCCTTTTTCTCCCTCCACGTATGCCAGCGGTTCTCTAACATGGAGGTTTATCATCCTGGGCATAGGCAGGATGAGACTAACCCAGCCAGACTGCTCGGGGACAGAGACAACGCTTTTGCCCACCACAGTGCTGCATGGAGGAATTTGGCCGTTCCGGGCAGGCTTTGGGCTTTCTGCTTCTTGAGTATAAGGCTGTACTGAGCAGCCTAGTCAAAAAAAGAAAAAAAACAGCCCAAAGCACCTCCTCACAGCTAGAGCAACTCGTGTGCCCGACCCTCTCCAAGCTGTTACTGGAGAGGAGCGAGGGAGGCCCCGAACAGCCTCCTCCAGCCAGCAGCCGAAACACAGAAACTCTGCGCTCCAAGAGAAACCTGGAGAATCCCCAAAATCTACTTCGCTGAGGCAAAGTGCCCCTAAAGACCATCTTTCACATGCAGCTGGAAGCAAGGGAAGAGGAGGAGACTTGCCACCCCATTTGGCCGGCTGGCCCAGGTGGCAAACCTTCAGACAAAGGCTCTGCTGCCCGCAGGACTCACACGGGCTCTGGCAGGACAAGAGATAAAAGCAGATACTTTTCAACCCCTGCCTATATCTGCTGGACATTGTTTTCCTTCAGAGAGCACCTTGGACTCCCTTGCAGCCCACTGCCCACACCAGCTCCACATTAGAAAGTGGAAAAAGCAGTGCCAACACATGAAAAGAAGCATGCAGTGCGAAGCCAGCCTAGCATCCGAGAAAAACAGCAGCAGGATGTCGCTCTGTGTCCTTCATCTTTGCTCTGGCGCTAGCAGCAGTCCCCGGGGAGCCACGGGCCAGGCCAGCTGCCCCAGAACCCAGGCACAGACCTGCGCCCGCAGCCCGCCAAACTCCCCATGCTTTGCTGGGAGTGCAGGGTCTCCTTCTGCCTCACCGGCTTCCCTCACTACGCCTGTACAAGTTACAGACAATTTCGCACCAGAACACTTCAAATGCCCTTTCTTTCCTTCCGGCATCACTGGATCACAGCAGAAAAACTGAAACAAAAGTCACCAACCTATTAAAATCTATTCCAGGTCAAATGAGGGGTGAATACTTCTCCTTCTGTATTTCACAGAGAGCATTTAAGTTCTGAAGCTTTCTAGAACTTAGATTTGTAATTGATGCCGTGAAAAGCCGGAATTGAAGACTCAATAGTCGGCAGACTATTAAGCAGGTATTCTTTATTGCGGCGCTGGGCACACGGGGGATCTCTCCTCCAAACGTGTGCACCGAAGAGACACAGTTACTAGGTATTTATGCTATGTTAACATACATATTAATTACATTTCCAAGAAATGTTTATCATAGTAATGGCTTTTCCGAGAATTCATTAA
>Ga0181612_164358_pt1 | contig 10696 bp, 8 predicted proteins | sample HoacroProtozoa21_FD_119630 | JGI IMG/M metagenome (GOLD analysis project Ga0181612, IMG submission 119630) | Hoatzin crop microbial communities from Cojedes, Venezuel. Combined Assembly of Gp0051906, Gp0051904, Gp0051908
AAGAGCTGAAATCCACATTTTTTCAGGAAACATTTCTTGGAAGTGCTGTTACAACTACTCATAGCAACTCTCCGATGAAGGACACAATTAGAAACACCACTGTTATGATCTTTTTAGTCCTTATTTTTATCACACTGTGTGTTCTGCTTTGTGGGTTTTTCCTGTTTGTTTTACTTTGTTTGGCAGAAGGGAGGGTTGCTCTTTCAGACCAGCATTAGAGCACTGATGGTATTTTTATAGCCTTGCCTGAATACCCCTCTTTATCTCAACATTTCGGGTGCTAGTGGGATTAGTCTCCTGACTGAACATTGTACGTGCCTCAGATTTACTTTACTCATGCAGAAAGACCAAATTTTGCCTTTGGTTGGTAGTTTTTCAAGCTGGTGATCTCATACTATAATGGGCAGAGGCATCTGGGCCCAGTGTGTGTGTATCTAAAACACAAAGAGTTCTCTTTGGAGTTCGACTTAATAAAATTGAAAATGTTGCACAGTTTGTCTTTCAAAAACTCAAATTCCTGACCCTGACAGGGTGTCAGTACACCAAGTACTTTAACTGGAGTTACTGGGACCTCAAATGAGAAGAAGCAGGGATGAAAATCTTATTAAAATCTTTTATTTCTCCTCCAAGCAGCACTTTGCCAGGCCATCTGAAACCCGCATGTTCTTCTATTGTATCATTGTCTTACTGAGAATGGGCCAAACAATGTTAGTCATAGAGCAGCAGCTGAGTACACTCTCTTTTGTAGCTTTCCGCAAAACCACCATCTTCTTCTGCAGTGGGAAGGTGCCCACTTCATGCATCTGTATCTCCCCAGTGACTTTGCTGTGATACATGTGCAGTGGAATTCACGCAGGTGTGTTTGTGGCATAACGTGAAGTCGCATTATTTTGTTTCTGCTACATAAAGGAGTAGAATTCCTACACCAAGGGGAAGGAACGGAACAAGTTACTGGAGCTTTGAATCCATTAGTATGACAGAGTAGCATAAGAAGTAAAAGGGAATTTAAGAAAACTTTAATCTTAATGATTGTCTTCATAGTGGCAGTGTTTGGAAATGCCTTCTGGCGTGCTGAGCTGTTTCTAAGGCCTCAGTCTTATAAAAGTAAAGGCATAGTGAGACATACGGTGCAATGTCACATCCAGATTCACCTTACAGCTGTCTCTGGAAAGGGTCACCCTACCCATAGGTTCCTGTCCCTGTCCTCACACCAGCCTAGTTGCTTTTTGAAACCCAGAGTAAACTAGTTCATGGAGATGAGTCAGATGTAAAGTACTTTGGGCATGCAAAATTTAAATTCAGTTCTACAGTACTATGTTTGCATAAAACTACCTAACGTCTGTATGATTGGAACCTGAGATGTGAGTTGCAATCTAATGTCTTCATCTCTGTCTGGCTAGTCCCTGTACACCACAGGTTTAGTGGGGAGGTCTGGGAATGCTTATTCTGCTGTGCCTCATTGCAGGTAAAATACTACATCCTGATCTAAACATTTGCAAATACCATCTATAATTTCATTTCCTACAAACATTTACCTGAGCCAATTATAATAGTTTGCATGCATATTTCAGGTGTTCATGTTTCCAACCAGGCAAGTGCTTTTAGTCTTCAAAAAAAGTCTTCACTGGTTTGTGCAGGTGTCCACAATGACAGGCCAATGAGCCACTCAATACTGAAGCTTAAAGAGGGAATAAAGCCCTCTCCTTTTGCTGTGCTAAGCAGCAGTCCCAGCTGCAATCTTTCTACCCCGAGTGCACAAAATGATGGTTTTCATTCCTCCACTACAGAAATAACCACATTTACTAAATAAATACATAAGACAACTGTGGGGAATGGGCTTTCAGCCTAGGCAAACACTATGAGTGAAATCCTGGCTCTGCTGAAGTCAATTGCAAAACTCCTAAATATCTATGTGGAAGTCTGGAATAAATGTAATGATGTGTCTGCTGGTTTGAGCTAGAAAAGCTGATCCTTTAGCTCAATGATAAATCACTTCCATTCACAGCTGGAGACCATCTTTTTAGGCCCAGATTGGCTTATCTTCTCAGTTCATTAATTTCCTCTCAATTTATCAATTTCATATGTGCACAGAAGTTTACCCAGGAAACATCTGGTATTCTGCAAATGAGGAATCCTAAATGTACAAGTGGAGAGATGATAGATGTGACATAATTGTGGGGTTTATTTGAAAAGCATGAATCTTGGCATGGTGATACACGTATTCACCCTCACTGATTTCAGATTTGAAGCCATTTTGAAATTATGAAATAGATCAGTATTTCTTGTGGTGTTATATATGACATTGTCAGGTCCGGAATTTTTGGCAGGGAGGATGTTGCTAGAATTTGAATTTCTGGAATTTTTGCATGAGGATTTTGCTTTTAGAAGTTGTTTTGATCAGAAATTAAAGAATGTACTGACTTAGCAATAAATGAAACCAAGAACTACCGCAGAGCCTCATGGTCATCCTAAACACTTGCAACATTGATCAATAATCACATTATTAGCCTGCATTATTTTGCAGACAGTGCTTCCCCTGTATATTTGTCTGCTATGTAAAAAAACAGCACTAAAATCTCCAGTGTGTGTGACTTGATTAGGACATAACAGTGATACTGCACTGCATACTTCTGAAATGGCTCTAAACCTCACATCAAGCAGGACATACATTATCTCATCAATATACTGAATTTCGTGCCTCAGAAATTGTATCTGCAAGTCAACCATTTTTTGCCACACTAAACAGAAGTACTTGACAGGCTTTCTTTCTAAAAGGGACCCCAAGAGTTTGGGGACAAGATATGTGGACATGAATCTGCCCCTACTGATTTCCTCCTAGATTCAGTCTGGACAGAGAGGCCAGTGAATGCAGCATAACAGAAGTGTTTTCAACATTCAGTTAGTCTTTATACCCAAAATCTTTAGTGCTGCTTTGGCCTTAAATGCCTGAATTTTTGCTTTAGTTTGATGCACCTTTAAACCAAACACATCTTCTGCTGTCTGTGGAAGATACCCATTGAAGACAGTAGTTCAACCTCCGCACCTGTGCAGGAGTCTCCTGTTCCACACCTTTCCCCTCTCTGCCAGCAGTGTGCCAGGATCTGGGCTAAGGACAAGTAATTCAGAAGGCAGCTGTGAGTCTGAAGCAACAGGAGATGCTGTTCTGAAGATGCTTCTCTGTTTAGCTGCTGCTTTATTACTACATTGAGACAGGTGTACAAATCTGCCTTCATTATATTCAAGGTTTCTGGTGCAAGAACTGCAAGGCTCATGAAGGTATATTTACTTCCATATTTAAAACTATAAATGCTCAGGCTAAGGATTGTCTTGTTTTCTTTAATGCACCAAAGTATCTGGTACTTTATGAATTTTAATGGATTTATTCTCATGATGTGCAATACTTCTGTGAGGTAGGCAAGGATCATTTTCCTTTCTTATAGCTAGAAAACGAAGATATTCAGAAAAGAGATTACCTCACTGAGGATTGCTGAAAAAAACCTGTGGTGCCAGAGGAAATATTCCCAGCTCAAACAAGACTTAGCAGGGGTCTTGTTCCAGGAATGTGGCTGTTGAGGCATCTCAATGGGATTAATAGCAATGAATCAAAACACATCTTTACCTTCTTTTTCCTGTATGAATTATTGAAATTACCTCTGTATTATGTCCCCAGAAATAAAAGAGTGAATTTTTAGTAGCCTTTTGTGAGTCAAGAAATGAAGAAAGGTGATAGATCAAGTGTTTAAAATAATTCAGACTTTGGGTGTTCAAAAGGACAAAAAGGGACATACTTACTGGAATAGCGTTCAATTTAAAATATTAGCTTTATTTAATTCTGCAACATATATTCATCTGAGAAGCAGAATAGAAAATGTCTATTATTTGGGGATGAACAGTTGTAAAACAAGATATATGACTCATGACCACACTGTTTACATTAGCAGTTAATATTTCCACCACATTCTGTTGCCACCATCAAAATGCCTTTGATTTAGAAGGGTAAATCTTGTTGCAACCTAAATCATGCTGCTTGCTTTTGTCACCAAGGGAAACTAAATTTGGCTGGTGAGGTAAAAACAAACAAGCAAACACCATAAATATTCACGTGAGGAAACAAATCCCACCCAAACTGGGGGTTCACCCTCCTGTTCTAGAGAAGGCTGACTGCGTGTGCAGATCTCAGCACCAGCAAGTGCAGGTTCACGTATGTATTTAGTCTTCCTCAAGTCTAACCAGACAGCATGACATCACAAGCTTATTCAGATCAAAAGCTCCAAATAAAACAATTCAGTGAATACAATCAGGATTAAATCATGCCTAAACCTATGACATGAATCTGTACATTTCTGAAGTTTACTGGAAGGATAAGTCAGAGCATTTTAGCACTAAACATTCAGGATTGCATGCAATTTAATAGCAGGTACCGGGAAACTCAATCTGGCTTAACGAAGAGAGGGGTGGGGTTTTTATACCATTAATAGTTCGAAGAGGATATAAACATTGTAGAGGATTTATGTTTTCATGGGAACCCTGAGCACTCTTTAAAATCATTTCCTTTTCCACTTTTCAAGCTAAGGGCTATACTCTACTTTATAGAAATCGCGTTTCTTGAAAATAGGGCAGGAGAAAACCAATATCTGCTGTAGACTGGAAGAAGTCCAGGCTGTGCAGAAACAGAAATCACACTTTAAAAAGTTTAGGGCTGAAAACTGAATTGTATATACATGCAGTAAGATATTTAAGAGTGCATTAAATGATCCAGGGTTTAAACTATGAAAGCACTTTTAAAAATAACTTTGCCCTACATTCATGTATCTTTTGCCAAAAGCCACTGTGTACTATGATAGAAGTATTTATCTGTTCCCCTATGGCAAACTACAATTTTTCACTCATTTCACATTGCCAGTTTTCTTTTATCTCACAAAACCAGCCTGGTACCAGCACTGCTCTGCACTGTATGTGACCGGATGTTTGCTTCTGGTTTATTTTTTAGCAGTTCAAGCTGCATAGAGGCCCGAACCTCAAGTGTTTACAAAGGACTCTGAAGCCCCTAAATGCATGGTTCCTATGTGGCACAAAAAGGAAACCAACATGGAAAAAAGATAAATCCATGATGAAAACAATGCTGGGGAGATGGACGACAAAGCAGTTCCTGCTCTCTGGTCAGGAGGCCTTAGTCACAGAGGAGGAGGTGCATGGGGGCCAGGAGTTAAAACTGCATTAGGAAAGCTTCAACCCTGAAGGGGAATAAATCGTCCATCCTCCTGACAACTGGCCTGGACACCTTCCAATGTAAATGTACGCTTTTTATGAAATAACTTTGCCTTGCTGGAACCATAATGTTTTGGGCCTGTCATGCTACGTTTGATAGGATTCAGCCTTTTCAAGATTCCTAAAGATGTGATGTACTTGTGCTTCCACTCCAAAGAATTGTTTTCTCAGAAAAACAGAGCCCAGTTGGGGCTGTGTCAGGACCTTTTCTTTCAGAAGAAGCAGGGTAAGGAGGTTCACCCTCCAGATCCCTTACTGGAACTGAAAGGCCATGCAACAGTGTCACCCTCAGGACACATAAAAAGTCCACGTGTTTGGCAAAATGGTTCCACAATATGAGTTCTGCTCTGATCTGCAAAAAAGACAAGACAAAATGGCTTAGACTTGATTAGTGATTTTTGCATTCTATTACTATCTTATATCACAATAATGAGGACTTAAATGCCTCGTTAATTCTGCAAAAGCATTCTTTGGTCCTTCTAGCAAGAGGGAGTAAGATTGATACTGAGAAATGAGATGAGGCACTGGAGGTGACTTCTGACATTCAAGATGCATCTTCCTGTGGGCCCTGAGGTGGGTCGGTTGTTCAGTCTTGCTGAATTAAATTTTGCCCGTGATTTCAGAAGTGTAAACCCTGATGGAGCCCACTCACACCAGCAGGTAGCTATTTCTGATGTATACCTATAAGACTGAGGACAGTATTTGTGGCTCATGTGCTACAGTAACAGTAATCAGGAATCTACACCATTGATGATGAAGTCATGCAGAGGACAGCAAAGCATTGATTTTTTGAGATGAAGGCAATGTCACTGAGGAAGAAGAGGCATCTGACCTCAGCCTGTAGTAAATAGGAACCACAGTGCTGTTCAGTCTTGTGCACAGCTGAAAAACCTGGAAACTTTACAGTTGTCATGTCAAGCCAGTCAGACTCCATTTTTAATCTCTCTGTGGCCTTGCTGTATAGAGAGACACGGTAAGATCCCAGACACTGAAGTATTACTATACTGTCAAATACCCAGTCTTGCAAGCTCAGCTATGCTAGTTCAAAATTTGAGAGCAGAGTGTCCAAAGCTGTTTTATGCCCAGTGCAAATATAGGCCAATAGAATATTACAAGGATGCATATGTAGCAAAAATCCAGTCTGGTGGCTTCAATTCCACAGCTTGGGAGACTGCAGCCAAAGACTGTCTGGTGTGGCAGAGATTAGGTGCTGATAACATCAAAGTCTGAGAGCAAAACCAGATTGCTGCTGCAGAGCACAGCGTGCCCCAGAGGGAATTAGTGTTTTGAGTCAAGGAAACAACATCTGCTGTACCTGTGGCTGCTCTTACGCTCAGGCAGCTGGCCTAATTTCTTATTAAAAAGATCTGCAAGAGCTGAGTGCTTTGAGTTAACAGATGTTGCAGTCAGGACTAGAATGAGTATTTCATATATTCAGTAGTATAACTGCAACCAGAATTTGGCCTGTCATTTTCAATAGAATTTATCCAGCAGCCGTCAAACTGGCTGTCCCTGTAGCTGTAGGCTAGTGTTCTGTGGACAATTCAGCTAACAGCATGAGCAGGAAAACAGTTTAATAGTGTTGATATTTGTAACACTACTGTAGTTCTCAGAGTCAGCAAACTTCTGAAGAGAGTAAGAGGGCTCCTGCATCCTGGGGGCAGTGTCAAGGCACAGCCTGAGCTGAAAAAGGGCTTCTTCCTAACACAATTCAGCTTCCTAAAGCATTGGGAAACTCGGGAAGCAAAATCAAGCTAATAATGTTAATTGGTAGGTTAATTGCTGGGAGACAATGGAGAAGGAAAGAGGACCTCCCACTTCTGGCAGTGGTAAGGTGCTAAGTAGTCCTGGGCGTAAGGGGAAGCTGCACTCTCAGAGCTACTCCTTAGACCAGGTACTGTCTATACTTGATATAAGTCTTCAGGATTTACCTCAAATTCTACAGCTATCACATTGCAGAACACGTGTTGCTTTAGTCATACACACACATTTCTGACTCAATACATCCTTACATCTGAATCCTCTTATCCCATACAGAATGAACCAGCCTGTGTACCACAGCAGGTCGTAGTCAAAGGCAGCGTTTAGTAGGTCACTTCAGCAAATGCAGGCTAGGCGAGCTGTGCCAGCTCTGGCTCGACAGCTCACGGTCTGTGGAAGGTTCACTGAGGTGATACTGAAGATTCATGCACATTCACTCTTTTAGCCTGTGTTGAATGCTCCTGCTCTGTCTGCCAGAATTCCTGAAGCAGAAGATGCCCTGAGAAATGTTCTTCCACGGGGCAGGCAGTATTTAGCTCTTAATTTTTTATGTAACCGGAAACCATATGTCTCAGTTTCTGTTTTACAATCATATCCATGTCTTTTAGACCTAAATTTATCTATGTTCCACACCAGCCTCACTCACTGTTATTCACTATATTTAAGTCCATATTATTATGTGAAATTATTTCTGCTAGGAATGCTGAATTGTGCCACTGAGGTTAGAGGCAATATTGCTTGTACTAGAGAAATGAATCCCAGATCACTCTAAGTTTCCTGCACTATTATTTTGTGTCCTGTATCTTGTAAGCAATCTGAAAGCAATGCTGGAAATTTAGAAGTATTTTATCTACTTAGCTTTCTTAATTGAATAAACACAACAGCATTTATAGGTGGCAACAGCAATGAGTAGCTCAGCTTGAGTTATTACTTCATAAGTACTGACAATGTCTTTGATTCAATATATGTCAGTGAAAAACACAGTGCCTGTTGTGAGTAGAGAGACAGCCTCACTTTATGATCCCGATACCAGATCCATGTGAGTAGATCTTTGTCTTGTCCAGAATTGCGGTAAAGCTAGCAGAGATCTGCAGGGGCCAGTCTGATTGTGGGCTGGATGCCTGGAAGATAGGTGGGCAGAGATCAACAGGCTGCAACACCCTGCCGTTAGTTTTGTACTATGTTTGCGCGAATGCAAGTGTCTGGATTTTGAGCTAGACTGAAGCTCCCAGCCCAGCCAGCACTCCCCAGTGCTCAGGTTCGGTGGGCCAGAGACCCACAGGAGAGCTGCCCTGGGGCCACCAGCCTGGCCAGCAGTGGTGAGGATCCCGCCAGCCCTCCTTATCCCGGTTCCCAGGTAAAAAGTCAAATCCTCCACTCCCAGTCTCACTTCAGTCTCTTGTTCCGAAACATTCCCAGGAGATCCCAGCCAAACATCCAGCTCATGGCTGGAAATAGCAATGTGCAGCAAAACACACCCCTACAGCGAGAATTTCCCCAGTGTTTTTGAAGAGGCCTGACAAACAAAAAACACTCACAGTCCTCCCCCAGCTCTAGGTGACAGTTTGATACTTTATTCTCATTAATTGTTTTTAGTCCATTAGAGTTCTCGTCCACAAATTGCTCTCTTGAATGTTTTTAATTAACAAAACAAAATTTTTGGCTAATACTGGATTTTTTCAATCCAAGTAAACCAGCTTAAAATAAAAAATAAGGCAAAGCTCTGGCAAACACATTGAGGTCAGCCCTTCACTAGATAAATTGTGTAACTCTGGTAAGGCTAGTCTCAAAGACTGGATCACAGTGCATAATATATTAAAAAATATTGGGAGAATTCCAGCATCCAGTATTAAGTGGGTAGTTGTAATTCCTGCAGGATAAAGAATGATAAAGAAACAAAATGCTTTAATCCTCCACAAATTTGTCAAGCATTTAATCTAGCTACTAACCGTATGATATTTCCTTTCTCGAGCAGTCTTAATTTGTTCTTAATTCTACTAATTAGGACTATAAAACCAAGGGAGAAAATGGAAATCATCAGCAATTAAATTCATATTTCTTTGTAAAGCTACAGCTCATAAATGATGTTCACATTCAGAGCTGTGCAGGAATTCATAATTCACCTTGACACAGCAGGTCAGAGCACAATCATCACACTAACACTGTGCGCTCCTGTAGCACCTTTCATCTGATCATCTCAAATCACAAAACAAAGACAATTTCATACTAATGAAGCTTTTAACAATCTGGAAGCAGAACTCCCTTGTGAGGCATAATAAGGCAGTAATCGTCTTTTCTCTCCAGTGCTTCCCTCTCCTATGAACATCCTCTCCGTCCTCCCAGGTCCAGCCCCATCCAGCTGTTTTGCAGTCAGTCCCTGGTGTCAGCCAAGCCCCCAAGGCTCGGGCAGAAGGTTGTTTCTGCATCTGATAGGAAAGTGATGCACAGCTGGCTGTTGTTCGTGTCTTGCTTTGGCTACAGATTCAACATTTGAATCAGAGAATCGTCAGCTTTATGGATGATTTTCAGAGATAACCCAATGCTTTGCGCTGCTATTACCAGTGTGCAAGCTCTCTCGATGGCAGCAAAGCACTCAGACGCACAGCACTGCTTGCAATGGTGCAGGGAGTGTTCTTCATCGCTAAGCACATCACTACCCAGTGCCTTCAGAGTCTTAAGCTAAATCACTCCAATTAAATGAAAGTGTGTACAAAGGGAATGCATTAGTTTAACTAAAACTTGCTAACTTATGCTAATTTCTGTGTATGGAAAGATGGACTAGATGACTTTTAAAGGTGCCTTGCAACCCAACCCGTTCTATGATTCTATATGGCCAAAGCTGCTGTCCTCTGCTACCACGTCCCCATAGCACACAGCCATCATCGTACCTAGGGCTCTTAAGCAGGATTGGTAAAATGGAAGGAGATGCTGCAGGGCACAGCACAGCTCGTGTATGCTGTTATGCCGCAGGAATGCCAGGTAGCAGATCAGGTTGCTGAATTCTTTTGCCTCCACAGAGGCGCAGAAAGGCCAGGACTGTTAAACAAGCGTAACTAAAGTGCTGCACATCAACCTCATATCTTGCCTGGTAGGAACTTGTCTGAGTAACACTAGTTTGTCATAAAGAAACAGCCTTACTGAAGTGACATACAATGCCTTTGTGACGTGGCTTGTCTACTCTCACACAGCAGGCCAACAAACTCCCCCCATTTTCAATCATCTGTTTCAATCATTAGACAGTACTACTACTCTTTAACTAAAATTCTTCTCCCTCTACTTTACCCTGAAAAGGATAATTCATTATCTCTTTGTAGCAGTTGCTCTTAGTGCCTGATGCTACTGAAACAGATTCTACCTCATAATTTGAAGTGTGACCATCATGTCATGTTATGATCACTTAAAATAGAAATAAAATTCTTTTTTCTAAGCCAGTGCTGCACAGCAAGATGCTGCGACTCCATTAGCAGCAGGCATATGCTGCTGCTGCAAAGAGGAAAGCAGGTCTGGAAAATGGCTCACTCCAGCATGTATTTCACTATATATAGATATATATAGCAATTCTCTTTGGAATGTGCATGAGCTTTTCACATATACTTAGGTGTTGTCCTGTCTTAGGGCTTGAGCTGCACTTTGAATAAAAAATGTTTTGGTTAGAGAATACAGGAGT
>Ga0181612_152234_pt1 | contig 10695 bp, 8 predicted proteins | sample HoacroProtozoa21_FD_119630 | JGI IMG/M metagenome (GOLD analysis project Ga0181612, IMG submission 119630) | Hoatzin crop microbial communities from Cojedes, Venezuel. Combined Assembly of Gp0051906, Gp0051904, Gp0051908
TTCTCTTTGCACTTTGATATTTATTTCCAGGTGTATTTATTTCTCTGGTAGACATCTGAGATCCGGGTGCTGAAAAGACGCATGCATGTACTTAACGTTATATATGCGAGTACCACCATTGATCTCAGCAGGACTACCCTTTGTCTGAAGTCAGTGAGACTACTCATGTCTGAAATCGGGCAAGTAGCTTAAGCCCTTTCAGGATCAGGGTTAAAGCAAACATTTTTTTCCCTCGTCAGTGGTGAATGAAAAAAAAAATCATTTGCAGAACTAGTGCTTTCTTTTCTTGACACTTTTGTTGTGAATAAGGCTATCTCAGTTCAGAGACGAATTCTGCTGTATTTTTCCTACTGTTGTAATATTTCCTATTGGAATTTTTGTAAAACTGAGATCTTCTTGTTTTCACTGCAAACTCTGATAACTTTGAAGCATTGTATGCTACCATGTAGCCACATTTTAGAGGTGTTGATTGGTTTCCTGAGCAGTTAAGTATATCTACTGCATGTGGTTCTTTTCTATTTTATGGGATTCATATGCCACACTACTCACTTTTATGCCTCTGGTTCTTCGTTAAGGAGTGTGATTAACATCTATCATTGTCAAATTTGCATTGAAATAGAAACCATTGCTTTGAAGCATCACAGAGTTGAACTCCATGTTCTGGAACTGATGTGATTCTACACACACCACTCATCCTAACATGGTTTCAGGTTAAGGCCAGTTGCTGCATACCTATAATTCACATTTTTATCCACCCTTTTGACCTCTCTGGAGTGCTCTTTCATATCTTCGTGGTTGTGCTTCATCTTGTTGGCCTGCTAAGCATTCTCAATAAGTACAGCTGGACTTTAGCAAATGTTGCTTTTCTTTTGCAGACCATATAAACAGCAATAAACGTAACAGCTAGGCAACGTACTTCAGTCAAAGTGTTGCTTATACTAAACAGGAGGAACAAGGTTGAAGAAAAAGGAGGTTATAAAACAACAAGAATCTGTGCTCATGTCCGTCTTAAACTAAGATGGGTACCCAAGGAAAGCCTCGTTTCTTCTGACTGCAAAGAAATGTGCGAAGCAATTCCACAGTGATCCTATGGGTGGAATGGTGTGCTTTTGCTGTCTGTTGTCCTTTCCATGTGTTGCTTCTCATAAAGCCATATTTGGTGATATTCAAAGAAACAGGATTTGCTCAAATAATAGCTCATATATGGCCATTTACACATTAGAATTGTTTAGCCCCAAGGTGTTCTACCTCCACTTCATATTACTAAGGTTTTCTGCTCATTCTGCCAGCAAGCAGCAACGAAGTACACATACTTGATCAGCAATCATTTCAGTAACACAAACACAAGTCAGTATTAACAAAGTAAGCATAGTAGTCCAAATACATGTTTATGTATATACATTTATAGATATCATTCTGTGGACACTAATACTAATTCTGATTTCCTATACTTTTTTCCCAGCCAGAAGTGTTTCCTTTTTCTGTGTTCACAAAGAAAATATTATCAACTACATAATAAATTTGTGATGGCATTCTTTAGGAGTGATTGAAATTGGAAGCCCTAAAACAATAGATAGATTGCATTAGAACCATTGCTGTGAAATTGCTGAATCATATACCAGCCATAGAAATGTCTCGATTCGACAAGAAAAGTACCTGGCAATCATTTTCTTGCGAGTCTGGAAATACTCAGCCTGAACTGATACTTTCAAAGCTGTGACTTTGTTTCCTGGCAAATAACATTCAGAGAGATCCCAAATTATTTCCTACAACAGGCTCATAAAAAAAAAAAAAAAAAAAAAGTCTTGAAAACTCTTGTCTAACCCACTTCTATTTCCAGTTTAGTCCTTCCAGATGATTACTGAAACAAGCAGCATTAGGCAGAAAGCAAACACAGTGAAGATAGTTGCATCAGTAGAAACAAGTCAAGGAAGCAGTTTTTAGCCTGTTTCCTGCGGAAATGCACTTGCACCTGCATCTATTCACCTGCCTGTTTGCGCCTCTGAGTCCTGATAGTCTGTCATTGCTTGTCAGTTTTAACCAATGTGCAGAGGATATAGTGCAAAATACTTTCATGCACTTTCTGGAAAAAGACAGTCAAACAGAGGGGAGAAAGCAATGACGCAGAGGCTACAGGCTAAACTCAGCCCTAATTTGTCCTCAGGGAGCCCACATGGGTGAAAGATATTGTAAACATTCCACATAGAGGAAAAGCCTTGGTCAGTGTTTACACTCGAGAAAGCAGCAGACATCCCAGGTTTGAGGCATAGATTTGCAGGAGCCCAGTCCTATTTTTCCTTTTCCTCCTGCAAGTAGTTATTGAACCATCCACTAATTATCATCAGGAGTGCTGATCACTAGCACCAAGCTCACTGCAATGCATATAAAGTTATATACAAGGTGACTCACCAGTTAGTGGTGGGGAATACACTTGTACACAGTCAGTATTTAAATGTTGCTATGATGTTAGTGATAAGAATAGTCACGACAGTACTTCAGAATTGCGTATTTGTTTGTTTTCCACCACAGATTACAAAACGGATTCAGAAAATGCATAAACATTTTTACTTCTGTTCTACAGATGAGGCAAAAGAGGTATGGGGTGCCTCTAACACATAGGGGTGAAAAGAGCTCACCAATCCCTCTGGCTACACCACTACCTTCTAGCTATTTGGTTATGTCACCAAATGACAGCAGGTCCTGGAGCAGTAGTTAGTAAATACCATAGCTTCAGAACCCGTGCCAGCAAACAGATCCCCAGACAGTTTTACCGATATCATTCAGTATCAGAGCTAATAGGAGGAGCGGAAACGCCCACCTCTGCCTCAGCTTCTAAACATTAGGTCATGCTCCTTTCTGCTTACCCTTGTTCTTGGCTTTATGAATCCACTATATATAAAATTGCCAAATCACCATATAGTTAAATGATTCCGGGTTCATGTTACAGTACGCATTGTGGTTGGGAAAATATTCTCAGATACTGTTTAAACTTACAATAACTCTTCAGAACTTGTTTTTATATTTGACTGTGGGCTTTTATCTCTTCCTAGTGCAGACAGGGACCTGACTCCGTTAATCTGCAACTGATTTGTGTGATGGCAACATTTCCAGCTGCACAAGGGCTGTAACATCTACACCTAAATTAGCTCATGAGTCAACATATCTCGTTGGGTTATTACATGTATTGCATCAATTATCTACAAATGAAATACAGCTGCATTGTCTGTTGTACCATTTTAAAACATCCACTTAATGAGCCTTGGAGCTCAAAAAGATCAGGAACATTTGCTCACAACAAATAAAAAGGAAACCTAATTAGGTCCTGTATTATCCAGCTGTAATTTTTCTTTTTTTTTTTTTTAGTAGAACCTAATCAGGTGTTTACCATAAACATGGACAGTGCTTTTAGTTTATTTGCTAAATAAGAGTTGGACACAGGAAGCATGCCTGGGTCACAGTCAAAGGCTTTCACTTGCAAAACAAGGTCACCCAGGTCTTTGTGACAGACATGTATAAAAAAAGCTTCTTGTCCAGCAGTTCAAGATCAGGCTGACATTTTGATAGATCCTCCTTAATCTTTTTCATATTTTCTTTTACTAAACGGAGCATCATCAGCATGGCCTGGCAGTTTCCTCTGTTTCTGGGAGGAGGGGGAGCACGGGGATTAGAGGGGAAGCACAAGATCGGGGATTGGGAAGTAGTCTCCATATTTTTAGCAGTTGAAAGAATCTCTAGAGAGCTCCCACATTGCCTGTATACTTTTTAATGTGCAGCGTGTCAGGCACCTGTTTTCAATTGCGTCTTCAGATCAGAAGATCCTTCTGCTTGGGGCCTGCAAGCCTGGCCATAGCATATAAAACGTCCCATGCATATGGCTGTCATTCTGGTTTTCTTTGCAAATACTTTCTGTTCTGTGTGTAGGTGAGAGGCTTGTCTGAGGCCTGCTTACATCATGCTTGTGGAACTTGATCCCCACTGTAGGAAATGCATACGGAGGGCATTTGTTTAAACTTTTGTTCAGTGGGGGTCATTCTCATTGTAAATGGATTTCCACTCATAAGCTATTCAAGATCATTTTAAGTCCTCACTGGGGAATCCAGCACTGCAGAAATTGTGGCACATGAAAGCAAGAAGACTTCTCATTCAAGCTTGTCCCCGTGCAACTTCCAGATACCAGCACATCGGCCAGCAGCTTTTGCCTTACTATCTATCACAGCTGTGGCAATGAGGGCTGGGAAAAGTCCACATTACAAGAAACTGTGGTGCTCCCATTACTGGGAAATAGCTCTTTCAAGCAAGAAGTGGGATCATCAGAAGGAAATTGACCCTTCCACTCACATGCAAGTGGTCTTATTGCCCCTTACTTTGTAAATTCTATTGTTGGACCTGGAGACGAAGTTGTGCTGTTGAGTTAAAACCTGAGCACAATTTCAAACACCTGTGTTTGGGGAACCTAGAGGACAGTGCTTGACTGAGTTCATCACAGAGGTAGACTGGGAATGGAGGTCAGTCAGCTAAAGGAGGTGGAAGGGAAAGAAGAAGGAGAAAAAACCCTGTAAGAGAAACCGGTAAGCTATGGGATCAACAGGCTGTTCATTCACAAAATACCACAATAGACCATAAACTTGCCTGAGGAAGCACTATGGCACTCCTTTTCCCCCAGGGACATTCACAAGATGCAAAAGTGACCCGAGAAGATGTGGGAGCCTCAGTCAGCAAACAGGCATCTCTTTCTTCCTGGTGTGGCTGTCCACAGACGCTCAAGAGCTGCCCATCACCAGCACACTTCGATGGCACCCCAGAAACTACAGAGCCCCCAGGGAAAGACCACTGTGGTGGTTCCCAGAGGCCATGCCTGGAGGAGGCTGTCCCATGCACTGAAGCCTCCTCATGGGTCTCAGAGACCTTGGGGCCCATGCTGCCATGCAAGTGCCTCCAAGGCAGAGATCATGCTACCAGAGGCAGGCCCTGTGATGACGTCCATCCACTAAGCAGCTGAGTTGGCTTCTCCTAAACCATGTTTTTTTTAACTAATGAAGCCACTATTTGGTGGAACCGGTGAGAGAGTGTGGGAAAAAACAGACTGGGAGGCAGAAGTACAAGAGAAGTTAGACGTCACCCTCCAAAGTGACCAGGGCAGGAGGCTAGCTCAGTGGATTTCTCCATGAGATACACGGCTTCCCACCACCTTCCCCAAGCTCCCAGCCCACCTAACGGGGTGCCCAGACTTCTGCCAGGACCCCAGGGCCACGGCAGGGCCCTCAGCCTCCCCCCAGCTGCGTGTGGTGCCCGGGAAGGGGAAACTGCACCATGAGCCCAGGGCTGTCCACTTGCACGTGGAGCACTGGGCAAGTGCTGCTATCCTAGGCACTTGGGAGAAGTTTTGGTTTATAATATCAAAACATCCTTGACGCTTACATTCCTCTGGACAAAGGCTTTCACACTTGAGACCTCCAATGTTTTCCTTCCCATTATCATGATTACAGAGCATGTAATCCCCCTTCTCCTCTTTTTTTTGCTTTCATTTGATCTGTCATCAAGAAGCTGTTTTCTTTGCTCCCCTGGCCACTGTGCCCCTCCCAGCCCCAGCCATCTCTGGGAAACACACGCAGGCACACATGGCCTTTACTGTAGAGCATCCCTCAAAGCGAGGAAAAAAAAAACAAGATCAAAAAGTCACAAGTGTAGCAGATGTCAAGTGGTCCCTCAAGACCTCTACTTAACCCCTTCCTCGGGCTTTGCTGGACCTTGACAAGAAATCAATCAGAAGGAAAAGCAAAGCTTTTCTAGAACTTTATTTGGTTTTATTATAAATCAGGGCTCAGTTTATACATCGCAATGCCTTGCTCAACTACAGGAAACATTTAATGAATCCAGAGTTGGCTTAAACCCTGGCTATGAATCTGCTTACTACTAATTGTTGTTGTTTATGACTTTATGTAATAAAGTTTGACATTGCAAACTGTGAACACTTTTTACAGTACTTCCTTCTCTTTCCACCCCTGAAATGTCATCTAAAACCAGGTGTATGAAATGTCTGTGCAGCAGTTAAGCAATCAATGCCTCTTATCTAAATGACAGAGATGTATGGGGCATTTAAAGCCTAATGATTATAAATGGGGGAGAAAATAAGCGTGGAGGAACTTTTCCATCTTTTTTCTCGAAGTACAGTATGCCTTGCAAATTTATCATATTCTCCACAAGCCACCTCAGGATTGCCTACAATTCCTTACACAATGAAAAATTGCAAACCCTTTTGCAGAGGGAAAACATCTTCTCAAATTGCAGCTTTGTCTACAGTTTGGGGAATACTGTTGGAGTCAAAACTGAAAAAATGATAATAAAAAACATAAAGTCATCCTGGAAAGGTAGAAAACTCTGAAAACAGTTTGTTGGAACAAACCATTGAAAAATTATTTTCCTGTGAGCGCAGTGGGTTTTCAAGATCATCTGACTTGGGATTTTTTTTCTACCTATGTATTTTATTCTGACTCAGTTTTTATTTTCAGCTGCTCGTTCCAGTTCTGCAACCACTTCTACCCTGGCAGACCTTTTCACCTAGGCAGAGATCCTGTGAGGGTTTTTTCATCTTTGCACAAGATGTAACTCCCCCAGTTAGATCAGATTGCAGGATCAGGGCCTGAGCATGAATACATCCAGTCCTCGCAGGAAATGCTTGACTCCGCCAAAGAAGTGTAACTCAAGAAACAACACTCTACCTCATATGGAAAAAACAAGCTCACTGAATATATTCACCTCTAGTGTTCTGCCGCTGTAACCAGCACCTACAAGAAAAGGTGACATTCGTTCCTTCTTTGACATGCCAGTCCTCTGCCAGGACCATTTTGGAAGAGTAAAAGTACAACTGAACTCTGTGCAGGCAAAGAGGTCTGTAATTATGTCTCTTCATGCATGACTGGCATCTTTATTGTGTATGATGCAGTCTGATCTTTATCTGCCTGATTACAGGCACAAGGAGAACAGGGGCATGACCTTCATCTCTACCTTACCACCCTAAGCAGTGTGTGGAGTTTCAGCCCATGGTCTGTCTCATCACTGGCAATGCAGCCACTTTCCAGGCCACAGCAATGGAGGTTTCTGTCCAGAGGCTGCAGCACATGTACAGTTTATCTGTTCATGCATCACAGCTTTACACCCTTGGACGACCTCAACCACACCAACACGTACAAACCAGCTGCACATGCACAGTAGGTTCAATGCCAAATCCACTAAGTCTGCGTCAGTCAAATCCTGTCCCCTTAACTTTTTCCTCATAACTGATGTCCTACTCTGAGCTCTGCCTTGGCTGTTGGCTAAGAAGAATTAATTTCACATGTTGAGGCACATGCAGGGAGAGACACCCAGCTAGAGGGCTGAAGGTGGAAACCTAGAACACATGAGCCAGCAAGGACTAGATCCAGCATCGTGCACCCAAAACACCGGACGACAAGGGGATGACATGCAAAAGGGTCAGATCATTGTCGACACACAAAAACTGAGCTGAAATTAAAAGTCACAGGAAGAAAGCAGACACTGTGCTCAAGGACACAGAGAATGATATATATCTCTGTGAACAACCAGCTTTCCATGAGCTCTGGGCCAGAGCTGGCAATATTGAAACAGTCTTAGAAATGTGGCTAGGGATTTAAGCAGGAGACTGCAGACTCACTGGGATTTTCAAACAAGTCTAAGCAGGATAGATGTCTGGCATCAAATTATCCAAGGTCCTCAGCTTCTAATATGTCTTGGTGGATCTGATAAGTTCAGAAGCATCTATCTATCTCCTAAAATGTCTAAATATCTTTGAAAAGCTGAACTCTTCTGTCTGGGGTCTATGGAACATCGCCCCATTACATACTTATCTGAGTGCATTGAAAATGCTTCTAGTTAAGACAAACAAGGGCAAATCTTTTTGTTGTTGTTGTTTTTCCTTAAAGTGTGCTAAAAATGGCTGGAACATAGCTGGGATTCTCAGTGCAATGCTTCATGTAGCATTATATATTATTCATTTAGCTCCTGTAACTAAGGATTTTCTTTTTGTGTCATTTATAGATAAAACACTACGAAGTCAAGTTGTCTTCTCTATTTTCCTGATTTCCAAAGAGGATAAAAATATAGTGCAGGTGTAACTGATCTTTTTAAAAAGAAGTTCACCTTTGTCTAAGTATTTCCAGTATAGCATAAGGAAAAAAAAGAGAAATGGCCTTCTCTAGCACTACAGGATTTCTCTTTTTAATCAAAAGCTTTTGATGGCTGATCATTAATAACATGTTTGTCAGTAACTATAGTCTGTTTCAAACACCATTCTTTGAACTGGCATATCATATTTGGGTACATTGTGAGTCCACAGTGATTTTTACACAGCGTTTTATTTTACCTTTTCCTTGTGTCAAGAGATTCAAGTTACACACAAACTGACAGGCAGATGCAGTAGATCCTCTACAGAGAATGATGGTAGGCAGTGGGTTTTGTAACTTTTTAAAGCAGACTGCCATATTTCAAATGTCTAACTTGGTGATGAATCTGCTGTCATTTATCATTAAATGCTTTGGTCTCTGCCTTCAGAAATGCTTTTTTTTTTTTTAGCCTTGTCATGAAATACAAAGAATGACCAGTTGTGCTTTCAGTAAAACCCATGCCAAAGTTATAACAGACTTCAGCACAAGAAGGACAATACCCAAAAATAAACCTATGAAATCATGTCATACGGCAACCTAGTCATAACCTGGAAACGATACCATTGTCACAAACATCTTCTACAACCATCAAAGTCTTTAAGAGTGTCTAACTGATTATGCCTGGCAGTTGAATAGCAGCAAATAAATATTTAACAGTTTGAGGAGATGTCAGCTTTTGTGCCAGACCCACACAGAGTATCAGTCTTTGATCTCTGAAAGAAAAAAATTATTCTTCGTCAGGGCAAAAAAAAAAAGCAGAAGACTTATTAAATTTTACAAAGGTTTCAGAGAGTTTGGGATTATTTTGGTTTGTCTAATGCCTCTGATATTGGCATAAACAATGCAGAGAAATGACAGATTGATGGTTACCACAAATATCAAAGAATATCACCTGCTGGCCCAAATATGGCATACCCTTATGGTATCAGATTCTTCTTGTGCTTTTTATTATGGTTTACTTAAAAAGGTCAGGGTAGACTGAGAATCCCAATGAAACTCAATCTCCCCATTTAACAAGGAATCTAGTAAGATGTCTTGAATAGGATAAGAAAACTGTATTTTGAGGACTAGAGTAATCCCATGGGAGTCTTTTCCTGGCCACAGATGAAATACAACAGACCTGATACTTTGTTCATAGCCAAGCAATATTTTACTTCTTATTTTTTAATTATACCTCTATATCTTGACTTTTCAAGGATTAGCTCTATGTGCAGAGCATAGGTTTTGTGAGAGACGTCATAGAGTAGGAACAGTGGTAAATTCTCTTTGCACAATGTTTTACATATAGTTGTAATTATAATAAAAAATTTCTGTCCAAACTCAAGAGCACAGAAGTCTTGAATGAAAAATGCGTGTCTACTAGTAGCAATTTATTTGCCCACGTATCTCCTCTGTAAGGTATATGAGGAACAGGGGAATGTGATCTCGTTGAAGAATGAATGGTTTCCTCATCCGGGTTCTCATTAGCATACAAACCATAACCTCACATTTCAGAATATCAGGTTTAGTCCCACAGAACTATATGCCACACCATAGCTCTTTGTCAACTCCTCCTTTCCAGAATGCCAAGAAGCTGTTCCCTTTAACACTGTGACAAGATAATAGCCTCATATACTTTTCTCCTACCTCTGATGGAGGTGTTTGGCCTTCAAAGATTATTGACTTTTTAGCGTGTGCACGCAAATAACTGAAAAATAATTCAGAGCCTAAGACAAATATCTCCCAACTTTTAAATATTATTTCTGCTGGGAAAAAAAAAATAAATCAGGTTCTTAGTTACCAGGGTGCTTGCTTGCCTTCACCTGGGACAATGTCACTGTCGAGGCTGGAAAGAGGACTTCTTTCACAGACAAACTTTGCAGTCTAGAATCCAACCTTACACATTATTTATGTTTGATTCCAGTGAATCCTGTTAGTTGTCCTGCTGTTGCAACTACTAAAAATGCATGCATTTTTTTCTGAAGAAAAACAACAGCCAGCTCCCTTTTGCTGGGCAGTAGACCCTTGCCTGCAGACAAAATATAGGCAGCACTAAGAAAAAATGCAGCTTTTAGAGTAACACGCAAGACTTCACTTTTCAGCGCACTCTGCAACAAAACACAAAACCATCAGATAAGTATGTGTAATAAAAGGCAAAATGTTCCTACAACATCCATCATCTCTGACAGGACACTTACAAAATCCACATCCTGCATCAAAGTAGTCCCAGAGATTGACAGCAGCATCAGGATTGTCTTCTGAGAAAAGTAATTCAGGGAATTATAACCAGGTCACTGATTCGATGTTATGTTTTGCCCTGAACTGGCTAAAATCTGGCAATGGGTGACAACTAGGGTGTGAAGAAGCGAAGGTCTTCTGAGGCAGAAGTAGGCAGCAGCTTTGCTGCAGAAATAATTTTCTGATGGGTCAGTGTGGAATACTGTAGTCAGCTGCCCTTTAAATGAGTTCAGCTGCCTTCTCTCTTACCATTCTTTTGGATTCAGGACACAAGTCTGTCCCCAGATGAGTCAGTCAGAAA
>Ga0181612_167508_pt1 | contig 10695 bp, 6 predicted proteins | sample HoacroProtozoa21_FD_119630 | JGI IMG/M metagenome (GOLD analysis project Ga0181612, IMG submission 119630) | Hoatzin crop microbial communities from Cojedes, Venezuel. Combined Assembly of Gp0051906, Gp0051904, Gp0051908
AAGTTCATCCACGTGTCTTAGCGAATGCAGTCTGGCAACACCTGGAGCAGGGCTTGCTTACAGGTTCATTGCCTGTAAAGGCCACAAATGCTGTCCCAGAGGGGCTTCTGGGCAGTCCACTAGATGTATTGCATACACACCCAATAAGCTTAATGAGAAAGTCAGTGAACACTGTGGTTTAGTATATACTAGCTTTTCAGCTTTACTGAATTGAAGTATAAAAGTAGTTTTGGATAGTTTTAAATAATATTATTAAGATTCATTTTTTATAAAACAAGGTGTTTTTTATTTTTTCACATTGAAGCACAGTCACGGTTTGACACAGCAAATTAACAGAAAGAACTGTCTCATCTCAAGAATATTTCCAGAGTTGTGAGGAGCTTGTTAGGACTTTCCAAACTCCTTCTGGATAGTGTTTTTAAGCATTCTTACTTCTATGTTTGTAGAAAGATATCACCATGACGGCACGCTCTACTTTGCAAACAGCTCGTGAGATCAGTACCTTCTCTTGTTACATATCAAAAACACCACTTACATTTAAATTTATCATGCACAATTAATTGGAAAAGAGGGGGAATATGAACTTCTGGAATTAGAAAACAGATTTCAGCATTTGAGTTCTTATCAACAATTTGCATATGAATGACACCTGTCTGTTTCACTGTATTTGGTTTTCATATGCCTAAAGTCTTGTTATTTTTTGCTGTATTAAAGAATTTATAGTGATACAAAGCCTCAATTCTATTAGCTGTATATGTGTATGTACACACACACATTCATATATTGCTGTTGAACCATAAGCCTCCAGGTGAGCGCAGTGATATGCCTCATTGCAGCAATTTATTTGGACTACACATTTTTTTTAATAACTGTAACAAATAGATTTTAACAAATGATAAGTGTTCTTTGCAGCAGCAGAAAAATGAGTCAGGCAAAGCCACTTTATTTGTCTCAGGAGAATTGTGAAGTTATTTGAATGTCCATGTTTTTTAATGCATTTTAAAATATATTTTAAGAGCTTTATTTAATACACATGTGTATGTATACATATATTGGTTAAGGAGTTAGTGATATTTAATAAACTTTATCATTTTGATATTGTTTTGAAGCATGTGATCATATTTCCAATGGCCACCTGCTTCCTAGCCTTTTTAAATAGTGCAGAGAATAATAGCCACTCTTACACTAAACACAATAATCTGGTCTGCAAAGTCAATCATTTTATTTATTGCCCTCTATTCCAGGATGACCTTCGTTCCTGTTCACTCTTCCACTGGGCTGATTTCAATTTTGTTTCACAGCAGTATGAAACATTTACTAAAAGATGGAGTGCAATTACTATAGAAAATGAAATGTCTCTGTGATACAGCTTGAGAAGTCTAGGTTGCTAATGCTATAGACAAAAGCTAGAAGGAAGGCTAGATAGCGAAAAAAAATTATAGCTTGCTTTATTTCACATTCTGGTTTGAGCAAGCAACAGATAAGGTTTGTAGCTTTTGATTCAGATTTAATGGCTTTTGCAATCCCACTTTCTCAAAAACTTCTTTTTAGCTGCGTATGTCATCTGTGCCTTCATTTCTTTTTCTCAGATGACCACATTTCCTTCTATTTCATACAATAGGTAAAAGGTATCTGTAGTATCAGACTGAATGAATATCAAGTCTCTCAGAATATTAGGGTCAGGTATGTTGAAATATGCTAGGAACAATCACATTTAAGAAGACTGGGAATTTCATTTTATTCAGCATTGTCTTATGCTTGTTTTCCTGCTACAACATCACCTAAGAAACAAAAACCTATATTTTTGTATAGCTGAGGCTGCAGCAGTACAGAGTTCTTTCCCTAAAAAAAAAAGTAATGACCTTTCTACCACCCAAAAATGTATGAGTTTTTAATGTTTGTCTTCCTTTACTTGCTCTACCACACAAATACATGAATTGGTTCATGAGGTCAAAAGAGATTTTAAAGAGGACTGTTGAGAAAGTTAGCAGACTAGGATGAGAAAAGGCTGTGAAAGACAGACAAAAACTAAAAGGGGAACGTGACTTTAACAATGAAGTTGATTTAATCTGCGACAAGAATAAAATACATAACCATACACTTACTGCTAAGTATGATTAGAGAGCAGAACTAAGACTGTTAGTATTATTTTCCATATATGCTGCCATGACACATTATGTCCTGGTTTACAACAGGCTTCCTAGAGAGGTGGTCGATGCCCAAACCTGTCAGTGTTTGACAAGCATTAGGACAATGCCCTTAACAACATGCTTGAACTTAACATGGGCTGTTGTCACCTTTTAGAGGAACATACCTATTTTTTGGAACACACCAGGGCTTTGAGCAACCTGGTCTAATGGAAGGAGTCCTTCCTCATTGCAGGGGGGTTGGAACTAGATGATCTATAAAGTCCTTTCCAACGCAAACCATTCTATGATTTTATGATTCTATGATTTTCCTGATTTTTTTATAGATGTTTGAAACTGTACCGCATTTTGCCATAGATTACTTAAATCTAAATTCCATTTTAAACAGTACGGGAGTACCTCACTTTGTTGTTATGTCTGGCTTGCATGACGTTTATGCTTATGGCAGTTCTTAAAATAGGAAAAAAAATGGTACACAAAAAAATGACACAATGGTGCCTCTTATAGTGAATGGCATGGTTTATTTGTGCAGCTTTAGCATTTCTTATCTCACTCTAACCATTAACAGAAGTTTAGTAAAACCTGTGAAAAACTGAGAAAATATCAATTCTAGCATGGCATTGAGTGTTTCCTGCTGACGGCAGAATAATCTAACACAACTCTAGTCATGGATGTTTGTGGCTGCCATGGCTGCTTTACTTACTGGCTGCTCTCAGTAAAATGGCAACTTTCAGTCTGAAAAGAAAGCACATAGCAATCTTCTGCTACATGAACTAATTTAAGAGTTTTATTAAACTGTCCCTACATTTCTTATAATGAGATAGCTTATAATGAGCCAGCAGAGATAGCTGGCTCACGGGAACATTTTTTTCATAAGGCAATATTGTAATGAAATCAGATCATTTGAAATCCTTTGTTGAGAGGTGCTGAAAATGCTAGTTACACAAAAAATCTGTTTGGATTACAAATGCATGTATGCAAATTGCCAGCTCTAATTACTGACAATTATAGGGTAGTCTTTAATCTAATTCTTATAAAACATCCTTTACCTTTGCATAGCTGTTGTGGGGATTCTCCAGGTGAGGGTTAGAGAATCCAAGCAAGGATTTGCTTCTGAAACTTCCTCCCTTTTGAGGAAGTGGGTGAAAAAATAAACAGGGAAAGGTAGTATTCCCATAAATGACTGGGTAAGAGTTTCTTCCACACAGTGAATGAAAAATACTCCAGGAATGATGCTGAAATTTTCAGTCAGGTCATATAGTCTCTTAGGAAGACAGGTAAGGTTTAGACACATGTAAATCTAAAAGTTTAACCAGCAGGGGGCTGTAGGGGCAAGCTGTGTGGGAGAAGGTTGTGAGCTACCATGTGCCACTCACAAACAGCTTCCTCTGGAGCAACCTCTCACATGCCAAAACTTTCACCAGTCAGAGGAGCATGTAGTGCCTGTTCACAATGATACTGGAGAAAGTGACAACTATTTTGGGTCAGAAATGCTTCTGGGCAAGTGGAACAGATCCCTCTGGAGATGCTGCTGGAGGGACTGTTGGAGAGACACTATTGGAAAGGGAGCCTCCAGGCCAAAGGGGCAACACTTCTAAATGGCCTGTGGCCTGTGGGTAATCCATGTTGAAGTAAGAACATCTCAGAGGGGTTGACAGCTTGTGAAAGTCCTATTCAGCAGTTGGGGGACATCTCTGAACAACTGCATTTCATGAGTGACCCACACCAGACCAGGAACACTAAGAAGCAGAGCAATGTGAAAACTTGAAGAAGCAAAAAGCAGGAGAGAAAATGAGTAAAATGCTAAGTACAGGAGCTAAAATGGTCACCAGGAGGTTGAGACAAGGGCGGGGGAGGATAGCTGTTTGACTGAGGGTGGGCCCAGGGAGAGGGAAGGAAAGCTGTTTACTTAAGGTGTTGTTTGATAGTTTGTGTCCTCTTTCTTCTTATCTCCTGAATCAGTGATCAGAGGTTTGTGTTAACTGGTGATAAATTAAATTAAGCATATTTAAGTATAAATTCTGGTAGTCAAAACTGGTTTGTCCACAACAATGTATTGAACATTTTGCTATCACATGATTACGAATTATTTATCTCATGACCAAAACTCCCCTTTTGAGAAAGCAGTGCTGACCAAGGGGTAGATTAATGTCTAATCATGTGGCAGAAGCTGTAGTTCTAGGTGTATGACAGTCACATGACTGTATGTGTGAGCAGCCATCATCACCTTGTCAGTTGTAAAGTCATAATACAATAAAAAAACCACCAAGTTTTGAATGAAATAGTGCTTGGACAGTAGACCATTTGATAGGGAAAAGGCTATTAGTCCCAATAAAAGAGAACAAAAAAGAGCAGTCTGGGTCAGTTGAATTGACCTGGCAGACTGCCTCTGGTCTGCAGGTTATGATCAGCAAGAACTGCGAGCACGTGAAATCCTTCAGCGATGGTTCCTTCATTATCCTACCACAAGTGCAGAACAATTGCCTGTCGTGGTTAGAACAGTATGCATCAGCAAGTTTCACAAAGCACCTGGGTGATAGTGAGGGCCTATTAGAAACTCAATCACAAAATCCCATTTATTTGAACTAAGGCAGGTATATTAAATTTCCTGAAAGGGAAGTGGTTTGTTTATGCTATGTAAAGTATTTAACCATTTTAAAAGCTTAAAAAATATATTTGCTTTTGTTCTGCTTCACTGTGTAGTTATCATTGCAGGAGTATGTTAGTTTACCTCTGACCATTTCTTTCAGTCTTGGATGCATTTTGTAACTTTCTTAAGCTTTCAAGGCTAAAATGTTCTACAACCATGTGACCTACTGATGTAGAAGAAAATATGTTACTGTATCTGCATGACCTTGTCTGACAAGTCAGCCCACTGCGTATTAATAAAAAGAGCATATATTGTTCTGTTACTGTTCTGTTATTGCCAATACCAATAGTTTCTAAGCTTTCTTTGAAAAAGCTTTTCTCTACATTCAATAATACTTGCATAGGCTTAACTGTTATTCTCAGTAGCAGTATAGAAAACTGGTAGAACCTAATGCTAATGCAATCATAAATGAGAACTTCCAATGTTCTGCTAAAATGTGTTTCATATTTCATGCCAGATTTAAGATAGGATTGATTTCAATTAGTGTTCTGTATCAAGCTTGTCAACGAAAGTTAACTTCTAGAGCACTTACCAGCGCTTAAAACTAGTGTACTTAAATATTTATGATTCTGAATAGAGCAAATCACAGTACAAGAAATAAGAAAAGCATAAAGCTGTTAATATGAAAATAAGTATATATAGACTCCATACACCTTGTGTTTTACTTAGTGACTAGGGTAGCTGAACAAGTGTGGGGGGGTGTACAGGTGTGTACATGTATACATGGAAATATTGCTTTTCATTGTTACAGACCAGCAAAGAAAATTAAATATAAGGATGTAAAATAAAAATAAATATAACCGTGATTCTGTTTACACTAGTCTTAAAATAGGTTAGTAAGCCAGAAACATCATGTTTGAAGATCTTCCAGGAATGAAGTCTAGACCACCACCCCCTCCTTCTTTTTTTCCTGTGCCATTTGTGTCTTTGTTAATTAAGGACCAAATGGCAGGCAATTTTCATGGTGTTACTTATTCATATCTAGATGCAGTAGATCCCCTGGAACTCAAAGAAACCAAAGTGATCAAACAAAGTCTTTGAACATGCCACTGACACAGAAAAACTGATTATATTTAATGAGATTATTTTTAATGTACATTTATTTAATTGTAGTGTAAGACATAGATGATATTACACACAAATGATACTTCTGCAATTTTTTCTATAAATATATTTTTTTAAAAAAGTTGGCATTTACTAGCTAACTACAAAATGAAATGTAGAAGGAACAAGTTTGATGAACAAATAACATACACAATACCAAGAGTCAGTATGTAAAAAAAAATGCCTGTTGTAAAGATGTGGTTATAAATAACAAAGCCAAAGTGAAAAGAAACCCATGAGCTTCTAATGAATTTTATTATTTTGCTATTTAAATGTTGTTTACACTCTTTTAATTATTCTTGTATCACATCATGTTTATGAATTCTCAGAAATTATTGGTAAAAATAGTTGTTGTCAACTGTAAACACTGAAATAGCCTTGAGAGTACATTATTATTGCTTTGTATTCTCCAATATTATAAATGAAATATTTGTGTAATACTACATTGGTTTTATATCTGATTATCTACAGCATAATATTTTTCTTGTCTTCTAATGAGAAACTTCTACCAAGAAGCCCAAACTTCCATATTTAATAAGTAAAATACATGGTAGGTATAGTATCCTATCATTAAAGAAGGCAGCTGAAGCACCCTCTGATCCTCTCATGCCTAAGGACGTGCTTCCAAAGTCAATTGCTCTCCCAGCTGCCATGGCACTCACATGACTGTACACGGTCACAGCCCAAAACCGCAGTCCAGCTAACAGCCGTGAAAACATCAGACCATTCTTTGAGAATACAGGAGCATAGCAAGTAAAAGGAACAAACACAATTGAGCTCTGTCCTACAAGAAACAGGGAGCATTTTTAGTGGTCTGTTTATTTTTTAGATGATGACTATCATTTGGATTCATGGCATCTTTTTTTTTTTTTTTATTTCTCTCCTTATGCAGCTGTTCCACGCACAAGTGATACGCAGTGTAGCTCAGTTCCAGAGCCTAGGTATGGAAGGAGAATCGGCTCCGAGTTTTCAGCAGGCTCTGTTGTTCGATTTGAGTGTAGTCCTGGCTATCTGCTACAAGGCTCAAAAGCTATCCGATGTCAGTCTGTGCCTAATGCCTTAGCTCAGTGGAATGACACAGTACCAACCTGTGTAGGTAAGAAATTACATTTAAGTCATCTGTTCTGTCAAGCATGTCTCTGAATCAGAATTCAGGATCTGTTTCAGAAAATAGTATTTAACACATATATTCACTCTCCTTCAATTAATATCAGTCATGTCCAATTTAAAAGAGTAGTTTTCCATATCAAAAAGTAATTGAGTACTAGCCGGCTGGTAGGCAATATAGCATTTCGTATAATGGCTTAGATTATATGAACAAGTGTGATTCACATTTTCTTGAACATTCATTATTTTCATGACTCATCTACAGCTTGAGAGACAGGACAGAATTTAATTATTCGGAAGTGTCTTTACCTGTTTTATTACACAGTACTTGTTTCATATTTCTATCATATATAGTATGATGATTTTTTTTTCAAGTGGAAGCATAGTGTACATTGAATAATGGTAGTATTATTAAGTATAGCTAATTTTCTTCAGTCCGTCAACAGACCTGCAGTGGGATAATGTTTAGCATGTCAAAAATTTTTTTTTTTGCAAATGTTGAAAGCTTTTCTTCTCTCCCTCCTGGGATTTATGTCCAAAAGTCATAGCTATTCATAGGAATTTAGTCTATCATTAATTAGAGTGTTCTAAAAATAGATGTAGGTGTCCTATTTTCTGTGTGTTCTGGTTTTTTGTTTAGTTTAGTTCTGTTTTCTTGAACCTTAAAGAAGCAATTGCGTATAGAGTAGAAATATTTAATGTGCCACGCTGCTTTACCAGCTAGATACAATATTGGAACTATCTTAGGTTTTGGGTAAGTTCACATGATTTCTGTCAATCATGATTGTGTTTAAGGTCATGTCTTTACAATTTGTTGTTACTCTTAGGTAAGAGATGATTAGACTGTGCTGCTAGGCTGTTCTAGGCTGAACACACTCAAAAGCAAGTTCACTTCTGGATTGTTTATTCATGCAGGTTGTATGTTATGCTTGATATTGTTCATGTATTTTAGATAACATTGCTTTCTGAGTTCAGATCATTGCTTCACATTTATGTGTTTATGCTACAAAACAGAATTATTATAATTAGTTCAGTAAAATTATTACTACTTTTGTGTTCTCTGAAGTGATTTAGGTTTTGTAATGATTCATGATAATACTTTCTTTCAGTGCCATGCAGTGGGAATTTTACTGAGCGGAGAGGTACTATTCTTTCACCAGGTTACCCTGAACCTTATGGTAACAGCTTGAATTGTGTGTGGAAAATCATAGTGACTGAGGGATCAGGTATTCAGGCAAGTCTATGTTCTGTCAAGCATGGAGTATGAAGTACCTTGTGGTTCAATTTAAAAAGCAATTGTGTATTTCTCTAAAAGTGTAAGAAAATAGTAATCAGTAAGATCAGTTTTGGGTACTGGAAATATTTGTGCTTTGTTTACTCGGTATTGTTCTGTGATTGGCTTTATTCTGTGTTATTTTATTTTTACATGAGGGTATGAATGAGAAAAGGTTAACATGCAGCTTTCACTTTTAACTGTGTAGAATATTGAAAGCAGGTCCTGATCCTTCAATCTGGTAATCAAATGCCAATCCTTTCTATCTGCTAGGGTATCACTGGGGCAATTGAGAGGTCTGCTCATTATGTCTTGATTATATGCTCATTTACACTTCGAGTAATTATTTAAAATCATGCAACATGTGCAAAATCCTTCTTACTTACCTAGTGTCATATTTCCTAAAAGTTAAGACAACTTCAAAAGTGAATGTTAAGGTTTTATTTACATTTATTCACTCAGGTATTTTTGTTTGGATCTGTTTATTTATATTTTCTTTGGGTCATGTTATCTTTTTATTTTGCCATTTCTAGAACATTTAAAAATACATATGGCTAGTTGGTTTAAAAAGTTCTGTGGTGGTATTTTACAGATCCAGGTCATCAGCTTTGCCACTGAACATAATTGGGACTCTCTTGAAATATATGATGGTGGAGATATGACAGCACCGCGTCTTGGGAGCTTTTCAGGTGAGGATATGCCATGATTTAAACATACAGGTCTAAAAATAGTTGCGTGATAGAACATTTCTTTGTTAGCTCACACATAAATACAAGGAGTACATTTGTGTTGCATCTTTCATGACGTTATTATGAAATGTTCTCATTCTGGGGAGGAGATTTCAGGTGCTGTAAACATATAAATATTCAAATTCAGAGAGAGCTTTTCAGAAGATAATATGACACTAAAATGTTGAGCTTTAATTAGTCGCATTTAGGTGATAATACTTAAAAAAAAAAATTTCTTTCTTAACCTACTTCTCCTATAGAAAGTACATAGTGATAGTATCCTGGGTTCACCTGGGATACAGTTAATTTTTGCAACAATCTGGTTGGGCTGACCAAACAGCCAATCAAATGGGATATTCTATACCTTGTGATGTCATGCTCAGTATTTAAGTGGGGAGGAAGCCACATTCTCACCCTGATTTTCTGAACATTCATCACTGTCGTCTTGGGGTAGTGGGGCAGGTTTCCATGAATTAGGGTTACCTCTGCCCTGGTATCCAGCAGAGCCATGACCTGTTGCTTATCATGATGGCTCCACAGTGTTACAAGCAGAACACAAGGGCTGTGTTCATTCCTGTCCCTGTCTGCCCTTCCCTTTGTTTATTTGCAGGGAGGGGGTCTGCCACCCCCGTGTGCACCCTGCTCCATGCCCCCACCCCACCCCACCATTTGCTGCCCAGATCCCTTTGAGCTTCTGCTGCCCTGAGTACCACACAGGGCCACTGCTTCGGCTCCAAACATCTCCATTTCCACTCCAAGCATGGTAGTAACAACCAAACACAGCACGCATTGCCTTTTTCTTGCTCTACCACATGTTTCTTGAAACAAGTTAATACTTCAGGTGGCCAGGGATATTCAGCTAATTTCTGCTTACTTTCACAATTCACTAGGAAAACCACCTAGGCCAAGTGCCCAGTGATGGTTCCCCCTTGACTGCATGCAGGGCCCGCCAGGCATGCTGTCTGTCTCCTTCACTTTCCTTTTTCTGCAAAGACATTTTCCATTGGGGCCTGCCAACTGCACCAAATGTTTTGCCCTGGGAGATCCTGGTTTGTTTTGATTCCCATAGAAAAGGCATCCAGACTCTGAAAAGTGTTGTTTAAAATGCCATTTGTTAGACTAGACCGTGACTATGAAGAAAGAGAAGGCAGTACATATGTACCTACATCCTTCAGATGCTAGGAGCCCTGAACTATGTGCTGTCAAATAGGCAACTCCAATCAGGGCACAGCATGTCCTGCCCATGAAAGGGTTCCCCTGTTTTAGTCAAGCTTTCAGAACATTTTCATAAAATGAAACAGCTTTATTCATCATTTCTGTTGTCAGACAGAAAAGATGTTCACATGAGAACTTCTTAGTGCACTTGTAGATACAGATGAAGACACCCAGCTAGTGCAGTCACTGGCACCAAGCAGGAGCTGTCTCCAGGCTCATCAAATGGTTGCATTTGCCGTCTGGACGAGGGATCTGTGCAGCACAGCATGGGTCTGAAGGTCAAGCTCTGCATTGTAGCACAGCACATCGGAAGCCAGGGCCTCTGATGTGTTATCTGTTACATTGATCCCTAAGTCCTTGCAGTATAGTGACCTTTGGGCGAGGGTCATGGCACCCTGCTCATTGTTTTCTTCCTGTGAAGAAATATCAGCTCTTGAACCTGCTCAGAGCAGCTTTTGCATCCTTCTTTCT
>Ga0181612_133886_pt1 | contig 10694 bp, 4 predicted proteins | sample HoacroProtozoa21_FD_119630 | JGI IMG/M metagenome (GOLD analysis project Ga0181612, IMG submission 119630) | Hoatzin crop microbial communities from Cojedes, Venezuel. Combined Assembly of Gp0051906, Gp0051904, Gp0051908
AAGGAAAGAATCTCTTACCTTCTGAGCAGCTTTACGCCCTGCCTCTTCCCCACCATTGTCCTGAGCTCTCAGAAAACAGACCTTATGGCAACTCATTGCTCTCTCTTGTATTTCCACTGAGAGTCTTGGCCAAATGGAGGAGAAGAGGGAATACAAGGACAGAAGAAACAGATAAACACAACAGAGGGGACAGCAAGGAAATTAGTCTGAAGAAGAAAGAACCTGAAAAGAGGCAAGAAATAATTCACCTTGTGATGCATTCTTCCCAAGCTTTATATGAGCCTCTAGACATGTGCTAAACCAACTGGTCCCCACCTTGCTTATGTCTCCTTTTCTGCCTCAGTGTAAAATGGATTTTTGTCTCCCTAAGTTGTGTCCCACCATGCCCAGTACTGTGACTGGACACCACAGCAGGCAGAGCAGCTCTGGGACCAGAGAGCCAGCAGGTTCTGAAAATCCACCCATCACCTCAGACCTCCCACCACTCCTTCCAAAACTTTGCTCCAAGTGAGAGTAATGTTCTTCCTGACTCGTCTTTGAGGCTTAGGAACGAGGATCCTTTACTTTGAGGGAATGACTGTGCATTTAGAGTGTGACAACACACGTGCACTCTGTCGAGTTGGCTATGGACCTGAATTATACAGTCATATATGTCTTATCATACAAGTATGGGTGAAATATTTTTCATAAATCAGAATCATCTGTTTATAAAAGGCAGGCAGTAATAATAAGGAAATCATTTGCAGTCCTGCACAATGACAGGCACAGATTGACCAGGTGAGCTATGCAGGTCAGCCTCCTCTATCGCTCCTGCGCCCTGCTAGCTGGCTGTGGTGTTAGGAACTTCTATATGAAGCCTTTATCCAGCTCTTCGTAGCCGCATACGACATGTGGAAAGAGAAAGAGTCAGTGCCACTGCACAGAGCTGTGTGTTTCATCTGGATCAACAGCCTTCCCGCTGACTTAAGTGCTGCATGTGGAATCTGGTGAAACACTGCTGGTATAAATGTGGTTTGGAAAAAGAAATGTTCCAATCCTTGGATGTTATTTTTTTGGATCATATACATTTTGTGAAATGCTTTTGGCATCTCTTTTAGAGACTAAGTCTTCTGAATTACTTTGAGATCTGCAATCAGTGCAAGGAAAAGGGAATATACATGTGCTCAAGACATTTAATGCTCAATGTGCAAGAGAAATATTGTTCAGCTCCACAGATGTAGGCACTGAGCACCATTTTAGACACCCTGAGGTGGCCATGACATCCTCATGGGACTGGCAGATAAAACAAAAAACTTGTCTGAGACCCATGTCTTCCAGAGAGGCAGTTAAGGGATAAGCAGGACACCCTAAGGTGACCAGTGTGACACTAGATGTCTCTTTCAGGCAATAGAATCTCACATAAGATTTCCAGAATCACTTGTATTTATTATTGCATGAAACTATATAGTGTTATTAAAGTTCTATTGATAGCTGAAATTACAGACTTCCTTTTTTAAGCTGGAAAAATATTCCTGGATAGAATGTAAAATAAAATAATGAGCACCCCGGTGTTTTTTGAGGAAGGGTACCTCCTGGTGGAGGTTTGAACAACATTAACTCAAATTCCAGCATAGTCTGGCAAACTGGAGCATGCTGCGGAAGCCAGGGCTGGCATCCTAGTTCTGCCACTTGGTGGGTTTTTTTACCTCAGGCAAATCAGTTCATCTCCAGAGAAATATGTGTCTTCTCCTACACCTTTTGTGCCCTGAATGTTTAGAATAATAGGGCTGAAGGAGGGAGGAGGGACTCTGTACAGAGGCTGAAACGGGAGGTAAAGTCATGCAGGTACTTGATGTCTCTCACTACTTTCTAAAATCACTTCTAATTGTACTATATATAAATAAGGCCTTTGCATTTTCTTTAACTGTTACCACTACCATATCTAAGTACTTCACTACTGTGAGCATGAATAAAACTTTTCCAAACACCTTAGCTCTATGAAGAGGCTGAATCCCGTCAGCAGTCAAAATGCTTTTGGATCACAGTGTTTTTTTCCAGGTCTCACACTGTAGCAGAATAATTCCCTTTCGGTTCCTGGGCGAACGCTGTGGTTGTGCAGCCTGGCCGCCTCCGGTGCCCCGGTCAGACCCATCTGGGGCACGGGACTGCCCTGAAGCCCTGCGTCGGCGTGATTAGAAGCAATGGAAGCCTGTCATAGATCGGATTTTTCCAGGCTAGGTAGTGATACTGATTGAAAATTAGCCAGAAATGGGAAGAATGATTTTTAACTTTCTTAATCTGTTTTATAGAAAATTCTTTTGTCACTTAATAGCAGGTACTCAGAATCCCCTTGTTTCTGTTCTTTCATACTTGTACGTTAAGTGGAGCACATCAGCCAAGGCTGGGCTGCATCAAAGAGCTGTCCTGTTCACTGTCCTTTAAATCCTCAGTCCTACCCTATATTCAGCGGTGCAGTCCTGACAGGCAATTTCTGGTTATCTTGGGGGGAAGGGCAGCAAAATACCATTTCACAACTCTCACAAAAAGCCAGCTCAGCTTTTTGTTGCCAAGCAACATCATGATTTTACAGCAGATCCAGCTGTGGATGTTGCTAAGCAACATCTTTCCCCTCAAGTTGTGCACTTTTAAATCGTTACATGTTTACTAATTCTCATTATAGGATAATTTTTTCCCTCACAGATTTTGATATTTGCTCTTTTAGAATTTGTGAGAAAACAAGGGCTGAAAGACTATCGTAGGTCAGTCATTCTTGCAGATCTCTATGATATTGTTCTAACATGCAGAATCTAAGAATGATTTTGCATTAGTTACACCAAGATCAGAAAGAGCGAAGTTCTGAACACCCCTCTTTCCTTCTCTTACCCATGAGAATAGCTGCTGCGTAACGGTATGCTCAGTGCTCCAGCAGAGCTTTGCAGCACTCTATGTCTAGTATCAACCATGTGAAAGTAAGGAACACAAAAACATTTTGTCTTTTTTTGGCAGTATATATACTACAAAGTAAAATGAACTTAGACTAAATTGTCTTATATAAATATCTAAGGTAACATGTATTTAATATGGAAGAAGCTAACCTATCTGAGTAGCGTGGGGTTGGTAAGTATACCAAATACTGCGTATACTAGGATTACATTTGATCACACATGACAAATTACTTGAATCTTACTGAAATGCCTGACTCGTTAACCTGCTACATAGCTTACCTTTAAGTCTGAGCTGTGTTTTCTCCTAGTTTGAGTCTTCCAGTCCATCTGGCTTAGAGCCTCTTTTGATCAAGACCAGACAGTGTCCCTGGATGAGCATGAAGCGTGGGTGAGGAACCACAAGGGAATTCTGGCAAATAAGAGTAAAGCAGTCCTATGTGAGTACATCTTCTCCCACCAGTTCTATCATAAAATCAAAGAGAATAAATCGAGAGATCAGAGGATGAGGAATGCGCTCACAGTTAGTTGTTTGTGCAAACTGATTTGACTTCGTACTGGAACAGAGCCGAAGAGCAGCATCTGCATAGGTGGGAACAACTTGCAGTGAATAGATGCTGCTTGGGATAGTTGGGATAGGACCTGAGTGTATCCTAATTTACACACAAGAGTGGGTCAGAAGACTCATCCAAAGGTAGAATATCAGTGTTGTTAGACAGAGTTGTTCTAGGTCCAGAGATCAGAGAATGTGGTTGCTGTCTGTTAGCATGTGTCGCTCCTCTTATTTCATGTGACTCATGGTTCTGGCAACAGTGAAGAAGTTGTCTGCATGGCTTTGCAAACCTTACACAAGGCTAGCCAAACAGGAGGACTCTCCTTTGCATGTATGTTGATAAAAATATACAATCAGAAATCGTGATCAACTACCAGAAGCTCTTTTTCCTCGAAGTTTGTGCCAGACAATTGTTTTGCAAGGCAGCTTCTTCACTTTCAATTCGTGGCATTTTCTGGCCTTAGCTTTAGAAATGGAATAGCACCAAATATGAGTTCAGTTTCTGTTTATGAGGAAATAATGCAGCTAGCAGAAGTAAGGATATATTACCGGGCTTGTGTTTTCCTGAGCTTCCCGCAGGATCCCTGTTCTTATATTCATGACAGAGAGCCTAAACAAAAACATTGCATAATTTGTTGTCTATAGGCAATGAATTTTACAATGGCCCTATTTTGTTTTCTAAGAGCATGCTAAAACTTTGGTTTGATGAACTTCAGCTGTTCTGGATTCTGAAGTAGGCTCAGGAGACCAGGGAAAAGGGGATATGACAACCGCTTTCCACATCTTTTAGTTTTTGAGCTTCACCATAGATCTGGACTTTTCTATCTTGAATTCTTAGAGGTATAGCAGAGATTTATTTCACATATTGTATTACCCCACACCACCAAACCACTTGTCCTGCTTTACTTTATAACCTGAAAAAACTCAGGGAACACAGGTAACTTGCTTCTGATCTGTGGAATTCTTCTTTGATCAGCAACAGTGGCTTAAGGTGGTGTAATAATGCTGGAGGCTTGGCTTGCTGGGTCACCAACTTCATAAAAAAAAAGGAAGGTTACAGAGGTAGTCTCTGACCTCACGGCTGTTTATTCCAGCTCTCCACATGCCTAATATTCTCAAGCCAGGTGTTTGTAGATCAAGACTGTGTGGAAGAGAGAACAACCCCAGGAAAACTAGCATGCAGCATATAGCTACCCTATGAATGAAACTCCTGCCTCTTTTTTGTGTCAGATGTGATTTTTCTGTGCTAGAGTCGGTAGTGCTGCCTAGCAGCTCTTCAAGGTGCAGGAAACCGGCGATATTGCCAATTTCTTTGCTGTGTGGCACCAACAAGCACCACTGGTCTGTACAGAAACTTGTTCCCTTGGAGTTGCCTCTAATGATAAATACACTGTATTTTGTTATCAGCTGTCTTTCCGAGCACCCCTGTGTGGAAGCATTGCTGGAACGGACAGTGAGCATTAATAATAACAATTAGCTCACCCATAAACCAGTACTTCTTGCACCATCACATTTCAAAGGGTTTTTGTCATGTCTCCACCCTTCAAGATGATTAAATGGGAAATGATTTCAGCATAACCTGAACGGGAACATCAACATTTGTTAACAGGTATTTCTGAGAGCTTTCAAGAGTAATAGGAGAAAATGAAAGGCATAAACACATAAACAAACTCAAAACCAAAATGCTGAATAGATATTCCCCCCAATACTACTTTTCCCTTGAAGTATACCCGTGCATAACTTCAGTGTGTTGTTGATACTGTTTCACTGAGCAATTTTTGTAGTGCCAGAAGCATTGCTTATACCGTAAACCAAGAAACAGTAGAAGTGAAATATGTTTTAACCAAAATCCATTTTCTCTGGAGTTGCTTTTGTGAAAAACATTAGTACTCAATTTATGACATTCAGAGCCATAGCAGGCTCCCAGGAGCAGGGGGAGGCCCGGGTGGAGGAAGTATAACTTGTTTTCTTTTTCGCCTGGGGTGGAGGCAAGTTGGTTGTTCAGCAGGTTAGGAAGGTGGGTCCCTGAAAGAAAGCCTACATTTCATGTCAGTCTGAGGAGAAGTAGGAGGAAAATGAGATGAAAACTTGTGAGGTGAAGATGGAAGGAATGGTTTGAAGACGTACTCTAGAAGTGTCAGTGAATCCAAAGCTGCCAGATTAATCCTGGAATGTAAGTGTAAAATTAAACATTCTCTCACTCTCTTGCTTTCAGGAAAGCAGTTGTTTTATTGTACAAATGTCTCTGTGGGCTGATCAGACCAATTCGGTACTAGTGAGCAATTTTTGAGATATGTAGTGTTAAAATAATTTTAATAATGACATGTAAATTGTAAAAGATAGTATAGAAAGATGAGAAAGATTATCTTTTGGTTAACTTATGTTTATTTAATGAATGGATTTTTAGTATGTTTTTAATGTTTCTTTGAAATTCTATACATATGATAAAGCACTTGTAGTTTGTAACCTAAGTAATGCTTGTGCACTGCAAAAATGTTTTAGAAATAATGTATGTAAAAAGGATTACAATAACATTATAATCTGGAAAATTATCTTAGCTACTCTGCAATGCAATTCATGCATTATTATTATCACTTGTCTCATTGCAGAATCTGTAACGACTTTGTTCCCTATTTATGACATTAATCTTCATTACCAAGCAGATGGTAATGTGAGAATTTTGTGACAATTGTGAAATTCCATACTCTAAGGAAAGAAAAGAGCAAGTAGAGAGCGTGACGTGGTGTTTTAGTGGAGATTTGTGACAGCTAGCACTTTTGCCGTGCTGATGTAATTTTCTACTTTGATTTCTGTACATTTTAGTAAAAAACTGTAAAAAAAGTATTTTTTCTTTCAACTAAATATTATGAATGTGGCCTCTATTAGCAATTGCTCTGCTTAACAGTCAGCATTGCTGACTTGGTGCAGAAGCATTGAGAGTATATTATGCACTGGAGGGAATTTAAAATAAATGAAGTAACATTACATCATACACTGGCTGATCTGTTTAAGAGCTTGATAAGCAAAATTTACATTTTCTACAACTGATACACAAGACCCCACCCCAATTAACCATGGGACTTGGAGAGTTTCATTCATTCCCCAGCTTAGGTTATTACTGCAAGTGCTTGTGAGAGGACAGTTTTGAGAGCTTTAAATTTCCTTGTGTTTTCACATGATGTCTATGGAAACAGAAAAGAGCTGGCAAGAGAGAAGCTCGTTTGGTCTGTGGCACAGAAATGCCGGTGTATTCACTCCTAGGGAAATGTGCTGGCTGTTCAGAGAAGCCTATTGCTATAGCAAACTTACTATTTCTCTCCTGTGCTTTGAAACCTTAGTTAGCTGCTCTAACAGTGAGAGAATATTTTCTTATATCAATACGTACTTACAATATCATAATTTAATCTGTTGTCTTGGAACACTTCACTGAGCTGGGCCTGAAAAGATTTGGCTGTGTGCACTACTTCATGATGGAGTACTTGGGGAACAGTGATTGTGAAAATATTACATACAGTCTTTAATTTAGTCCAGTACTATTTTAAAACAGTAGAGGATTTGGCAGTAATCTCAGCAGATAAAACCCAGTGTTGCTAATTAATCACTAAAAGTGCAATCCTGGCCCCAGTGATTTCAACAGGAGCAAGTTCAAGCACCAACACATCCCCTGAAGACACTCAAGTTTAAACAGAGCATAGCTTAAAAGCACAGTACCAAAATTCTCTCTCTCTCCAAGCCTCCTGTGAAGAAAAATAATCTTTCAAGTTTAGAAGAGTGTACTGTAGTAATAAGTAATAACATTCCTTAAAAGCTTATATGGTTTCCTTGGCTAATAAAGTGCAATCTTTCTTTTACAGCCTGACTTTAATGGAGTTTTTCTTGACACATGCTGCAGACCAATCTCACATTCTTTTGGAAAAAAAAAAATGGAAGAGTGTGTAATTTTCACCTATCCAGTAATACAATAAATACAGTGAATTTAAATGACTGAGCCCCCAAATAAAATGCGTAGAACAAGAAGTAAATGTCTGTAATTGAGTATCTGTTGTGTACTTTACTATTGAGTTTCTTTTTCAGAAAAATACAGAAATGAATGATGCCTGGGGAGACACTAATTCTAGAGCTGCTGGTTACAGTTCTAATGCTCTGAGGATTTTTTTGAAATTAAATAATTAGAGTTGAACCAGTACAAAACCAATAGTAATTAGGGTGGGTAGATCCTGTTAAGTGTAAAGAAAATGTGTTTAGATCATAACATTGTAAGCAGAATTATGCCTAAGAAAAGCTGGGTACGACTCCAGTGATAAGAATGAAAAATCCATTTACTCTTTCTCAAACCTGAGTGCATATATGGAAGATTGTTTCTATTACAGTGACGGTTAGGTTTAACGTCGTGGTTCTGACAATGTGAGCATGCAGCTCAGCCCAGGATCTCCAAGAAGTACAAGTGGTTTGAATGCAGTTAAAAAAAGAAGGTTTTCGTAAGGGCTGCCCATCCAAAGTAGCTAGGCAAGGAAAATGCCTTTCTGCTCAAATGACATGCGATAATCCAGAAACAGAGTAACAAAGCTGAGTTTCCAGGAGTGTCTTTCAGTTTAAGTGGAGCCAGTGTAGGGAAGACAGCAGGGAGATATTATGAAATAAAAGCCTTAGGAGTTATCTTCCCCTGATTTAGAACTTTAAATAATTGTAAGACTGAATGTCAGGAGCAGCAGTTGATAAGGGGACTGAGATGGCATTCCTCCAAAATTTCCAGGGTTTTTTTTATTACTGAAGACTTAGAGCTTTTTCTTTTCTTCCAGTGATCATTCTTCAATTACTGCGTGATACTGGATATCAACATCAAAATGGGCAATGAGAACAGTAGTGCAGAAAATCAGGTGAGTGTGACAGTGTGATTGCATTTTCCTTTCCTGCTAGCCTAGAGCAAACGTTACAGAAATTGCTTTCACGGGCCGCTTACCCCACATTTATCTCCTGCTCCCAGTTACATTCCAATTTAAGTGTCATTAATGGCAATTGAAGGCAACTTTTTGTTTGTTTGTTTTCTTTGGCAGCAGCACTGCTACATAGCATCAGAGCGCTGTACGGGTGGTTGCTCCCTGGGGGACGGGAGCCACGGGGGATCCCCACGGGCTGAGCACGGCTGGCTCATCCCAACTCCCCGGCTGGGGAGCAGGGCAGCCGGGGGGCAGCTGGGGAGCAGCCCCTGCTCCAGGCATCAGGCATGTCCCTGGAGAAAGAGACAGGCCAAGACAGGTCCAGGGTGTCAGCCCGTGGGTCAGCCTGGCTCAGCGGGGCAAATGGCCAGGCAGGGCAGGACCGTGTTGGAGCAGGAGACCAAAATCCTACAGCATGGCTGGGGACGACAACCCCAGGGGTATGGAAATGAGGTCTGGGGCCGTGGGCAGGGTGGGGAGCGGCCCTGGGAGCCAGGCAATGCTCATGGTGCGCTCACAGCCCTGACACACGGTAGTAGCCTCTCCTTGATCATACATGACCTTGCAACGTCAATGTGCTGATCCAGGAATTCACACCCGTTTTAGAAGGGTGGACTGTTTATGTGTGTTGATGTTTGGCGATTTATTTTTAGATTCTTGAAATGAAGAATTTCAGCTAGTTGTGTACAATTACATTAGAAGTTACTGTGTTGATAGAAGTTTGAATAAAGGTTTTAATTCATCTAATTTCAACAATTAAAATACTAGAATGTGTTTCATTTTCTGTTCTTCCATATGTTACGGTAGATGACAAAATGCCATAGGATTCATTTTGCTTCCACTTCAGGTCTCAGCAGATCTGCAGTACCTCATGCATTGCAAAGTGGACCCTCTCAAGGGAACCAGTATTAGAAGTTGGCCAGATTTCTTTCATAAAGATTTTTTCTGAAGGCAAATGTGCTATAATGCTTGGTAGTTCTGGTCCAGTTATATTTTTAGCCCAGGATTGGGTCCCAACTTTTTTCAGGGTTTGGGAAGAGGGGAATGTGTTAATTCCTATAACTAAGTAATGAGAATTTTTTCTCCAACATATACAACTTTCACTAAGGAAGTTTTTGAAAGTCAAATACATTTCTTCAGGAGTCCTCCTGAGGCTGAGCAGACTTAAAAGTTACAGAATTTATTAAGAAATTTAATTAAAAGCTCTTCTAATAAGGAAAGAAAGCTTCTGGTCTCCATTTCACACTGTAAAAACATAACCAACCAAACAAACAAATAAAACCCCAAAGCAAAACAAAATAAATGCTAGGAAACCAAACTACTTGAAACGTCACGACTAACAGAGAAAAAGCAACAAGTAGTAATAAAATCTTAAAAGCCACTTGATCTGCTGGACAGTTATTGAAGGAGTGTTTCTTAATGAATGGTCAACATTCATATAGTCACTGAAACGTTTAAATATGTTCATTTTTAGTCAGAGATTCCCGATGCAAATAAAGTCATCCTTATACCACCAAGCCAAGGAACACAGCAGGTAGTGGATGATGAAACTGGTTTGCATGGTTTGCATTTCAAAATGTTTGCATCAGGCTTGGCTGTGCTTTTTCTTGTGCATCTGCTTCTGGCCTTCGCTTTTTTGATACTGACTGCAGATTTGCAAGGCAGCTTCATTTAAGTTTTCAGCAAGTTGTAAAGAAAAATCTGGTTTCTTTTAACTTCTTCTTTGGTAGCAATCTGTGCTTTAGAGAAACAGCCTGTATTTGACCCTCTCTGCATGCTGGCTTTCCTTCCAACTCTAACACAATTAAATTGCTCAGTGGATGTTGTTCAGTACCAAATGAGATGAGTTGCTTTTGTGTAGGTTTTTATCAGAGAACACCATTGCCCTGTTCTAGCTCTCAGCTGAGTCATTTGGAAGCCATACACACGGTTTGCATTAACGATAGGAGAACCTGTGCTAAGTTTAGAGCTCATTTAGTAAGAGGGAAGATCTGTGGAATAAATGTGCTGCTATGGAGAATGTAGTAGGCAATTAAAGAAAAAGTAAATACTCAATCTGTCTTGTAGGACAGTATAATCTAAATTTAGTAGAAATGAGAAAAGATAATAAATAGATTAAATGAGGCTGGGGCCAGCAGTATATTTAACAATGTGATTTTACATATACTAACCACATTCTGTTTTGATGTAGCAGTGCACAAAGCTCAGTCGGCTGAGAGATAGAATCATGAAATATTTTAGGCGGAAAGGGCCTTTAAAAGGTCATCTAGCCCACCCCCCCCC
>Ga0181612_137194_pt1 | contig 10694 bp, 8 predicted proteins | sample HoacroProtozoa21_FD_119630 | JGI IMG/M metagenome (GOLD analysis project Ga0181612, IMG submission 119630) | Hoatzin crop microbial communities from Cojedes, Venezuel. Combined Assembly of Gp0051906, Gp0051904, Gp0051908
AACCCCTTTTTGTTCTTTACTATGGTAATCCTGTTACTGGTTATATCTGATGTCCCATCCTTTTGAAACAGCTTTTGCATGCTTCCATATCTCACGGCTTCTAAATTTTATAAACCCATGCATAGTGTTTCATCTCCTATTTGTAATGAAGAAGGCAGAAAATTCTAAGCCTAATGTTAAGGGAAATATTCTTCTCCTTTTCCTGGAAAGACATCAGGACTGTGTATCTGTATGAAGTGCAGGAGTTCACCTGTGTTACAGTACAGATTGCAACAGTGGAAATAATCTGATTACATTATCTTAATACATTTCAGATACATTTGGGAATTAGCCAGTGTAGGCACAGGTTAGTATTAAAACTAAGAACCCGTACAACTGTTTACAAAATCAGGGGTTTATCTTAGTGTTGCAGAAATTAATATACACTTGCAATAATAAAATCGAAAAAAATACATCTACCAGTTCAAATAGGTCTGCATTATGAAAGTCATGAACTAGGATTGTGTATTACTAATAATCAGAGCTATTGCTGAATGTATTTGTAGATTTATTCTATCATGTTGAGTATAACTGTAAACACACAATGTCATTCGAGACAGTAGCTTAAGATAAAGATTTCATAATGGATATTATAATCGCATTATAGCGTATTGCACAGAATGACTGGAGACATAAACAGGAATGTTAACTGAAACTGGGCTCCAAGATACTACAATATACCAGTAATTCAAGCATTTATTCTTCATACATAGTGTGAAATTCCTTTTTATGAACCAAAACTTTTCTTTAGAAGTTTTAAGATCCTAGTGCAAAGGATCTTAAATCTCTATATGAGATTCTCCTGTGTGCCTTGATAAGTGCAGTAATTTTTTTGATACTGGAAAAAAGAGTATATTTCACAAATGCCTAAATGCAGCTCTAATTCATATACATGTAAGTAACTGTCATTTTAATTTAACGGCAGAAGAACAAAGCTTTCTTGTACATGGTAGAAATATTTGCAAAATCAAGATATTGCAGAAAGAACAGTTTCTATTTTGGCATCAGCATCATTCGACTTGGTTGCTGGCATGCAATGACAACTGCTTCTCATCTTTCCTGGAATATGGAGACAGTGTCCATATAATGTATGTAATGTGTGTCATGTGATGCAAAAGTTCATCATGTGCCGATGAAGAGCACATAAGACTTGTAGATCTAAGTCTATGGACTTCTAAAGTATTACATGGAAACAGCTAGTTTTCCCACAGACATCCACTTTTGATCTATCTGTTCTATTATTACAGAAGACAGTAGCAAAAGCTAGTTAAAGACTAGTTTAGATTTTGCTATTATTTAAGAAAAATAAAAAGAAACGGTCTAAAACAGTGTGCTTTCTGTATTTTTTCTCTTTGACAGTGACAGGAGAGATCCTTTGAGCATCTTAGGCTTAGAGCAAATTCACTGGGCAGAGTCTGTCAATTGCTTAGATTTATCTCCAAGATTTCCAGAGCTGACCTACTGCGGTTTCTCAATCATGTCACCCATAAAGGCCCCCAAGAATAGCCTTTTGTAGATCTGCTCAATAGTAAGGCTCTGTAGCTCAAAATCACCAAATGTCTGTAAAAAACTAAAGCTGGGAATTGCCATTTCCACCTTCCTGGTCAAATGAGTGACAACAATTACTGTACTGTTGTAACTCCCTTAAACAGCTTCAGCACAATGGCTCAACACATATTTAGCCCTGTTTAACATGACTGGAGCCCACACAGGAAGTCTAGTCACAATCTTCTTAAAAGTGCTTTTGGACATCAGCAAATGGTGGTTCTTCAGAGGCTCAAGACTCTGTCAAACCTTCATGTAATCTTACTATGAAAAAAAAAATCTGTCATTTTAGCTCCAGAAATATCTTCCTCCCAATTGCCACACTCTCACTTCAAACCAGAAATGGTTACAAAATGTGAAAAATAATAATAAAAAAACCCAATTTTCTTCACTCGTCACATTCTTACGAACTGCTTTGGCTGAACTAACATAATCACCAGACACAACAACAGTTACATAATAGATCATTTCAGCTTAAATAATAAAATCTAGCAGAGTTCATATGTCTTATAACAGAAACTGTTACTCAACCTTAACTATAGGCATTGCTCTCACCTCTGACCAGAATATATTAAAAAATCCCAAACTTCTGAAAGCTAGTATTTTCTTCCAGTTAGCAGAATTAATTGCATAATTAATTCAGAGAGTTATCAGCAGTCTAACCTACCACTTGCAAACTGCAATTTCTAACTTTTAATATACTACTTCTTATGTTCTGTTCTCAGTACTACACCCACTTTTCCAGCAAGGAGAACAGCAAAATAAGATTACATGCTACTTCATAAACAGTTACTGAATCATGGAACATAAACTAGCAATATATATGTAAATGTATTGTCTAAGTAGCAAAGCCAATGTATTCAAAACACAAAATATGCGTTTGGTTGAAAACTTTCAGTAGAAATTGTTTTTCAGAAATAAATGCAGTTTCTTCATATGCAAGTGTGTTTGTGTGTTTTTTTGTTATAGGGGGGTGAGGCAGGTGGTTGAGCAGGAAACATTCTTCCTCCTCACTTTTCCACTACACAGGAATACCTTAACTTACACTCAACTATTTAAAAAACATTTTGACTACCAATCTGAACAGCAATTCTTGCAAACAAGAGGTTTGATGTTGAATCAGAGGTGCATGATTTCATTATTTCCTAATTGAAACTTCATACCTACTAGACACATTACTGACAATTTCGTTTTGATTCAGAAAAAAATACAAAAATTTAGATTCTTTTTCTATCTGTTGGTCTATCTAAGGGGAAAAGGAAGACACCCTGAAACAAAGAAAACTAACCTGTACATAAAGACAATGAAGTACAGTTAGATCCTGTGCTGTTGTCTTAATAATTTCTGATTCAGTACTGAAAGGTTAGACTTCAGAAGTTTAATAAAAATTTCACTTACTAGTAAACAAAAATCTCTTCGAAATGAACAGATTTTAATCAGATTTACCTAAAACTGACTTGTATCTCCAAGTCACTGAAGTAGCCCATCACTGGGCAATGAAACAGTAGCAATGCCATCGTACTGTATTCTGGATTGCCCTGTGGTCTACTGTGGTTCACTAAGCCATTCTCTCAAAACAGTAGCACAATCATAAATATATTGCTGTGCTTGTAAAATTACTTGTCTATAAAACTGATTTGGAGTCAAAGATCAGAAGCGCTCCCCATGAAATCAGATGACATTACAATGTCTTACAGGCACCACGATGATTGCCACCAGACAGGAGAATCTTTTTGCCATGAATATGAGGACGGATGACCCTCAGACTTCCCTGCCACTTGATATATGTGTATTTCAGTGTTGATGTTCTAAAACACTGGCCAGCACAAGGAAATACTAACATAGAATTGTAGCATTATATCATCATTTAGACTGGAGAAGACCTCTAAGTTCATTGAACATGTCTGTTTCTTTCCACTTTGACTAGTCAAAAAGAGAAATGCCAAGAAATCCTTTTTCTGTTCTTCTGTTCACTATGTACCAGGCAGGGTCTGTGAGCCAAGCATGTCCGTAGCAGCCCACAGCCACAGGGAACACCAGTTCAAAGTCTGGCTGCTCCCTTCACAAGTCCCAGCAATGCCCGAGATGGCACAGCTGCCCTCAGTCCCTGCCTGCTCCTGAGGACAGGAACCACTTATGCGGGCAAGGGACACCAGCGGGTTAGAATATGCTGGAGTATTCTTCTGTACAAGTAAATTAAGCAAGCACTGGAGAAGACCCCAGATACAAAGAGAACTGAGCTAACTATGGCATTACAGAGGCAGGTGCTCTGAGCCAAGCATCACAAAAGCTGCAAGTACCAAAAAAACATCTGGCTGGATATTCTTCCAAGTCCTAACTATTGTAATATAAAAATATTTTCCTCTACATGTTTGCACCAATAAGTACTTCAATTCATATGTTCTACAGGGAGGATTTATCTGCGAAATTCTTAACTATAGACAAAAAAAGATAGTGATGCAGTCAACAGGTGAGGTAGATTAAAAAATCCTAGCACCTAACATGATTTTAAAAGCACTGCTCCTTTTTTACCGATTACTTCTTATACTTTCCCCATGTGGTACAGCCCTTGAAAAAATGAAATTTTCACTAATAATTTAGGAACTTTTAAGTAAAATAGCAGACTTCAGAGAAAATATAAAGGACATTTGTTTTTAATTTGTTATTCTACTTCTGCCTGGGAGTATGTGCAAGCAGCTACATGAATCATTTCTAATTTCAAGGCCTTGAAATCCACCCTGAGGACTCGTCAGAAAGAAAGGATCTTCAGAGTCAAAAGAAGACAATATTTAAAACACAGCAACATTGTGGGCTGTCATCTGGCAACAGCTGTTAGTTTTATTATTAATTGAAAAAGAATCAAGAAGAAAAAAATCTTATTAGATTTTGGCAAGCAGCCTAATGCAGTGCTTGATGATTGCAGTAGATACCCCACAACTAATGCTTGTGGAGGTCAGAGCATTCCTAAAGTCTTGCCAGGGAGTCTTTATTCAAAGGAGGACAAAATTCCTGCAAAGTCAGATTAAATTTTTCACCTCTTGTATGGTTCACTGATCAAGACAAATACAGTCAATTCCATCTATTTTGCTGTTCATTTCAACAGAAGATAGGCAGTAATGGGTATCTGACACATAAGCCAGTGAAAAATTACTATTCCTGGAGGCTACTCCTATGAAAAATAAGAAATTAATTGCTCCTCATATCTTCAAAGAACAATACAACCTGAGAGAAGCACATGGATGGTAAATATGTATCATCCTCTCTTCAAGCCACACTACAAAGTCACAGCCTAATCATCTGTGTTTAGATTTGCATTTTTTGAATAATTCATTTTGCATGTGCTCTTTTCTGAAAAGAAACAACTCCAGAAATGGGTGTTTCAAAAGTTTTTAAAATTATCAGAAGTTTATTGTATGTGCATTTGTTTCCCGCATTTCAGCAGACCAGATTAAAAAAAAAATCCACTTGCAAGATCTTTATCATGGAAATACTCCCGGGCAAAAAGAAGGTTCTACCTGAAGATGAGTGGAAAGACAGAATTTGCAAGAATGATGAATATACAATAGTTATGTCAAGAAATAATGCTTTAAAAACAATTACACAAGCCAAATTCAGTTGTACTACTCATGTACTTCATATTACATTGCACTCACTCTTAGTTTCCTGACTTAATCTGATATCAGGAGGACAAGGAGATTGTGTCTCAAAATCAAGTAAACAAATCTACATGTTTTCTGTACTTTAATGTACAACTAGGTTAAAATTATTAACATTAGTGTAGTGTAACAATACACTACCATGTTCAGAAAACAATGTATTTTTCCAATATTTTGTTTCACCTTCTTTCATCTTGTGTGCTGGTTTACAGATGAAATTTTTACATTAGCAATGTATATAACTATAAATAATCGTCATCACAGCGACTGCATAAAATAATTGGCAGACGCATCTTACAGCATTTTGCAATGCATTGTATCATTTTTATTACCTTAGCATACCTTGCAACTGTTGTTTTATCACAGCATTGTGAAACTCTTGCAGAACATGCCACATTACACAAATTTGACATTAGAAGCAAAATTTTTGGAGTAATTTTAAAAAAAATTACATAGTACTTTATGTAATTTTTTTCAGAATCAGAAGATGCAATTGTCAACATCATTGACTATCCCTTGACCATAATATCACACCTGAACCAAATCTAATCTATTTAATAAAACAGAGGCTTATATAAAATGCCCAGAAGGGCCATTATATGGAAGTACAAAGTTCATTAAAAAACTAACAGGATAAGTTTTGCTTGCTTTTCCTAGTCTAAAGCAGGGGTTTTTTTAGTTTTCTTCCAAAGTACAAAGTAAGCTAGATATTTACCATAAAGACATTCACTTTGAAAATGGAGGCTTCCTCTTTATGGCAGAGAAGGATACTGTATTTAAGTAAATGCAAAGCATTAAATAAGTAAACATACTCATATGTTCTTTCAGTGATTCAGTTACTTTTACAGATCATTATGGCTCAGATGATTAATCCATTTCCCTATGGCATTAACATTTTATTAGAACTGATTACAAATGGATTAAAGCCAAGACGTGGGAAATACATTCAAGTGAAAGGACCTTTATTGTGTTGCTGGTCCTTGCCATTTCTTGTTGAAGACAAAAACATAGAGAAAATCTCATCATAAGAACAGATTTCTCAGGAAGAAGCAGCCTTAGCTGATAAGTCCCTCATTTTATTTTCATCTTCCATTCCAGTAAAGTGAATTCTAACTCACATGGTGGTTAGATATATAGAGAATTGTTGCATTTTCTTCCTGAACATTTTTAGATGCAATCTATTGATCTAAAATGTATTTCTTGAAAGAACAGTTCGGGAGAGAGAAAACCCTCATTTAATCTACCCTCTTCCCTTAGGACTGCTCCCATGATGGTTATATCTGCTTCTGGGACTGCAAGTGCTTTACTAAATTCCAGGAAGGCTTCTACTTTCACACCTTCTCTAATGTTACAGATGGAATTGAATTTTTCCTTGCAAGCATCCTAAGAATATTTTCGAAATACGATGTAACAAAAATACTGAGAATTTTATGGACCAGCTAGGGAAAAACAAAGACGAACAGCATCTTTAGAATATTTTAATATTGTAATCATGACCACAAATATTATGAGAAATTTCATGCATTAATCCTGAAATGTATTCAGAGAGAAAAACATGACAAATCTAAGTGGAAAGAAAACAAAATACTTCCTTGGGGACCTAAATTAAAGACTGCAGACTGGGCTGTACTCCTCTGCAATGGGTAACAAATAGAGCTAAGCTTCTGCCTCTTCTAGTGTGACAATTTTCAATGTCAGGCTTTGTCTAATGTTCAAAATATTGCATAAGATATATACTGGCTGGGAATTTGAAAACTTTTTTTTGCTTGAGGGATGGGTTTTGCTCATGGTTCTAAAAATGTTAAGAAAAACATCCATCTTACAGATCTTTGTTGACAACACCAGTTGCAACAGTGTCAGGGCACCGCAGGGGCTGGCAGCTCCCTAGGGCCAGGTGCCAGGGGCTCCCTGGGTGGGTGATGGCAGGGCCTGGCAGTCTCGACCTGTCCCACCCCCAGTCAGGAGCAGGGCAGCCAGGGCACCCGGGCAGGCCCAGCCCCAGGCATTGGGCACCTCCCTGGGGACAGGGACCTCTCTCAGCAGGGTCCATGGTCAGGCAGAAAAAGGCTGTGGGGAGCTGGTGACTGGTCCTGCTGCAGCATCTCTGGGGCAGGGGCTGATGGCCCCTTTGGACTGACATAGGGTCCTGGGCTGTGGGCGGGGGGCAGGGGTCCTGTTAGTGGACTCCAAATCCTGACAAGCAGAATGGCAAGTCTTTATGGAAATTTGGAAAGAGTGAATAAAGACAAAGCCTTTGATTTGATAACATCTCTGTCTGCTTTTGTCATGTATACATTCCAGTTCCAGATATGCTGGTGGACAAATGCTGATTAATCTGACCCTCAGAAAAAAAGATCTAATTCCTACTATCTTTTGCTAAGTCACAGAATACATGTGTAAGCAAAGGTATGTAAAAAGAAACTAGTGCTGAACAGTAAATTTGCTGGTTATTGTGTTTGATCAGAGCCTATCTGCAATCTTAAAGACCAGACAAAGCCCACTGTACTGTCTCTGCTGCTGCTCTAGGGCTTGACAAAGTTGGCAAGGGAATGAAAATGCACTCCGGGGCAAGTTCAGAAAAGATGGACATCACCTAAGGGAAACCAGGAAAACTTATTGTCAGGCTTTGCTTTCTGCATTCACACAGGCAGTGACACTGTGAGGGCTGCAAAGTCGAATATCAAAAGTAGGAGAAATGCTGACATACAGCTTGTAATGGTCAAATTTCCTGTGTAGATCACAGGTTTGGTGGTGGTTTCTGCAGGTAGTTTCTTTTTCTCTTTCTATTCAGGCAACAACTGAACTACAGAGGTTCCCCAAATGTCATCTTTGTTGTTATCCTATTTTAAAATTGGTGTAAAATTGATTCATAAATGCCTTGTTCTTGTTTGATGTTCTGTATGGTTTACTACAAGACTTTATCAGCAAGTTATTCAGATTGTAACTGAAAATGTATGCATTGTTCAAACAGATGAAGACTGGTGGGAAACCAGCTGCATGCATATTTATTGATCTAATGTAGATTATGCATTAATTCTGAGAGCAGCCACGTTTTTAAATCACAGGACCTTTGTGCATTATAAAAATCTGTGTTTATATGCAACTATTAGAAGATACAGAATCCTCAAACATTTCTATATGCCTAATTTTCTTTTCAGATGTCTACCACTACTGGTCTTTTCCCCACCTCCAGTGTGAATTAAATGTAATTTCTCAAAATATGAAAGGCAAAAATGTGAACTTTCTCCATCTTATTGTTAAAGCAATAGCATTATTAACACAATTGTAAAAACCTCATAAAATAGAGACACAAGAAGTTAAGCCATATAATAACCAGTGTGTCTCCAACCATAAGCAAGAATCTTAGCACTACCAAACTGGCAGATAACATAGCTCCCGGAATAGTACCTGAATTTTGCTCCATCTCATCTTCATTTGCACTGCAAAGTTTCATTGCCATCCTTTAACTGCATTTCTGAAACTACTACCCTCAACAACACCAATACCCACAACAGCTTGTGAAAGGGAAAATTAAATTGGAAAAAGGAATGTGGATCAAGAAGCAGAGCTATGTGTGTATTAGGGCACCTCTACAAAGTTCAACTTAATGCTTTGCTCTACATTTTCATTTCAGTCCCCCAGCCAAAAATTTAAGGGGAGAAAAAAAAAGAAGATTCGATGTCCCAGTAATTCTTTCTTGTAGAACCAGAGATGCCAGCAGTAATCTATTGTCTAGAAAAAGGACACCTGTAAGCACAATTAAAGGCAATAAAATCACTGCTTAATTCCACAACAATAAAGACTGATCTGTAAAAGTATTGCTAACTTGTGGACTGGTCCTTAGGGGCAGAGTCTTTAAAGAGCCTAGTGCATTAATCTTCTGAGTCAGTGTATTGGGTCTCATCCCAGTTGAGCTAAAAATTATAGTAATGTATTTGTGGTTTTAGGTTGAAATCTTATTCATTCCCTTTCCCTGAAGTTATATACATTTTATCAAACATGCAACTTCCACACTTTTTCTTGGATGGAACGTTAGCCTTGCTTGCTCAAAAACAAAGAACTTAGAATTAATAATTCATGTATGCCTTATGAAAAGTTCAAAGACAGAACAGACAGAAACACCTGTTCACAGAAGTAGTCCTGTTCTGGAAAATGGACAACTTGCAGACACTTGCAATGGAATGCTTTGCTCACACCGAGATCTTTAACTTTTGTAAGAGACACTGCATAGTATTTTAGACCTTCAGAAAACAGCAAGCTCTTTACTATCCTCAGTACATCTGAAAAGATGTGAATGACTAGAAGTATGGAAAACCAAGCTTAATAAGTATTAACATTAGGAACTTTTTCCAATGTCCCATATAAGGTAAAAGCAAAACCTGGCAATGGTGAGCAGATAGCAGTTTTACACCTAAGAGAAAGACTGTAAAGGATGCAACAACAGAATCCAGACTATATGATCATGTATATCTCACTGATTTCATATCAGGCCTTTAAATCTGGTAGAACAAATAAACATAGTGCTTCACCAGTGTACTGGTCTTGGCTCAGATAAAATTAATTTTCTTCATAATGGCTACTATGGTGCTGTGCTTTGGATTTGTCCTCAAAGCAGTGTTGATAATACAGGGATGTTTGAGCCTTGCTGAGCAGTGCTTACACAGCACCCAGGTCTTTTCTGCTTCTCATGCTGCCCCATCAGCAAGTAGGCTGGGGGTACACAAGAAGCTGGGATAAGACACAGCCAGGACAGCTGACCCCAGCTGACCACAGGGACATCCCACATGATACAACATCACACTCAGCAACAAAAGCTGGGGGAAGAAGGAGGAAGAGGGGGAGTTCAGAGCTACAGCACTTCTCTTCCCAAGCAGCCATTACACATGGTAGACCCCTGCTTTCCTGAGATGGCTGAACATCTGCCTGTTGATAGGAAGTGCTGAATGAATTCCTTATTTTGCTTTGCTTGAATGCACAGTCTTTGTTTTCCCTAATTAACTGTGTTTATTTCAACCCATGAGTTTTCTCACTTTTATCCTTACCATTCTCTCCTCCATCCTATTGTGGGGGGAGTGAGTGAGCAGCTGTGTGGGGCTTAGACATCTACTGGGGTTAGCCCAAAACAACAGGCATTATGTTGTAGGTGTAAAAATGTATCTTTGTATTTACAGATGAAAAGTTAAAAAAAAAAAAAGGTGTCTACCAACAGCAGGAAAGCAGTTACCACATTGCAATAGTCCTGGTTAGGAAGCCAAGAGGATAATATGATCTGGGAACATCCCAATTGCCAATTAGAGGTTACAGAAGCATGTGCCTTTTTTTTTTTCTTTTTTTTTTTTTTTTTTTTTTGGGCTTAATTTTTGATTGGATTAAACAGATTTTCCAAAGAAGTTGTTACCAACCCAAGATGTGGAAAAAAAAAAAAAACAAAAAAAAAAAAAAACGGGAACAACA
>Ga0181612_164801_pt1 | contig 10694 bp, 6 predicted proteins | sample HoacroProtozoa21_FD_119630 | JGI IMG/M metagenome (GOLD analysis project Ga0181612, IMG submission 119630) | Hoatzin crop microbial communities from Cojedes, Venezuel. Combined Assembly of Gp0051906, Gp0051904, Gp0051908
GCCTGCTGTAGGTGACCCTGCTTGGGCAGGGGTCGGGCTGGGGGATCCCCAGAGGTCCCTGCCAACCCCTGCCATGCTGGGATTCTGGGATTCTGTGAAGCAGTGTGTGGAGATGCGCTGAACTTTGGATATATTTTCACTGGGTGCAAGCCTCAGGTAGCAAATGCAGAGGGTGGGAGTGTGGCTCTGGCAGGCTGGTGATCAGAGGAGCGCCTTGCCCCCCCGTCCCCGGGAGCATGCACCATCTTCTGCTCTGGGGTCTCTCACAGAAGATGGAGGAGATGTCACCCAGTGCAAAGACCTCATCATCTGCTCTTCAGTGATTGAAGTAGCTTGCAATCTAAGTGGGTAGGTTTAACCCGGGACGGAAGGGCAAGCAGAAGCACACAGAAGAGAAGAACAGCATTTTCAAAGAGTCCCATTGACTGAACGGGTAAATGCATCAGCGTGTGATCGTGCTCTCTGTCAAGGGCAGGAGGAGAAGCGAGCCTCGTGCTGCGTCTGCCCAACTGCCTGCCCCTGGCTGCCTGCGCTGCTCACGCACGCACGGAAATTAATGCCATTATACCTGTTGTGGGGACGGGATTTTGCTCTTCACCTTTCATTCTTCTGTGTTAATGGAATTGCCATCTTCACATTTAATGCATATTTTTACAACCAGAAAAGCACTTCTGGTCTTTTCAGAAGAACTTGGTTTTGTTTTGCTGTTGCAGAGAAGAAAAACATTGCAACTGCTTCCCTTCGAAATTTAAGATCAAGTCATAGTGAAATTGTGTTGTTTTCATCTGTTTACATACAGTCTATATAGCGTAACAGAATAGCTTGTTGATCAGCCTGGGAGGCGGGAGGGAGAACACAGGACACAGTTAACTCGCAGAATTTCGACCAGCAAACTGAAGAAGCTATTTCAGCCACACGGGAGGAGTTTTAAAAGCACCGTAGAAGATAGGTGAGCAATTATTTTCCAAGACAGGCACAAGTACTTCATCCCGTCAGATTATGTGAGACAAGCAGAACCTGCCATGGGCTTGTAAAAGCTTAGCTCAGCTTGTTAAGAACAAGGAGAGCACCTTTGCCAAGAGCTTAAGGAAAGATGGTTGAAAGCTGGGCTGCTCTGCGCAGCCCACCATGAGGGAAATCTCCCCGCAGCCCCTGGGCAGGCAGCGGGTCCCCGGTGCCGTGCACCCCGTCAGCCCGTGCGCATCTCCCCAGGGCCGGCTGCCTGGCACGGAGGAGCCCGGTCGATCCGTGTTGTTTCGATAACGAAGTTTCACGACGTGAATTTACTGAAAGGCAAAGCAGTATTTTTTCTGCGTTGGGGTGTCTTTGACAGCGGCTGCCCCCGGATGATAACCCATCGTTAACTCGGGCTGGGGTGTTTCCCTGAACGTTCCAGGGCTCTCAGGTGCACCAACTGCAGCTGGAGGCTGCTCTGACGTTGAGGTATATACCTGGTTTCAGAGACATTTGTAGTATATACATTTTTAATTAGTGAAAGAAATACTGGTTAAAATGTCAAAAAAAACCAACCAACCAGAAGCGAAAACCACATTATATTCTCTATCTAAGCTTGAGCTGGAATATCAACAGGTGTAGTTAGATGAAGTTGAATGAGAAAAGCCCCAGAGACACAAAAACGGAAGGAAAGGGTGCGTACGAGTGGGCTGGTGTTTGCCCGGCGGTGGGGTGGCATTGGCCCAGTGTTCAGGCAGTGCCGACGTACCTGCTGCTGCTGTTGGTTGACTCAGGACATGAAAATCTGAACTCAGGGTCTACGTGATCACTGCAACCGCTCAGCCATTGCTGGTACGTGTGAAGGTCAATGAGGAGTGCGGGCTGTTGCCTTCCCAGAAATCAGCCCGGGCATTTTACTGGGGCTTAGGTGTATTTACTTATTGTATCAGTATTTTTAGACTGCAACTGATGCCTTATTCCTAATTCTTTTTAATTTATTTGTTTGTTGAGGGATGTTTAAAGAAGAAATACATGCACTCAAACATAAAACTGAAAGCAGCCAGAATATTTTTTCCTGCGAAGGATCTCTCCGAAATGTTCCCCTCCTAGCGCTGGTGATTTCAGTGTCGGCAGTCCTGGGGGATGCTCAGTCCTCTCAGATTGGGAGGCTGAGGTGAGAAAGGCACCCAAAGGAATCCACTCCAAGGACCACCACCACTCCCAGCTGCCGCTCTTCCCTCAGGTCTTGTGAGGAGCACTGCTGCCACCCTCCACAGGTTGACCATCAATCGTCTCCATGCGGTAAATTTTATTTCCCTCTTGCTGAAGGAAATATCAAATTACCTGTAGATTATGATCTGCGGTCATGGTTCTGTAGTTATTGCTGTTGGCCTCTGGAAGACTTCATCTTTCAAATGAAGTGTCAGAAGGCATTATTTTTTTACCCCTTATTATTCAGAGTTCACATGGTTATGCTTGGTACCCTGTGAAGTTTTAAAACCTTCGTGTGTCAATTCTCTAATTTTCTCTACTTCTCTCATTTAATTTTTTCTCTAGAAAACAGAATTTCACTTGGCTAAGCTAAAATACCCTTTCTTATCTAGATTGTTGTCCTGCTGCAGCTGGATATCACTTCATTTGGATTATTGCTTCTCTTCAGAAGGCTTTTAAAATGGTTTTCAGTCTCCAGCAATTGCACTTAAAAACTATTAAGAACTAATCTCGCTGAAGATTTCAGGACTCCCAACTTCTATTGACTGGTGGCTCTCCACATGAAGTGTTTCTTTGTAGTATAGCATAGTTTTAAGAAGAAAATATATTCTGAAATATTTACATGTAGACATTTTCTGAAGATGAAAATGTGTAACAAAGACTGATCAGCCATGTATCTGACAACTTTCTGTTCCTAAGGCATATATTGGAATAGGGGAACATGGTAGCAAGTCCTGGGCCAGGTAGGAGAGGAGCTGGGGAGCAGAACAACTTGCCCAAAGGATCCGGTATCCACAGTACGCTTCTTTCAGCTTCTTTATTTTGGGTGGCTCTGCTCCAGTCCCATGTTCTCTTGCCCATTAGCTGGTGGAGCGCAGTGCATGCCGTCCTCAAGCATCTTGTCCAGCTTAGTTTCTTCTGGAAGCAACCATGGTGCTCCATGACATTTCTGTGGTGTGAACCAAGAGACAATAAAGAGGTAGTTCAGACCTGATCCACACCAGACATCTAATGTGGACTCACGTAAAATGTACCACAAACTATTGCCATGGAATTGCTTTTTAGTTTTCAAGCCTTGAAGAAACCGTTAATGATCATCTAATGTGCCACAAGATCTGACTGCATAATTTTTGTACAGGTCTGCAATTTCTTTTTCAGCTAAAACACATCTTTTAGAAAAGAAATCCGTCTTTACTTGAAGACTCACATGTGACACAGGAAACCTAGGATGAACTCTTCCAGTGTTAATTTAAACTGAATCTGTCTTGGAATTTCAGTCACTGGATGTTTCTATATTTTGGTAGTTTAAAGGGTCATCTCCTTTCAAAAATACCTTCCCTCAAAAAAAATTAGGACAATGTGTAGGGCATTTAAGCTTCTGGAAGGCGCGGGTAAGGCCAGGCAGTTCCATGCAGGCTCCTCCTGTTCTCGGTGCTGGTGGGGCACGGGTGGGACAACCGAGCAGGTCTTTTGTGAATGTGTTGTGTGAGCGCTTCCCAAAGCCATGTTGGGCTCCCTGAGGAACACAGCCTAGAGATACAAGGAACTGTTAAACGTAGAAGAGAAGGTAAAAGCACAGAGCAGGCTGTGAGATCATGTACGTTGGTCTTCGTTAAGAATTAGTGGTTATGAGGTGATCACTTCCAGTGACTGAGAAATTTTCAGCTGAGTTGGAAACAGAAGCTCTAGCACGCCATATGCTATAGGGGACAGGCTTATGCTGTTGGAGATTAATTTGATTACCTAATCTAATCAAGTTGTTTGCATAGCTACCTAATTTCTATTATTCTGTTTGCATTAGAAAAAGAGAATAAATATGCATAAATAAAAAATTATGTTCAAGTAAAACGAAGGCAGCAACTATTCTTTCCCAGTGATCAAAACCAATTAAAAAGTTAGTCGTATATGTTCCTGCTTTTCCATACAAGAACTATCTAAAAGAAATTTAAAATCTACTTCTGTTCCAGTTCATGCATTATATTAATTCATTATAAAACCTTTTAGTTAATTCAGTTTATCCTTTAAGGCTTATGACTTTACAATTTTAATTAAATTTCATTTCATATACTACATTCATTAATATATTCCTTTAAAAGCATTCATAATTCATTGTCTTTATCCATTTTACAATTAAAAACGTTACTGTAGTTTGTATCTCAAAAATAAGCAGCAGCTGCTTTTCCAAGCAACACTAAAAAGGCACTGAAAAACCTCCAACCTTATCTCCACATTTCTTTTCACTCCTCGTATCCTAATCCGTGCTTCCAGAGTTGTCAGTGACTCAACAAAAGAGTCTCTGCGCGGCAGGCAGCATCCTTGACCTTGCTAATTCTTCCCATTACCATAAGCTGAAGTACATTTGGTAAAGCCGTCGGTAGTCATGCAGCAGTGGGAGACTCATGCTTTTTCCAAGCAAAGAATTTATTTAGGGGATTACTTCAAAAGTCTGGAGGTTTTTTTCTGAAATGGTAGCAACTGTTTTCGAGCTAAGAACGTTCATGGGCAGCTCTGCTATCTTTGGGATGGCTGCACATTTGGCCAGGTCCTTACTAGACTCTATTTGCATTATTAATGTGTTTTTAACAACCGACGTACAAAGAGCAAACCGAGACTATTTAGCACAATTACTGTTCAAATAGGAGCTAGAAAATTTCAGCGTCTGGTAGAATTGCCAATGGCCAGCTAAAGACCTCCCACTTCTTCATATCTGTGCAGACAACCAGAATTCTTTAGGTGGAAAATTAAGTAGAAAAGAAAGAAAGGACGTGCAAGGCTTATGTTGGATGTAGAAACAAATACCAGCAAGAAAGAATGTGCGAGTCTCACGTTGGGTATAGAAACAAATACCAGAATTTACAGGTAAACGTAAATACAGAGGATGCTGTGGCCAGATAAAAATATTGTGGTTTTGATTCAGAATTTTGAGTTCAAAGAAAAAAGGAAATCAACACGCTTATTCCAGTTTGTCTAAGGGGTGCATAAATCTCTGTACACGTGTTCCCTGTAGATTACTTCTGCCGAGATGGAAAGGCTGATTGACATCTTTGGAAAATCATGTATGAACTACGGAACACAATTAATGCTCCCAAACCCGACCTGAGGCTGCCTCCGTGTATCCGCTCTGCCGAGGCACGTGGCACATCCTTACGGGCAGGGCTCTCGCTGGCGGTGGAGTGCCGGCGTGCAAAGCACAGGGCTTGAGGCATCACTCCTCACATTTGCCATCAGCAGCACAGTCAAGACTTACACATTTGCATCCCCGTGCTTGAGGGTTGACAGCTCTGTGGGAGCCTCTCCCAGGGCTGGGTTCCGCATACCGCCCAGGATCCCCTCGGGAGCAGGGACCCCGCTCCCTGTCCGAGGACCTAAACCCGCTCTGCTCTGCCGCAGGCGGCAGGCTCCATCCCCGCTGCAGGAGTTTCGCTTAGCCTTTCCTTTCCCACCGGCTGGTGATTTTCTGATGGTCTAGGGTGAGATTCCGTATTGACAGGTGGGGATTGATCTTGATTAATCTTCACGTCTCTCACGATGTTTGAAATCTCACAATCCCGCTCCATGTCTCGCTGCTGTGAGGGTACAAAGCTGGATGTTTCTGTGGCTCTCACCAAGCTGTGCTCAGCTGCAGAGCCAAGCCACGTGAGCTCACTGGACATTGTCCTGATGAAGGAGGTAGACGCTGGTCTTGATGATGGGAAACTGGGGCAGAGGGGTGCATGAGTCTCAGATATCCCTGGGAAAATATATTCAGCAGACAGAACCATTTTAAGGTAGTCTGTTTTTAAAAAAGATTCACTTTCTTGTCACTTCTGATTATCTCGGCATATAGACAAATGTTGATGTCGTGTTAGACACGCACATTGCCTTAGGTTGCAGTGCTGAAAGCCGAAGAAGATAATAGAATTCCAACAGTGGCATCAATGTGATCAGTGCCCTAAATGGACATTCACATTAGCATCTTTCCTAACATGGAGCAATTATGCCAGAAATTAGAGATGAGATGCTGGCAAGTATTTGCATCGCCTTTTCAATCTAAAGGGCATAGCTTTTCTCATGCTAATATTCTACCTTTGTGACTCTATAAAGGCTGGGTTTATTACAAGTTTTGGTTGTCAATATACACACACCCTGGCTGTGAACGCTCTGCAGATTCCACCCGAGTACTGAGCAGCACCACTGCGTCGGCGGTGGGAGCACTACGCTGACTTACACCGCTGAGAATTTGTTTTCTCTTGCCTTACATATCCACTGTATCTTTGCTTTCTGAAAAGCCACAAGAGCTTCGTAAGCTGGGGTTTTTTTTTCACATATCGTGTAACTGCAGAGGAGGATCTACACCCTGGTGTAGTGTAGGTACTCCTAGCACAGGCTCACAGCTGCCCTGGGCAGGGTCTCGTTGATGCTGAGGACCACTGCAGTCAGCATCAGAATTCATGCAGACACGGGTGATCTGGTCTTCAACACTTCTGCGTTCCCGTTCTGCCTTCCTGCCCCCATGAGAGTGGAGTAAGATCACAGAATCACAGAATAGTAGGGGTTGGAAGGGACCTCTGTGGGTCATCTAGTCCAACCCTCCTGCCGAAGCAAGGTCACCTACAGCAGGCTGCACAGGACCTTGTCCAGGCAGGTCTTGAATATCTCCAGAGAAGGAGAGTCTACCACCTCCCTGGGCAGCCTGTTCCAGTGCTCTGTCACCCTCAGAGGGAAGAAGTTCTTCCTCAAGATGAGCAGGTTTAGTTTGTGACGGCCAGAGGGTGCGGCTGTGTCAGACAGCAGGAGTGGGCTGCTGTTCCTCTTCGCGGGCTCGTAGGCTCTGGGATGTTTAGGGACGGCAGTTGTGTTAAAACCATTCAAGAGAGAAAAATACGCACTCACAGTCTTCCAGTGACCGTGAAGAAGTCATCTCAAACACCGTCTGGTCTTTTCTTGCAGAATTGCAATCGATATTGAACAACAAGGAGTTTTGATTTGTGTTAATGTTGGTAAATTCTTCAATGTTAGTGAAAATGCTGTTAAAGAAGTTAATGTGTTTGCTTGTCCTGTAAGAAGATGTTTAATAGCAAAGAAGTGGTTGCGGTAGCAACAAAGTAAATTTTTTTGTTGCATATCTCCAACTGCCTTGTGCCTATTAGTGTTCTGTATTTTACTCAAAGCTGATAAACATCTATTTCTTTGTTACGCTGGCCTTTCAGCGTTATTATGTCTGTAACATTTTAGGCTAATTTTCTTAGCTAACCCTCTTCCTTCTTCTTTGTAGTTAGATACTTGGAGCTAAGGGATCTATTTTTACAGAGAGGAATTTATAAAACTGAAAAATAAAAAGAGATCAGAATTCTGAATGTCAAAGTCCATATACCAAAAATACATAGTCTTTGTTTCTGATATAGCTGCGAACATGTGATTGTGGCTGGGGAAGGAAGTGGATTTTGAGGTATAAAAAGGCTAGCATTGTGTGATTCCCGATGAAAGTAAAAAGTTACAGTTAGGATGGCAATTATTTTTTTTTTATTTTACTTTGTTTTGAGTCAATGATATTGGACAAGTCTGATTGACTTCAACTGCTTCTGAGAAGTGCAATAATCCCATGAAAATTCATTGGCTGGCTTGTCTTATTGGTATTATGGAATGGAATATATGAATAGAATTATGTAGTGAACTATAGGAATATATATAGGGAAAATGTGGCTCTGTCATCATAGGTACCATCGTGGAAGCGGTGACAGATCACGGGAAGCTCTAGCGGTGTCTGCAGCTCGAAGGACGTTTCGTTAACGTGCAGCCTGGCCAGAGGTGCCGAGGCTCGTTGCTGTTGGGCGGTGCTGGGGTTGCCCTTGGCTCGCATAAAAATAACGGCCACTGCTGGGAAATAATGGTCCTTGGTTTTTTGAACAAATCATTTGTTTGTCTTTCATGCTTGATGTTCTAAAATACTGTTTACCTATTCACAGCCTGCTAATTTTCCTTTCTTAAGGAACCAAGGCTCTTTCAAGCTCTGCAAATAGTATTTTATTACTCTGCTTAATGTTCATCTGATGTGAATATGAAAGTCGGCTGAAGGATGTTCAGTAAAATGTATGATTACAGGAGAAAGGCAGTGCATCCTATGCTATTGCAGTTTTGCTCTGTAATAGAGTAATAACTAGATCAGTGACATTTTTTAGACTTCACCCTTCAGGTTATAATGTTTCTCCACCTTGATGCTCTACTCCTCCATCCTTCAACCTCTGCTTGGTAAAAATGCAGTCCAGGACTGGTGTTTTGGGGTTGTTTCACTACCTTCAAACTCTCAAAAATAATCATCTTCCTTTTTTCAGCAGTATTATTGCTCAAAGTCATTCATTGTTGTTGTTAGCCACAGTCTCTTAGGTGGAAGCAGGACTAACAGGTACATCCCTGGAGGTGCCCATGGCACCAGGAGCTCCCACGTGGCTTTGGAGCATGGGGGAAGCTGGCAGCCCGGGGCAGCCCCTGCACCCCCTGTCCCCCACCACTCATTGCCCCCTCGAGTGCATCGGGTCTTTAACGCTGTGCCTTGCCATGCGGGTTAGCTGGTTATTTCTGTGCACCGTTGCAAATATTTGATGTCTTACAGTGCAGAGCGAAGGTGTGTGACTTTAGCCCAGGGTGTCCCACCAGCACCTTGCTCTTGAAGCCAGATATTCAATAGGAAAGCTTGAAAAAGGTTGATATTATTAAGGTCAGCTAAGGAAAACCTCTCCCTTTCTTTAAAATGGGATTGCAATTCAACTGTTCCTGCAGATTCAGTTAGAGAAAATGTCCACTGAAGTGTGATCTCCCTTGCTGGTGATGTTGGTGCTGCTGTTTAAATGGTGGAGCCACGTGCGCTCACCAGCACTGGCGCTGCCTGCACTCAGCTTCGCGTTCTTGCGTAACCGCTGCTCACATAACTAGTGCCACAAACCCAAGGATGCTTCTTAGAAAAAAGAGCCGCTCACAGATTGAGTGGTGGAGGCTCCCTGCTGCAAATCCTGTAAGCAGAGAGCGTGGAGGAGGCTTTCTTCTCAGACTGTAGGGTGTTTGCTGGAAGATTGATAGGCTTCATGTTTCTGAGTTCATTCCTTTTGTAGCTAAGCAGGACTGAATTGTTTTACTATAACTCTCAAGTGGCAAATTATTTCAGTAGCTCCATGAGAAACCACATTTGCACAGTCTGATGGCTACCCTAAAGGCAGAACCAATTTAATTAGGCTAGCATGCTAATACGCGCAGAAATCTGGACTCACCTTTCAAGACATCAGAGTACACAGTTCTTTCAAAGCAACGAGGTTGATGCGGTCAGATTTGATGGTGAAAGTGATGGGGGAGAGGTCTGTAATTGTCAGATTCAGAAAGTTAGCAACATTCAGACGTTTCTTAATAGCGATGAAGAGTTTCATGTGACAATAAATACTGTGCTGAGTATAGCGATCACCATGATGGAGTGCAGTGCGGCGCTGGAAACTTTCCAGAAGATCAGGTTTTGCATCATTATGTGCAATTCCCAGAAACCTAGGGAAAATTATCTGAAAATATGGTCATTAGCAGTTGAGTATAAAAACATCTTGCTTGTATTGTTAATAAAATATACCTGGGAATATACACTTTTTCCTGAGGCGTGTATTTTATAGCTTAAGATATTTGGGTAGCTTTGTGGCACATCTTGCTGAGAGGGGTTATTTTATGTCAGAATATTCTGGTCAAAAGGAAAATTTGCTCCTAAGATCAAATAAAGAACTATAAGTGCACTAGTGATGAGAACTCACTTCAGTTGTTTACAGTCTTATTTAAAATAAAATTGATCATTATCATTTGTTATTGTATACAGGCGCTGAAGAGTCCTGAACGTCCATTTAAAAATGGCTTAGCTATTAATTTTGAAATTTAAGTGCCTGCACAGGATGACCCCATTGCCTTTGGCACACAGATGTCCCCGCCGCACAGTTGGTGATTTGCCTACCAATGTTTGAAGACAGACCATGAGAACTGGAAGGAGTGGCCGGTCCGTGCTTGCACTGTGACTACTGCTTTCTCGTGCAACCTCATTCCGTGCCCTTGTTCTGCTAGTGGGGAGAGGACAGCAGAAGCCATAAAGTGAAGCTCTCATGTCATTGAGTATGTGTCACACTTCTCAGTAAACCCATACCAGCCACTAAACCCCAACGGCCCTTGTTAAATTCTGCTGTGTGCAGAGTAATATTTTATTATACTTTTTATTTTCACATGAAGCGTCTTAAGAAAATAATGGGCTGAACTGTCCCAGGGCACACTTAGGAGTCTGAAGCTTTCAAGCAAACAGTTCAGAATCGCCTCTGTGAAGCCTGTTCTGAAGTTCGTAGTGTTGCCCTTGGCAGTGACCTGGGTGGACAGATATCTCACAGAATCCCAGCATGGCAGGGTTGGTAGGGACCTCTAGGGATCATCTAGTCCAACCCCCTGCCCAAGCAGGGTCACCCAGAGCAGGCTGCACAGCACCGCGGCCAGGCGGGGCTGGAATATCTCCAGAGAAGGAGACTCCACAGCCTCCCTGGGCA
>Ga0181612_168687_pt1 | contig 10693 bp, 2 predicted proteins | sample HoacroProtozoa21_FD_119630 | JGI IMG/M metagenome (GOLD analysis project Ga0181612, IMG submission 119630) | Hoatzin crop microbial communities from Cojedes, Venezuel. Combined Assembly of Gp0051906, Gp0051904, Gp0051908
AGCTACTTGGTTATTACTACTTGCATCAGTCAGACTCAGTCTTTTTCTTTCTCTTTTTTTTCTTTTTCTTTTTTTTCTTTTCTTTTTTCCTCCTTTTTGTTTTTTTGTGGTTGTTTTTTTTTTCAAAATTGATTCTGATTATGTTTACAGCCTGTTCATGACATTGGAAAATGCTTTAAAAATATGCTGCTTTTCTCAAGCAGGTTTAAGTCAAAATATGGAGCATTCTGTTACAGTCTCATCTCCAGTTCAGAAACCTTTGGCCAAATACTTTCAGTACTCTTGGGTAGGCGTTTACAGAATGCAGAAAAAAAAATCAAAAAAGTATTGATGAATTTGATAATATTAAAATATCACGCAACTATTTTCGTCCTAGATTCTTTATCACATTTCTGGGAATGGTAACCTGTGCTTCTGACACATTCTATATGTTTGTGTAACAGCAACAAAGGTAACATAGTTGAATAATTCTTGTAAAGCTTTCTCTGTAGTTCCTCTGTGCATTTAGCAGTACTTTTTTCCCATTTCATATAACATCTACAACTGGCTGCACTGATTCCATAAACCTAGACAACATAGTAACCGTGGCAGAAAGCAAAGAGAAAAAAACATGGTTTTGTAATAAATATTACTAAAAAGAAATGGTTAATATTCAGTTAAGGTTGCTCAACTATGAGTTAAAATAGCTCAGCAGCCAAAAGCACAGCATGCCAGGGAGTAAGCAGTCAGTCGTTCAACCATCCATCACTCTTTGCTCATCACTTCCCCTCCTCAAACTACGTTTTCTCAGTGTCATTACCCTGAATGCACACATTGTCACTTGTGTCCTGAAGGATCCTTGAATTCTCTTAAGTTTCTATCTTTTGATTACTTGAGGATTAATTTGACCTTCAGATATTCCTCAGAACCTTTATAACAAATACAACGATCATGTGTGGTAACCTGTAGGAGCATGAGTGATGGCAGAGTGCCGCAACACACTGGCTGCTTCTCCATGGTTCCTCCCCACAAGAGGTTACAGCTGATAATTTTGAAGCGATGTGCTCAGTTCAGTGCACCTATGTCAAGCTGCAAATATAAGTTATCATTTTCCTTAAATGTTCAGAAGAAACATAAAATAGCTATCAGTGGTGCTGGTGCTTGCTCTGAATTTATTTGGTTTAGGTAGAAGTAATAGATCCTTGATCAATTTGGGGGTTTTTTTGGGTTTTGGTTTGTTTCTTTTTTTTTCGGTGATACATCAGAGACATGAACCAAGGGCACTACATACTTCGATTAAAGCTGTTGATTGGCTTACAGGTTTTTTTCTTGTTTGCTATGGTGCAAATGTGTATGGAGTTATAGACCATGTAATTTAGAAAACTTCTCTTCAAGTTAACAAATTACTCTATATCTACGAATTTAAAGATGTTGGATAATTGCCCAGATTTGAATCAAGGAGTAGCCATGATGATTATTATTTACATGTATACATAGTGATGTTTTATATTAATTATCTTGTGTATGCTCTGCTACAGAAGTTTTTTCATGAAAGGCTAAAACACTTGATCCCAAAGCAGAAGATGTTAAGATGATCTATGACATTTCTTTTGAGATTAGTAATATGAAACTTCATAATATTTCATGAGAAATAAGTGAGTGTGATCTATGAGCTGCTGAACACACTGCAGTTTTCAGAAACATTTATGGTCATCGACTACAAAAAATGTTCTGTCCCAAAATTAATTGCCCAAATTTTGTGTTGACACATTTATTGTGAAATGAAGTCAGATGCAGAAAAATATTACAGTATTTTTCTAAACCTTGCTTATATTTATATTCCCCTTACCTTCAACATCACTGAGTACAGTGAAGCCTATGCATAGATATTTGTAACAACTAGTCTTCCAACTTGGAAAACAGCAAGAAACAAGAAAGAAGAAAGAAGGGAACAAGCTAATGCCGAGATGGAACCAAAACACCTGTAAGAAAGATGCTTATAAATAGAGACTTGTAACACTAGGCACATATTTTTTACAGTGGCCTGCATGCCTCTGTAATGGGGACAGCTGAAAATAGTATCAGCCCATGATAAATGAATTGCAAACGGTCTTCTCGGAGAACTGTTCTTTTCTTCTCAGAAAACCGATGCAAGCAGCTTGTAACTTAAGTGGTAAATGTTACGTAGTGCATCAACATGAACATTAAAAAATTCAGTGGCAAATATGAGGTACTTGGAAGAATATAAGTTTCCCGTAGAACAAAAGACAATGAATTTTTAAAGCTTAGTATTTAACCACAATTAACTCCTCCAGACTTCATAAGCTTGCAAGAATCTAAATTTAAAACAGCTTTTCGGACCCAAAAAATGTGTGGTGGATTTCACCCAAATAATATTACTGTTGACACGCACCACAAACCTGTGCCATTAAATGTTGCTTCTCCTTTAAATGAAAAACCAAATAAGGGCAAGGACTTGTAAATACCGTAAAAATTATAATAATACTAATATATAAATATTAGTAAATATAATTCTCTACAGCAATAGTTAATACAATAAACATCACTACAGTTATATCCTTTCCAAGGTTTCACCAGGAATTTCAGGAGGCATAACTGTAAGTATAGAAATGCTCCAATGACAGTATTTAGTGGTTTTCTTCCAGAGTTCTCATCCTTGAAGTATTATCCATTCAGCTCAGTGGCTGCTCCTTCTTTGTCTGTGGATGGTTGCAAGTGAAAGACTTCGTGCAATTTGGTAATATCTGTGTTTGAGCATTTGTACTGAAAGAAGCATCACATTTCTGAAAAGATTAAATAAAGTTAATCCTATCTAATATGTCTACTTTCAGGGAACAAAGGAAAATTAATACTAATCCAAAAACAAAATGGTCATTTACAGCTATTCAGTATTTCTACTAGTTCTTCCGTCTCAAAAATAATCTTACTAAAAAACTGCTATGCCCAGACATAAAGGCTGTGTATTCACAGATACACACACACGTAAAAAAAAAAAAAATGAACCGCTTTTCCTCATCTGGTTGTTGGACTCCTAATGATATATATGTGTTGATTTTTTCCTGGGTTAACAGAAAGTACTCATCTCACTTATAAATATTTTTTGCCTGGAAACCTTTGAACTCACTAGTGAAATTTTTGAAAATTTATGACTAAAGAACACTTAGTATTTAATACTTTGTGCCTTGACAAAGAAGATTACAACTTTTAGGTATAAAACTTGTTTTTACAGATTGCTAACTGGGTAAACCAGATTGCCAAAGAAGTTCTGTATATTCTGCTGTTACAAAAGGAAGACGACTGTCTGTACTGTTGCAGATCATAAACTGAAAAGGAAGACAGAGGTTACAATATACCATTCTCACAACTACAACTACAGCAACTTGAAAATAAGAGATATGTTGTTAATCTCCGAGCTAATTGTTGGAAAGAAAAAAAACCCAAAATCATAACAAACAGTGCTTGTAAATATTTATTTTAATTCTTCATAGACATTTTCCTAAATGATGTTATTAACTAGCTACAAATACTTCCATTTTTTATTTCTTGCTCTTTGAGCAACGACTATGTTTTCTGCAAATCTGTGTATGCTTGTGAACACAATATCCATAAATGTTCATTACTCATCACTTCCTAGTTATTATTCCCCATTATCATTCATGACTTTTATACACTTTCTTAAAAATCTCTGGCTACTCTTCCTGGAGCAGCACAATACTTCGTCATTTGGAAGCCTAGCAGACATCACAGAGAGCAAACAGTCACAGCAAACACTTTCAGAAGACCTGGCACAGCCTATATAGTAGTACTTATGAATGTAGAGTATATGTATGGATGGTTGGACTTGATGGATGGTTGGACTTGATGATCTTAGAGGTCTTTTCCAACCTATGATTCTATGATTCTATGATTCTCTGCAACTCAAACCATTACATTTTTCAGATAATGCATTCACTGTGAAAAATTTAGCCAACTTCAGTTAAGATTAACATTGTCCTTTGGATTTCTCTGTCTTCTACAAATTGCCTATTATATTAATGTTAATACAGTATCCCATTTTTACCCTGCACATCATCCTACAGTGTATTTGGTTTCTTCCAGAACAATATTATACCTAGCTCAAGTTGGAAAGGATTCCTCATATGTTGTTACAGGCAATAATACATAATTTCAGAGAAAGCACAAGATACATGGTTCTTCCTAGTTATTTCTTTGTCATATTCCTTTCTGGTCTCAACTTTTCACTCTAGAATTAAACTTCAAATTGAAAATATTGAATCTGCTCCTTATGATGTTTTCATGGGCCACTTACTGTGAATTATGGATCATGAGTCGATCATTAAATCTCATCTACATGTTCAGAATATATGCAATGAGAAGTATAAATCCATATGTATATATACATATATATATGTATACATAGTGAGGGAACAGGAAGAGGAAGGGAAGAAGGAAAAGGGAGGGGAGGGGAATGGAAAGAGGAAAATAAAGAGAAGGGGGTAGGAAATTTATTTGTGTTTCAAAGATATACAAATTTCCTATGTATAGTCACATGTCATTTCTTTTGTGGACTGGATCAACAAATACACATTCCATGGACTGTGATCAAGCAAAACATGATGACTTTAATGAAGGGGAAAGTATTCCTTCTGCTATGAAAACAATACTTCAATACTTCATGAAACATGACCAAATAAGGAGTGAAGGAATCATGAAAAAATAGTAGACAAAGCCTGAGACTTAATCCATGGAAAAGGAATATATTATGAGGGAGCTGGGCAAAGGTCTTTATGGCATTTGTGTTTCGCCTGGTCTAGAGAGGAAACAACATGTATAATATTCTCTACACAGTGCCTTCCCTTGAAGCAACCGAGGATATGTCTCCATAGAAATCATCTTGTGAAAATGTGGGGTGGATGGGTGGCGGGAGTCTAGATGAGGTTTGCTTACATGAATAGGGAATATTTGAACCCTGCTGCAAAAAGCAACATGAAGTGGCTTGGTGACCTAGTGCCGTCTTACTGCACTTGAAGATAATATTTCTATGGCTTTTGAAGCAGGCATGGTTCCTCATCTGTCGTGAAAAAATTAAACTACCCACCACTGTCAGAAACCTTATTGTCCACCAACGTAAAGCAGCTTACTTCTAATTATTGTAATACATCATAAATTCAAAATAAATTAGTGCCTATTAAAATATAGGCTTCTCATGATTTGTATTACTGATGCTGTTTTGATGTCATGCATTCCTGGAGATATCTTTCACCTAAGGAGTTATGCTGATATTCTTCAACCAGAACATATTAAAATAATCCAATGAAATATACCCGCTTCTGCAAGGATTTAACATGTGCCTGAGAGGATAATACTACTTAGCTTTCCTAATGAAAGAATTATTTTCTTCCCACAGGGGAAATATGTTTCTTTAGTAAGTTTTAATACATCTTACTAAAAAGCAATTGGTTAGAAAGTTGACTGATCTAGGCAATACATATATCTGAACACCATCTGGTAAATTTTTTATAACATATGGAGAAATGATCCAGAAGCAATTCTATGATACAAATTTGTTCTCATCTTAATCCCATATGCCACTTCAGTTCTGTTTCTCTGAGCATGGGGTCAAGTGTTTTTCACTCAGGTTACTGTTTACATTTGAGTAAGTAAATATGAAAAGCTTCTAAATCACAATGGCAATGGTTTATATAACCTTGCACACTCTTTGCACAGGTATAAACTATGGTGCTGTGTGAAAGACAAGAAAATCACTCCCACATGTACTATCTTTTTGACATGCTATTTGATTTTTAAGGAGCAATACATAAAATTAGAGCTAGCATTGCGTGAAACACTTATGCTTTAACATCCATTTGATTCCCAAGCTGAAATAAACATTTCAAATTTCAGAATTTCAGTTGAATTAAAACCCTTCAAATAAGTCACTCTGAAATGTCTTAAATGTTTTCTGTCGTACAAAATAAACAAACCAGAAATATAACTGTCCAGCATTCCCATGATCTAATTCTTCCTCTTAGCTTTTCAAAATAATTGAAAACATTCTGTTTCAGGTCATTTAGCACTATATTGCATTTCCAAATGTTACCAAATAATCTTAAAAAAAATTGCAGCTCTGTAGCTTGTTAATTTAGTATAAATCCAATTGTTGGACCGTGTTGCTCGTTGTAAACACAGTCACACAATGCACACCAGACCTTGCTCTGAGATTAACTGCCCCATCTCATTCTGGGAGGTGTAGTCCTTCAGCGAGTGCAGCCCATAGAGGGGGTTTATTTGGCAAACTTTTTTTACATTTTGTGTAATTTTATATGACAATAAAAATGTGTTAATCAAAACGGTTATTCAGGCCATAAGTCCCTTACAGCCACCTCTAATGTTGACATTCTGTTCTCAAGTGAGAATCACACAATTTCAGGTCACTACCAGTGAGTTTTTGTTACGTAGTGTGTTGCTTCAGCAAATAATCAGAACGATCATTACAGTCACAGTGTCTGATTCTCCACTCCTCAGTTCACTTTGCAGCACTGGAACTCGATGGAATCCAATAAATTAGAATCGAGGTTAGGAGACTCATACTTAAGGTCAAATTGTGCTGTTTCTTCAGATTTTTATTTTTTATTTATGAAACAGAGATATGCTCACTGACAAATAAGCCATATCAAAAAGTTTAATCAAATGGTTACTTTAATAAAGTGAATATCACCAGTTTTGCTCAAATACTATAATTTCTTAAAGCTAATCTTCTGTATTTTATTTATATTTTATTTTTGAGAAAAGATGTGAATCATTCATGGATAATGTCTTTTTAAGGTTAATATAAATAAAAATGAGATTTTAATGAGTGCCTCTGGGAGCACTTAAGTTATTGAAGGTACACTGTCAAGAACTTAATGTTACAAACACATATGCATAAACATATTTGCAGAAATATATAAACATGTTTACATGCTGACTTTAAGCAGGTGAAAATTTTGTTTTAACTTTTAACTTGATGAGATCACTAAAGTATTTAAAATTAAGCACGTAACGCAGGATGGGCACCATAGTGCCCATACTTGGAACAGAGTCCCAGGCTGTTATTTTACATGTCTCTGATAAAACCATAACATTGTCAGTGAAAATGGTCATTCATCACTATGTATATCAATGGATCTGTTGTGAGTTTTCCTACTGTCATCTTTTATTATGTCCAGTGTCACTAGCCAAACTACGATTCTAGAACATTTGGCTACAAATTCAAAGAAGATCTGCAGACTCACCATATGTAGCACATGACCTAAACTTCTTTATCAATAATGTCGCTATTTTACTTTATTTCTTTTATTTTACTGTATTTTTGTGGGCAGATGTCCAGGTAAACTAACTAACTAACCAACCTTATTTCACCATGAGTAATGTCATGCTGTTTCTCACTAGCTTTAAAACCTTATGTTCCATAAATGTTCCATCGTAACAGTTAGAGTCTTGTAACTTATGGATTGAATAGCTCCTGCAAAGAGAGTCTTTAAGTAGAATATCCAAACGTAAAACCTCCTCCACTTTGTTTATTTCCTTGCCGCTCTGGAAATTACAACTATTCTTATTAGGCAAATAACAGATTCAACTACTTAATTAGACACACCCAAAGCTTAGCAACATTACAGTAAGGAAGGATTAATTCTGCTATTTGCATGTATGTCAATAATTCAAACAACTTAGAACAGAACTACTCTTGAAGCTTTTCTGAGTGAATTTTGACTTCCAAGGAAACCAGACTACTCCCCCTTCTAAGGGAAGCCAAGCAGGACACCTGCCCGCCTTCCTCTTTTGTGGCAGCCCTACCCTGAAAGCCGTTGCAAAGAGTCATTGGGAAGTCCTGACACTAAATTATACTCTACTATGTAGAAAACAACAAGAAGATAAAAGCTAGGATACATCTGTAAATCTGGAAGCATCATGTGGGGGATAGAGAAGCTCATTCTTGCAACACAGGAAAAAATTTCAGTCAAATAATTTCTGTTCCTGGAAAATCAAAGGACTCCTCCAAAGGAAAGCAGTATGAGTCAGGTCTGTACCATGACAAAGTTGGTACTGCCAGCTGACACTGACAGGGAAGTGTTTTGGGATCTTGTTACAAAGAGGCTGAACTGTATGCAACTTTCAAACCATTCACAGAACAGAAGAAAATATAACAGATCCATAGATATTCTATCAGCTTATAATCAGCTACAAAAGAATGCAAACTTGGTCAATTATTAGATAAAGCAGGTATTCTCCCATTTGTGTTTTTTTCTCAGCTGATGATGCAAGTAAGGGAATTACAGGTATGAGGAAAAGTCACTGCAAGATTAAAGAAGCTTTTAAAAGTTAATAGGTAATCCTAAAATTACCAGGTAAAACTAGTACAGCTGAGTCAGTGTCAGTGAAACGTGGGAGAATTATAACCTGTCCAACATACAAAAGGAAGATTAAAACAGAAAATCAAATCTTAACCAGAACAAGCTCAAAACCACTATGCATGGGTGCATATCTGTAACAGAAATGCTCTTAGATTTCAAGGCCTCTAGGGAGCGAAGTATAATGTATTAGTATAGGGCAGCAATCATGTGGGTGGCATCACTTCAGATTGGTGCAAAACAGACATCTGAATGCTTCTAGATTCCTTTAGCACTCAGAAGACAGAGAAGTCTTTCTAAAACATGATTCATTTGATGTGCTTCAGATATTTAACTTAGGAAGGGATGAATCAGAATTCCCATTTTTATTGACTGACAACAGAAGTTGTCTAGACAGCTGGATCAGATGTAGGTGCCAATGCTGAAGAACACTAAACTCATGAATCCTGTCCATATGATCTCTAATTACTATAGTTAAAAAGCTGTAACGGTAGCACTAGTTTCTTCAAAGTTTTCTAACAGTCAAAGCACTTACTGATAAGTGTTTCAAAGCAGTACACATAGAAAACCAAACAGGGCACATGTTCCCATCATCAGTGGGAAAGTTTTGCAAGAAGCGTTTGAAGTAGATGAGGAAATCAACATCTTCTTTCACAATACAGTCTCCTATGTTAATCACATTCTTTCATCTGGTTGTCTAGTCATAGTACACATTCACCTGAACAAAAGTCAGGTAAAACTGCTGTGAAAATGCTTAACTGTTTCTTGACAATTAAAAAAAACCTGCCAAAATTTGTGGAAAAGAAAGGTAAGCTTTTCTTCTGCTTGTATGCACCAATGAAACGTGTTACCTACTAAAGCTGCAGCCGTTTGTGCTCTTTGACATATGTGATCATAATAGAATATCACTGTCAGATGAAAAGGTTCTGATTGACCAAAAACTCTTCATATGCTATATATGCTTATCTGCCTGTGTCATATGTGATCTCTGCAAAAATGTTCAACACCAGTTAATCAATTAGAAGAGAGTTTAATGTAATCATAAAAGACAATTTAAAACCACCTCATTCTTTGATTTCTGCAGTTCCCCCGGCATCAGCATAAACCTGCCATTAAGTCCATTCACCTCTGTTAATGACTATGGATCTACATATCTTTACGAATCACAGTAAAAATCTCAGCTGTTGCCATTTGATACTGGCTAACATTATCTTCTAAACATATCAGTGCAACTTTGTTTCCCTTGAATATACCCTTCAAAATAAACATGGGAATAGTTCTTAGACATTCCAAAACAATGGACCAGTAAAATTCTATAATAAGTTCTTTGTAAATTGCTGGGTTTATTATTTCATTTGAAGTGCTGGTGTGACTACAATGGTATACACAGCATGAGCAGATACACTTTTCCTTCCCCACAGTACTTCTCTGGTATCTGCTTCAGTATCTCTTGGTTCCCAGTTGTGCTAGACCATTGTTTCACTACCTTTGAATTACGCGACACGCATCACAAATACAACCATTGTATGATCCAGTGATATGAAAAACTATATGGGAACTAATCCAACATTATTAGTACACACAAAATAAGCATTCTTTTGCCAAAGTTTTAGAAGCTCAACGAACATATCAAAGGCCTACATTTGTCCCTTGATATCTTTCCTAAACAAACCTAAAGTTTTAGCCCCTTAGAAAATGTATTTTATGATGCATGTTATTTGTTATTGTTTGACTTCGACCCATTACTTTTTAGTAGGAGAGAAAAAAGAATCTTCTTTGCAGATAAAAAATCTGTCAATATTGATTACTTCACTTACAGAAATCCCTGGCTATAAACCCAAATGAAGATCAAGACAAATTCAAATCCTTAAATAGGAAAAGAGTGCTTAACTAACATTCATTATGTTATCCATGTTGCTTACTTGCATGTAAATCAGAACTGTTTTAATAAAGGGCCTGAGTTAACTAAATAAAAGTTAACGTAAATATTTCTATGATATGTATCAAATCATTACTAATAACCTATGTTTTGGATACTGAAAGAGCTTGGTAGAAGCACAGTGGGAATTCTTGGCTATGTAATGTCTTTCTGACAATTATTCAAAATTAACATAAGTGTACAATAAAAGCCAAAAAAACCCCAATATTTCTCTCAGTGGTAGCATGTCCTGAACTTTGAGACTGGCTTCCTGAATGTGGCTCAGTAGATCCCAGTAAAAACTTTTTGAGAAGCTGAAAAAATTGGATCCCCCAAAAGCACTGAACATTCAACAACTAGATTTTCTCTGTTCAGCCAAACATAA
>Ga0181612_181983_pt1 | contig 10693 bp, 6 predicted proteins | sample HoacroProtozoa21_FD_119630 | JGI IMG/M metagenome (GOLD analysis project Ga0181612, IMG submission 119630) | Hoatzin crop microbial communities from Cojedes, Venezuel. Combined Assembly of Gp0051906, Gp0051904, Gp0051908
ATCTTCTTCAAGCTCAGGAATTTATGCTATCGGGACACAGCAGCCACTAAGACTGTGGACAGGTGCCCTCTTCTGAACTGAGCAGGGATTGCTCAACAACGCCCATCAGCTAGAAATAACTGCTGCAGTTGCGGCTGCAAGGAATAGATTGTGCGAGTGCTCCTTAGCCCTCAGGAAAAGTCAGCCAGGTCAAGTCAAGTCACCTTCAGGGAAAGCAGCAAGCTTTGCCTCAGCAGAGCAGGGAGCACTCACACAACCTCTCCCAGCAGCAGAGCTGCGGGCTTGCTGGCTCCCAGCAGAGAGGTAGCGAGGCTCTCCTCTGACACGGCTGCTTGCAAAAACAGACAGGACGACAGAACAGAGGCACTGCAGCAGAGACAGAAGCGTGGACTGTACAAACGCAACCTATGACCACTAAACTCCTCCTCAGGCACCACTGCCTTCCCAATTTCTTCAGCTGACTCTCACCGAACTGCATTCCAGTTCTGTTTCTTTGTAACACCTACTAAAACCAACACCTGCCTGTCCCTCTGTGCTCCTCTCTATGTTAACGCTGTGTGAGCTCACTCCTTTTACAAGAATTCCGCAGACTTCTCACCACTTTATTTATTTAGGGGTATTCTTTCATCGTCCTTTCACTCAAACCCTGTAAGACCCACCTCTGCCACTGTATGAATAAAATTTCATTACAGCTTGATGAGCACCCAGAAAACACTGGGAATGGCTGTCTCTGTAAAACCTGAGATAGCAAATACAACAAGTGTCTCTTTGAAACAGGGACTTAGTACAAAATCCCCAAAATGGGCACCCAATCCTGACCAAGGCCTCTGCAAAGAAAAGAAATACGAAACAAAATAAACATGAACAAAACCAACTAGTTCAGCTCTATCTACTCCAGCCAAAACTAGTACCAAAACCCCCCCGCCAACAAACAAAACACATGGGAAGTTTACCAGAGGATAAGTAGAACTCAGTAGATCTAACACATCATGCTTGTTTTCTAAAGGGATGTCTTTAGAAGTTTGCATTGTTTTTCTGAAGATTGTTTTTGTCCTTTACAAGAAAAATCTTCAAAATGAGGAAATACATGCTATGGACAGTTTCAAATCAACAGTTTTAAGAACTAGCTGATTACACTGTCATTTACACTAAATTATGCCTTGTTTTAGAAGACATTCCATTAATGTAATCGGTGAAGTATTTGCAGAGAAAAATTCTACATAAATGTGCAGAAATTCACCACTGGTACCTACCCTGATTCATGTAAATAGACTTCTATTCCCTAAAGTGTCAGAATGACTCGAATGTAAACCTTCCTGATTATTACTGACCATTTTAGTGAAAAAATGCAGTTAGTCTGAGATTCCGATCAGAGGGCGGACAGGACTCCTCACCCCATTCCCAATCCACAGGCTACCACGGACAGATTTAGGTTAATATAAACATGGTCTATCTTCTGCTGCTACCAGCAACTCTTGTATTAATACGTTTCATCCTGCAACAGCCTAAAGAAATACCAAATGCTCATAAAAGAAGCTGTACGGAAGGCTACAACATTTCTTACAGCACTTTGAGAATGCAACACTCCGCACTGGAGAATTGCTTACCTTGGAAGTACAGAATTTGGTGGCCTAGATTTTGCAGGAGATGTTACTTTAGACTCTTGCCCAGAGTTCACTGAAGATCCTGACAGCGCATCTTGTGCTGGTGTGGGCTGGCTCTGATAGCTTTCCCTTGCAGATGGTGGATGCTCTTTGTCTTTTGCAACTTCTTTTTCCCTGGATCGAGCTTTGTGTTCAGCTAGAAGGATGTCAAACTGTTTTTTACGGCCTGGAACTGCTCGTCGATGATTAAGTGAATGAGTCTAAAAATAGGGTGGTTAAAAAGCATTTGTGTGTGCATGACATTGTTTATGAGTCCTCTATACTTCTGATATACCACAACTCTAAAAGATAAAATCTACTTCAAACAACTTTAGCCACAGTTATGGAAATAAAGCTGTTCTTCCACACTATCTTTGATAATTTATGAAGTCATTCTTGAGAAATGCCAACATCAAGGCTAAAATTACTTTTTGCAACAATTTTCATGCAATAGAGTCTATTGACTTACCTTTTCCAAGACAGAAAATATAATTCCAATAATTTTAAAATATTAACAAATAACATCATTGTAGCTCTTATAATGAAAAATTGATTTCATAGGATTGAAAAATGTGAATACAGTTTAAACTGAATTTAACTGACCATCTCTACTGACAGGCAGCACATACACTTACAAATGTTCATTATAAATGTCTTACAGTGCTGCTACTTTTTGACATGAGACTTATTACTATCACAAGGTGAGCCTCCAAGTAATTTATTATACACAGATAATGTTAATTTTTTTTACTAAAAATTGACTATACTTCAACATTGTTGGACATATGAACCAAAAAAGCATTGAAATAACACTTGTGCTTCTACATGAAACGTTAATGCTTTTTGCATAACAAAATGACAAGAAAAAAAAATCTTTTTAGAAGTATCAGTGGAATAATGCAGATGCTCTGATTCAAAGAAACAGAATTACTCAAAGGAATTACCTGAAGACAGCGTCTGAATACCATACCCATTGTCTGTAAGACAGGAGCAGGTATGACCTCTCAAACTACTGCGGTAGGACTTAAACTATAACAAAGCATCTGATATTTTATCTTCTAAGAAAAATACCTTGCAGGTGAGCGATCTTGTGCAAGGTTTCTTTGTTTCAGGATCCAGTACTCCACAGTGTTTATTTGGGTCAAACTCTCTTTCTGTTTGATGGAGGGGGTGGGGAGAAAAAGAAAAAGGAGAAAAACCAGATGATTACAGAAGTTTTAATCAGAGCAGCTATCGTTTTTGCCTGGTAAGTACTTAATTCAACCAGGCTCAGCCTGAACCACTGTTCCCAACCCTAGTACCTCATAGTAATGTGATGTGCATCACTCACAGCTGTGCATTTTTTTGTCCTTACATGTTTCAAACTATTTGAGGCAGGATTTCAGAGACTTCATAGAAATACGTCTGCTTACAGAGCTGCACTCAACAGAGTCGCCCAAACACAGAACCAAGCCAAATACCCGCAAGTTCCATTCCCTCTCTAACGCTGGCAGCCTCTGAGGCCGTGAAACACAGCCTCTGCAAATCTACCTTCTGAGGCTGGTGAAGAGACATTCAGACTAAATATCAGAAGTGCTCTGAACAACATTTCTTCGACATACTCAGAAACTCTGAAAAACAACACGTGGTGTCTCAAAAGTAAATGCTAGATTACTAGTGGCATGTTAAAAACGAAGTTTACCTAAATCTGCTCCCAAATCTGTGTAAAAATAACGCGTAGGTTAGTTCTTATTTCCCTAAGCAAAGGGAGGCATAGAGTTTAAAGTTTGCAGAGATTATGAAAAAAGGCATTCACATGAGTTCTACTCATGATTAACGTTAAAAGTGCATTAATATTTAATATGCCGTATTTGCATATTTAATTTTCATTAATATTTTAGTATTTATATACCACAGATAGCATCACCTCCTTTAGGTTACGTTAATACAATTTTAGGGTTTGCACTACAGAGCTGTAGTGAAACTATGGACATACACTTTTCAGTTTATGCCACCAAAAAATAAAAATCTACCATATCATTATATACCTTGATATTGTATGTTTTAATTCGCAGACTGGTTTGCTTTTGTTTGATAGTGGAAGATGAACTATTTGCCAAAGCCTATTTTAACTATAGAGTGGTGCTACATTCAGATGTAATAAACACACTGTACTCAAACACAACATTTAATCTGAGGATCTAAAAATTCTTTATAAACAAACAAATTAGCGCTAAGATGAAGACAGCAATTCACAGCTACGTTACAATGTTATGACAGCACCACAGCAAGTAGAACAGCTGGAAGAAGAAACGTGAGGCCAAGTAGCCTATGTTACATGACAACTGTCATCCAGATATCACAATTACTAGCAGTTTTACGTATTCTGCTACATGGACTTAAAAAAGGTACACCAAACATTAAATACGTGGTTATGTTATCAAGCTATTAGCAGAGCCATACCAAAAAGTGAGCTTGGAAAAAAGAGTTGGCACTGTTTTTTTGGTGAAATCTACAAAGGAACTGAAATTTGTCACAACTAGTTGTAGTTCCTGTGGCCTTTACAGCACAACAGAAAGAGAAAAGTAGCTGTGTATGACTAAATATAATAAATATTTTTTCTTACTTAATGGATGAAAAAACGCATGTGCATGAACTAAGAGAGTTAATTACTCCTGGTTTTTAGATGTATGATGTTGCTATCACAGTTTCCTGAATCACTCTCCTAAAAACCTCAAAAGCAAATTAAAAAACAAACTAAGTAGACTATATGGGCTTACAAATATGCCTTCAAATGAACAGTCCTGAGGGTAATCATAAGGCCATGGAATGTGGTCTGAAAGTCACCAAGCAAGGACTGTTTTGGACAAACAGGGAAATATACTTCAAAAATCAGAAGTGCTCCCTTTGGGAGCATCCAGATTGCTACTTGTCAATAAGAGCGTCCAAACCAACCAAGACTTGCAGGACTGATTATAGCAAAATCAGTTTTTAGGAAACCATATAGAGGTAAAATCAACAGAATGAATTATAGTCAGAAAAAGTGGAAGCATCTAACAAATAACAAAATAGCATGCTTTCCCTGAGAACCAGAAAATATTAAGCAAACAGGAAACCACTTCTCCTGGCTGAAGTGTGCATGGCTGTTCCAGAGGAGTCATGAACATCTAATTGCCAGCTACAGACGTGCCTGGTTTGGGCAACACATTACATGAAGATTATCACCTTCTTCTCAATAACGAAATGCAGCTTCTGACTACCTCTGTATTAGGGAATGTGTAGTCTGAGAACCCCTAGTCTCCTGTGCACAGGCAGAGCTTGAGAAAGCTGTTTCTCCAGAATGGATTCCACTTCTTCACATACAGTGTATGGAGTAAAGAGCATTCATTATAACCTCACTGAAAGAAGAGGAAGGGTCAAAACTGAACTGCCTCAGATTCCTGTTCGCAATACAGTAGATATTCTTGGTGTAAACTGGGCATCTGCATTCTTTAACTTCATCCCAAAAAGAACTAAGGAAGATTTAGGAAAAAAAAATATTTTCTTTGCAGTTTGCTACTAGCGAACAGTGATCCACTTATGCTGGGCAGCTACAGGCTGTCTTTTGTGGTTCCACGAGCTGCTTCCTCTCTCTCACCAATGACAGCGCTCCTGAAAAGAGGGCAAGTTCATTCATCACCCCAACAACCACCAGCTCTCAGCAAAGAAAAAAGCCAAACTTCAGCCACAGTCAGGGAAATGGTACGAGAGAGAGTAGAGGTTGCTAAAATGGAAAGAAAACAGATGTAAACTGGGCAGACCTATTAAGCAGCTTCAAAAATTAACAGCTGTACAGTTCCACAGCAGCAGACTGAGGGGAAGCCTAAATCCCCTAGCCATCGTCTCATTCTGTTAATGTGGAATGAATGAAATTTATAAGATATCTAAATAATCATGCCATCGACCTTCGAAGATCTTTTTCTCTGCCTTTGCACAGTTCTGTATAACAATGGAGAGGAATCCATCACAGTGACACACAATCTACAGGCAACTCATCTACAGTGTTCTCAGGACTTCTTTTTGCATCATTGCTAAAATATTGTGTTGCTGCATCAATACGTGAGGCATCAGAAGGAAGACGGAACGGATTCTAAATCTGATAATGACAGAGGAGCTTTAAAAAAAGTAACAGTTCTGTAGATTTGTTAACCATATAAAAGTAAACTAACGCCTATTAGAGTGCTCAAAGCGTCCTGTGCAGAGCCAGTGTGGAAATTTCCACCAGTAAAATGTTCCCTAGCCTAGAAGACACCACAAGTGACAGCCCAGAGACAGAAAAGTGATGGAGCCACCTCCACAGGAAAAGCAAGCAAGCCGAAGGAAGGCCCTACAAAAATGATTCTCCTTTACGAACACATTTCAGCAAGCGCTCGCACAAAAAAGGTACAAGTATCACCTACAGCCCTGCGGTGCTATATGGTGACACGAAGAAAACAAGTATCTCAAAAAGTATCAGTTTCAATTGCCCAGGTAGGAATTCAGAACTTACTAGCTAACTCAAGCATCTAAACCATTAAAGGAAATACTAGGTAAAAAGAAACCAGTATTTTAAATTAAATGCAAAATATACAGAGTTTTTATTAGAATAACAAATTGGATTGTGGCAAGTGAAATGTAAGGTTTAAAAGCCTAATTGGCTACTTTCTTTTAATATTTTTTCATTTTGTGAATGCCATAATGAACAACGGTTCTGTTTTCTTACATGCCACCCTTAACTAGTTAAGAAAGCAATCAGTGTACTGAATCCTTTCAGGCAATGGTGTTGCTCCACAGCCCACACAGCCCTAGCAAACACCTCGCACTGGTCTGGAATCAAGCCAAGGCAGCAGTACCATGGCTAACTGCCAAGTTTGAGAAAAGGAAAAACATAAACCTGATTTTCAGTCAAAAAATCGGGCACACTCATTAACTGGAAATGAAAGCATTTAACTTGTACAACTTATACTTGGTTCATAACTAGTGCATGTTTAAAAATCCATGAACTAGCTTTCTGCCAAACTGACAATCTAATGCAGATCATGCTACCATTAGCAAAATTAGTCTTTCAGCACACACTAGAAGTCCCTGACCAAATCACAAAGTACTGCCAGCTGATGAATAGACCCTGCACAGCTTCTGAAGCCGTAAACTCGAGTCAGTTACTTTCTTTTTTATTAAAAAAAACCCCAAACCCTCAAAACATTTTGTTCCCTTTCATTCTGAACAAAAATATGTTTTCCAACTTTAAGGGGCAAATTCTCTACTTCCTGCCCAACAGCTGGCATAGGTCACCTCCAGGGAACTCCACAGAAAACAATTCTTCCTCCCAATGGTGGCAACAAAGCCCCTGCCCTCCCACAATGGGGCACTCTGTGCTTCAGTGGCAGATTTGCACGAGGACCTACATCCTCAGTACTGCTCTGCCTAAGGCCACCCAGGGCATTTCCACACCTAACGCTGCTCCCCCAACCCCACTGTCCTGTCTTCCTGAGGAAGACTGAGAGCCCCACGCTGCAAACGTCTTCGCTCGTGTGTGAATCACAGGGAAAGGGGTGGAGAGGAATTACAACTTTTAAGACTTCTGCAGCATTTCCTATATCTTCTTAGAATTTTCCAGTATTTAAAACCAAAAAAGAAGATTCTTTAAACAATCATGACTTGGTGGATAACCCAATGTCTTCAACCTCAACTTGATCACACCTCTACTAAAGTCACCCAAGCAAGGCACATTTTCTTTTGTTGTAAACAGACCCAAATTACATAACGGCTTGAGGAAGCCTTCTGCCTTTCTGTTTTAATGAAAACATTTTTATATGAAATTTATATTCGGCCTGTTGACCAGTTGAGAAAGGCATTAAACACACTAATTTCAAGCTAAACAGAATGTGTACTTTGAAAATATTTTACACATGCTAAGAGTGTGAAAGCTTTCTTTTTCATGTATGCAAACTGGCATCTTACAGTAAAAAATCAAACCAAAGCCAGGCTACAGCATTTTATTCGTACATCATTTCTGAGCTATAGAAACATTAACAAAGAAAGACACTATCTCAAAAGATGAACTACAACATCACTCACCGGAAAGTCTTTTGTAAGGCTTGTTACTGCTTTTAGTGCCATTTTGGTGTTTCTTGTCTATTGACGGAGCTATAATTCCTTTGCCATTCAGAATCTTTTCTGGTGACGGTGGCACTGACTTGGATGTCAAACCAGATTTAACCAAAGTTGGAGCAGGTATGGTGGATGAAGAGGCTGAGGAGGAGGTGATGGTGGTAGTGGTTGCAGAATTCATTTTAACGTTGGCACCATCTGCCTTCACTAGGTTAGGAATTTTCTCTAGACTGACTACTGGAACAGGAACACTGCAAAACCAAGGAAAAAGCTTCAAGTTGTATTTTCTGTACCAAAGATTTACAGTTACTTAATCCCCTTCCACAGATACAAAAATATTGATGCAAGTGACACAATTATCTTTAGACCAGACTAAAATGAAATACGTATTTTAGTAGCTTATTGACTATTTTTGTTTAATCAAAATGTTTACAAAACCAGGCATCTGTAAGGCCTGGCACTGTAGACAATCATGAAAATGAATCTTTGATTTTTTTTTTTTTAAGATCCAATCCCCTGCTATTCATCAACAGAGTAAGTTTTTGGTACTATGCAAAACATATTCCCTTACATATATGGTCTCATGCCTTTAACACAAGCACATATCAGATACATGTATGCTGTACTAAACTCACCATGATAACAAAGTAGTTTGCTAACAATATTAATATTTTTAAACAACAAACATTTGCTCAGAAGTGTCTGAATGACATACAAGTTATGGAACAAGGAGAAAAAAGATTTTAAGCATAGAAATCTTAACAGAGGTCCCTTTAAGAGTATTAAAATCCTCAATGAATTGAGCATTACTGAAAATGTGTTTTTAACAAAATCTTGTGAACTTAAAAATATTCTCAATATAATTATTAGCTTAGTTGGCTCTTTTCAAAATAAAGTTTGCAATAACTAACATCTCCTAACTTAACTACTGCCAAAGCAGATTTGTCGTACTAACAAATGTTACCTTCTCAATTTGGCGGCAAAAAAGATTAAGATAATTAATTTTCAATTCCAACATTATTTTAACATTTCCCTCTCCTATAGACATAAGGAAATAGCCAACAATGGTAGCTACTTTTCACCTACACAACAGCCCCAAAACTGCATGTCTTCTGACTACCAATTAATATATAATACATAAATTATATACCCCTCCTTACTGAAACAAACCCAGAGAAACATATTCATTTTAAAAACTACATTCTCAGAGCTTTAAGCCCAGGTTTCACTGGAGGCTGCAAATGCAAGCAGGAAGAACTTATTCAGTTCTTCCCATACATTGCCTGAAGAGTTCCTTTTGCCAAATAGTTAACTATCGGCCTTGTAAGCAAATTCACACACAGATCATGCAAACCTGACAATTTTCAGACTATCACACCACACTGAGTAAACCAAAGAACACAAGTTTTCTTAAACACAAATGTAATGGTGATGTTTAAAAGGTGAACAAATTCCTCATCTAGAAGCACGAGAGTCTCCTTAACAGTACTCCCGTATTTGCTTTCTGAATTGCACAGAACTAAGCTAACCTCTGTAATTTTAATCCCCAGCATAAAGGTGACAGTTGAGGAGGCTGTCCCGCACAGAATAAATTCTTAACTCGGGGATTCTTTAATCTATTATTGTCTTAAAAGTTTAACTTGATGTACATGCTTAACAGTAAAACAAAACATATAAATAAAGGGTGCGAAATTACTCCGTAGCAAACTGTACTCAAAGAATAACCTGATTCTTGCACATCACTGCAATAACTTTGCATGGCAGCGCAGAGCTTCTACAAGGGCATTACTCCTGTGACGTCTGTTAAACACACAACCGCTGTCAAATCAGTATGTATTCTGCAGTACGCTGGCACGTTGCAGTTCAGGTACACAGAGCTTCTCGCCAGAGATCACACTGCTGTCAGCGTTCCAAGACAGGCAGTGTTTGCCTGCCCGTGCCGTGCTGCATGGTTCGGAGCTTCCTCCCATTCACCACTCTCACATAATTTCAGTCTTTTGTGTCTGAAAAACGGCACCTTTGCTGCATTCTTCCCACAGAAGGAACGGTTAGCAGGTGTGGAGTTTGTAAAAGCAGAAAAAGATGACTGCGAGATGGCATTCTCCATGTGACACCCTTTGGAAACATTGGAAGCAGAGTCCAAAATAACTCACATCTTGACCTTCCTGGGCTACTGCGAAACCTCTGTTTCTCTGCAGCTGATAAGCAGAAAGTGCGGCCTGTGTGGCTGGGGTGGACTGTCCCGTACTGGAAAGTTGTTATCTTTGTTCTAAAGGTATTTTAACATAGAAAAATGTACAAACCTTGATAGAAACAATGCGTATATGAAAAGAAGATTTAGACACCAAGAAAAATTGTGGAGCTGGAATTAAAATCTGTGAAACTTCCATCTACTGTGGTACGATAAACACAGCAGCCAGCTAGTTGGAATACAGATTCGACTGCAGTAAAATGTAGAGCGCTGGCCAGTTACTAAGTAAAAAAAAAATGTAACTTACTCACAGAACCAGAACTGCATTGAGTATTTCAATGACAATGCAAACATGGAGCTACGAAAGAGAGTATTTATTTGATCCTCCTCTTCTTTTTTAAACTGCCCGGAATGTTAAGTGACAGGCAGAAATTACAACATCTCACAGAATCACAGAATAGTAGGGGTTGGAAGGGACCTCTGTGGGTCATCTAGTCCAACCCTCTAGCCGAAGCAGGGTCACCTACAGCAAGCTGCACAGGACCTTGTCCAGGCGGGACTTGAATATCTCCAGAGAAGGATACTCTTTCTCCTTCTTTACTCCTCTTTTTTCTCTTTTTACTCCTTTTTCTCATTTTCCTTTAGAGATATACACAGAGAGAAGTAGTTGCATATCTGGAGGAAAGTGATGTGCTGCATACGCAGTAGTAACCAGAGACCACGTTACAACACCTCAGCCCAAAAAGTGGAA
>Ga0181612_110410_pt1 | contig 10692 bp, 4 predicted proteins | sample HoacroProtozoa21_FD_119630 | JGI IMG/M metagenome (GOLD analysis project Ga0181612, IMG submission 119630) | Hoatzin crop microbial communities from Cojedes, Venezuel. Combined Assembly of Gp0051906, Gp0051904, Gp0051908
GTAAGCATTCATATATGTATGAGACTTTTTTACAGCTATGCAAATGTGCATATCATGATTGATGTCTGTTGAGCTGTGCTGACATAAAAAACATGAATTGCATCTATCATATGTCACTCAAAGTTACAGTATCTCTGTTTTTCAGACATATATAAAAATTCAGCTTAGCTTATTTAATGAAACAAAATATTTTCAGTGCTTAAGAGCTGCTTGCTTTGCTTTTGAGAATGTCTAATACATTAACTTTTGCTCAGTGAAGTGGCCAACTCTGGAAAAAGATCGCTAAATGAATCCTTATTAGTATATTTTTCTCATGAAACAATCAGAATGAACTTGACACTGATCCAGGAGGAGTTAGTATATTGAAATTTGGAATTCTACATGATCATTTCTTTCCAAAAAAAAAGCACCAACACTAAGAAACATTAGACTTGGATATGCTGGGAAAGAACTGAATCTTGATGTCATTCTATTACTATTTTCTGACTGAAAATGTAGAAAAATATCGTATGATTTGATTTGAAGAAAAGTGAAAATGAAAAGTAGACATAAAATAATAATAATAGTAGTAACAGCAGTGCTATACTAGTAGTATTGGTGACAGTACCACTCAAAGAGACTACCCGGCCAGGAGCAACGAAATTCTCATGAGAATTTCTACCCGGGAGTTTCTGATGTATTGGAGTAAGAAAAAGCAAACAGACTGGGCAAACCTCACTGCATTAACTTTCTGTGTCAGGAGCTTATGATCGCTGATTGATTAATTTTTGCTAATTTTGCTTTGGGCGGGGAGGAGGGGTGGAGGAGAGTGCGTTGTGTTACCTAGGAGCACGGTGTTAGGCCGCTGTCTAAGCTATGTCAGATCCTGCCTTAAGCCTGGTAAAGGTACAATGGAGCTGAAAAGAACCAACTATGTAGGGAAGAATTAGAGCAGAGTCCTAGAGGAAAATTTCACAGACGTGAAGACATGGCTGTAGAAGTACATGGTTGGAACACCAAAGTACTGAGACGAATATGCTTCAACACCAAGGCAGAGTGCCAGGATGAAGGGAAAGTGTTCAAAGAAACGATGGCATCGGAGCCTCGCAATAAAGAGAAGCTTCGAGGCAAGACATTGAAGTACTGAGAAAAATATCAAAAAGCCCGAGACGTTTTGCCAAGGTAGCAGAGAACAAGAACCAAGGCGAAACATTAAATTCTCATGGAGAAGCACCCAAGTGCTGAAGAAAAGTGCTGAAATGTTCAGAGAAAATAGATGGTTCTATGCAGAGTGCTTAACCGGCAAAAGCAAAAGCGTGGAGTTGAATAGCTTCAAGCTGAATGGCTGAACAGAGCAACCATCGAAGCAGGCAAATTAGTTCTTTTCTTTGAAACTAGTTTTTTGGGGAAGCTGATGTAACGACTCAGTCTGGTTTTGACTGATGGTCTGCTTATGGCAGCATCAAAGGATTTATTGCTGTTTTGAGAAAAATGGGATACTTTTACCAAAGCATAAGACAGCAGTAGTTATTCTAACACAGACAACTACTGAGTTTTTACTAGAGAGAGAAGTTATGTGAGGGGTGCAGAACTGCACCCCTCACAGTGTTTGCTGTGCATAAAATGCAAATGGGGAAATGATTTTGGTAAAAATTCTCCTTGGGAGGCTTAAAGTCTACAAAATCCTACCCAATGACACCGTCATGCCTTAAGATGAAAGGAGTAATAGCTACATGTCATGTTCGCAGTTTTATAGGATATGAATCCTACTGTTAAAGATCTTCAGGAAAGGTTACCCTAACTTACACCCACTCAATTGCATTTATGTAAAGGGAATACATGATAATTTAATAAAAGGGACTTGTTTTTAATATAGTAGAAGTGTACAGTGTCTTCAATATTCAGCTCACGGAATATTCATATATGTTCTGTTGATATGCCTTTATATTAACAGCAGCAAGGGGACTGTAAGATAAAGGGTGTCCTGTGACTGGTGCAGACGTTTGCTGAAGGGAGATGACAGATGTGTTTCAGCGGAACAGAAGACGCTGCTCTTCTAGCTTATTTTCAGGCAAAATGTGATGAACCCGTAGAAAGGGGGAGATGGGTATAAAATTCTCAGAGACTCAACTCAACCCTAAGTAAACTTATCTCACTCTAATAATGGTCAAAGAACCAGAGTGATGACAACTTGCGTGTGAAATTGTATCTATGTAAAATAATGCACGTTTGTCATGGTGCAGTGCACCTCAACAGAGCATACTGTATGTACTACACGCATGTGGTTGTCCACGGAGTTGGTAAAACACCATTTAACTCTATGCATTTAGTTTCATTAGAAATTGCTCTGTTCACAGTTGAATAAACTATCACTTTGTGTAGGGACTGACTTGGACTGCCAGCGATACTTTTTCAAGAGTTGCAGAGCTTTTGTATAAAGATAAGATTTTTAGTGTGATGTTGAGAGACAGTTTATTCTTGTCTTTTTATTCAGTTTAAGGCTTTTCACAGGTCTGATGTGTGTGTCAATTATCACTATGACATAAATACTACCTCACCTGATAAGACCAGTGTTGTTTCACTTTTCTTCATCTCTGTTCAGATAGCAAATGACATACACTTCCGGAGTAAACAGTGCCTTGTGTTCTGTGCAGATTCTGGCAGACTGATTGCAACAGAACATTAGATGCATGCATTTTGTTCATGGATTCAATATGAAATATGGAAAATATCTTTTGATTACCATCTTCTATGATGTCTTCTTCATGGAATAATAGGAGAGATGCCCAGTGCAAGAATGTTCAGAAGCTAAATCACTCAGATGCATATGGAATGATCCCTCAGCATAGAAAAGAATGATCTTGGAGCAGCCAAAATTTTCCGTTTACCCTTCAAGTGTTTGCAGTATTGGTCTGTAGCACTGAACACATTGTAACTCCATAGGCACTGGAAATTTGTGGGGGAATTACTGGCGTTTCAGAACAAAACTTGTACATGATCCAAGTCTCTCTTGGGCAGCTACAGCATGCTGGAAACTTGGGAAGAGTGTACGTTATGTAACCAGGCTCAGCTTCACAACCGATTTAGAAAAAATGACATTTTGCTTCCCAGAATGAGATCTGGGTAAAGAAATTTTGTCTTGATCAAATGCAGCAGCTGTTGCAGTTTATATTCAAGTGTGATGCAAATCAAGCCCCCATTCTGCTCTGTTCCATTCTGCCCAAAGAGGGAACCACTTTTTTTGGGGGGTTTTGTTTGTTTGTTTGTTTGTTTTCCAGACAACTGGCCTGTGGTTTGACCCCAGTAATTGCAAATGATTTAAAAAAAAATATACAAGTTCTGGCATATTGTAATGACACATATAAGCAATTTAAAAATACTTAAGTGATGAATCTGTGTTGTAACAGCCAGCTGCAGAGTACTTATAACTCGAGTATGTTAAACCATTTAAATATTCCAAACATTATGTACAACAGATCTTGTACTAATTCATTATGAAAACAGCAATTTCATTTAATCATTTATTAGCTATTTATAAGGTGTCTGCATATTAACTATGCATACAGATTGTTGTTCAACCTGGCGACCAATATAATGATTGCATAAGTGTCACCCATGTGTAATGACTACCGACTTTTTTTTGGTGATCATTGTTCTCAACTGCTAGTTATCAGCATCACTGTATGGCTCTGAAACGTGTATGTGTGATAGAGTAAATGAGTCTTTGACCCCCTAAGAGGGGGGGAAAAAAACCCAACAAATTGCTCAAAACAAAATTCAAATTTTAATTAAACATTTAATGTAAGTCATTCATTACTCATTTTTCATTCAATTCTGGAATGTATATTTACTACTGTCATAATAAAGACAGTGAAGCAGGTTGCCCAGAAACACTGTAAAAACTGTCCTTAGAGGTTTTCAAGACCCAACTGGCCAAAGCCCGAAGCAATCTGCTCTGAGTTCAGCACTGACACACATCTGCGCGGGAGACTGGACTACAGCCCTTTCAAGGACCCTTCCAACGGGAATGATTCAATGACTTCCCACGAAGTCACAGTGGGGAACTAAGCAGAATGCTGTTAGTTATGTGTTAAGTTTGCAAGGTTGTTAAACTTCATTTTACTGTAGAACATAATGTTGGACTGTGATTAAAAAGGAAACAAATCCAGATGAAGCAAATTGTGCAATACTCTGTCATTGTACGTTGGTGTATCTTAATCATTGGTATTTTTACCACCCTGCTGCAGTGCTTTGTTTTTCTATATGAATGACACATGAGTTTCAGCTTCCCTGTTGTGATAATGAGCTTCTTTGCTGGGTCTTACTGTACCGTAGGTGTAGGGTACCACAGGGTGCAACTCTTATTAGCAGTATACTGTTTGCTACATCCTTGCATACGTATCTGAATCATCTTACTGATGATTGAAGTTTTAAAAACCTTAATCCAGAATTTGCCACCAAAGTTAAAATATCCAAGGATTTAGGCTGCCAAATCCTAGAGCATGACTCTTATCTATATCCCATAAATATTTACTATTTTGGAAATAGTAGTGTATATCTTTCACAGGTTGCAAATATCTTAGCTTGAACTCTAAATAGCTTTACAGCATAATGCAAAATGCTAATACTAACAATAAATGTAAAAATGTGCAAAATCAAACATGCAGCCACCTTGCTAAAATTCAGCTGATCAGGTTCCAATAATTCTCTTCCATGCCTGGTCACACGCCTGCTGCATAAACCAGGATGTGCACTAAATTATGTGTAGATCAAATGTGACTGTTCAAATTCTTAGAGACTGTTAAAATTCCTACGAATGGGATTATTTATCACATCTGGTCTTACTCCTAAAATGAGTATGTGAAGACCAGGAGAGACCTTGTAGGTCTTAACAGTCTTGAACTTTGCTACTGCAAACACCTCACTATATAGTCCTTTTCATATATGTACTTACAGACTATTTAAATCTTATAAAGAGTGCGGGAAAGGGATAAGATTTTGTTGCATATAATAATTTTCTCACACTTCAGAACTTGCATTGTTTATTTTCCCCTTCCAAAGTAGATAATACATAAATTCCTCTTGCCAGCAAACGATGGATAAACTACTGCAGATTTTAAATCTCCAGCAGACTCCCGTAGTGATACATTGCATTGTTCTTTCAACTTTGAACTCTTAGATGCAAATATTTAGTGCTGAGGTATTTGAGGTTAGCTACACTACGCATTTCTTGTGAGGTGAGCGGACTCTCATAGACAGTGAAAATGTGAATTATGCACAGAGAGATTTGGTACTGTTTGTGATGCCATATGCAAGGGCACCTGCATTATCTTCCCTCTTTTTAATTCCGTATCATTGCCATTTTACTTAAAACTGAGTCTACATTTTGTTGTAAATGTCTATATTCGTGGATTCCAATTGTCTTTGTCTGATCTATAGAAACATACCTACACATATGTGAGAGAGGTTTCTTTTTAAAACTAATTTTATTTTCAGTTGTGAGAGTGAAATTTCCCTCTCTACGCACTTCAAACTGAAAGAAGTAGTTTGTTTAAGAGACCACAACAAAAGTCAGCAATTGATAAAATTAAATGGGAGATAAGGGGAACTTTGAAAAGCCAGAATCTGAAGTCACACATCAGTACCTGTGGGCCTTCAACAGCGTGGCACAATATGGCATTCAATCAAAATGAATATTCTTTAAGCAATAGTGATTGAGCATAAAGTATTTCAGGGATAAATGACAGACTGAAAGAAACTGCTAGCTTGCAGTAATCACGAGAACTCATCTGGCTATTAATTGCCAGGAATGCCTGCAATGAAATCTTCATTGCTATTCTAACTTGAAACTGATGGAGAAAATAATATAGCTCCTTTTTGCATACCAACCATTCATTTGCTGTTGATCCATTTTTTTCAGTGTTTGTTCCTGTCACCTAAATATGTTTCCAAAAATAGAAAGGAGGAAGGAAATTATCCAAAATTATCTACAAGGGCTTGTATAAAGTACTGCTTTTGCTGCTGCCTAGAAGAAGCGTGCCAGTTACAGGCACCAGTAACTGAACTAGAAAAACCAGCAATAAACCAACATGAGTTCAGCAATGGTAATACAAAACATACAAAGGACATCAAATAAAAAAAAGGTTCATAAAAATAATTGTATATTAACTTGCCTGGCCCTCCAGAGAGAGCTTTTCTGGAGGAGTAACATCATTTTACATACATTTTGGTACTCTGAAAATGAAGTTTGATATGAACACACATCTGCTTGTCCTCCGCTTAGGCTTTTTTATACCAGTGCACTTACACTGACTTAAATGAGATTACACCCTGATGAAATATGAAATTAAACTGTCTTTAATGTTAATTTGTGTAACATTAGCTTCCAGAAGCCTTTTACCTGAAGTTTAGAATGAAATGTTCCTTGAATAGATGACTGCAGTGAATTGTAATATTTTGCCTTGAAAATTATGTTAGGAAAACCACAGAATACTGAGTACTCGGCACTGAGTGCTGAGATCCTGGAAGAGGAGTCTGTGACAGACCATTTCTAAGTTGTAGAATTGGCGACCAGTGTGCAATCCAGTTTCAGTAAGGACAGAAGCCAATAAGCTAAGTTCTGATCTTGTATTCTTTACAAAGCAAATCAAAGAGAAAAGAAATCACATTTGTTAGTTTAACAGACCTTGGAAAGCTCCATAGTGGTGCCTGCTTCTGTGTTATCATGTGAATATCCTTTTATATGCCACTAACACAGTAATCTCGCTAAATTCCTTTGCAATTTATGCTTAACCATGCTGATTTGCATGCACATAGAAAAGGAAATGAGAAACTTTTAAACCAAAAATCTGTATTTTTAGAACTTGATATTCATGCACATTTTTATGCATGGAATTCCCAGTAAGATTACTGGAAGATTTACCTACAAATCTTCCATCCTGGAAGACTGATTAAATACCCAAAGTTTTATGAGAAATAAGAAGACTGTATCTTGCTTTTCAATCGTCAGTTGATGCTAAGAGAGGCATGTGCAACTCCACTCTTCTATGTTTAAATTGACCCAAAGGTTTGTAGGAATCTGGCTTGAAAGCTAGAGTTGGGTAAGAATCCATGAGTTATTCATGTCTCAGAGGAAATACTTTTTGGTTTGACTTCTGCTTCAGCCGCTGAATAATTTTTACATTTTAATTTCTGCAGAAAAAACACCTTTAATAAGAATGTGAATACATGTGAATGTGTGCAAAGTAGATTAATTGTCTCGGTATCAACTAAAATTAGTATCATGTTTCCTAAATAAAATGTAACCGTTTAGATAACAAGCTTTGTTTTTCAAGGCTACTCTTGAACGTAAGGAGTTACACCTTGTTAGAACTATCAGTTAATCTGAATATAGTCTCAGTTGCATAAGCGTGATGTAGCAAAAATTCCCATTCCTACTTAAATTAAAATACATTCTGACTTCAACCCACCCAACTGCAAAACATCCTAAAACCTTGCTTAATTTTCTGTTCCTAGGGTAGCAGCACAGAATAATTTATTTCAAGTTTCATCACTGCTCTCTAACCTGTGGCAAACATTTGGTGCATCATTTTGCCAGACACATTGTACCAGAGGACTTGAATTAATAGAGGCATCTTAGTCTGGTGGTGATGAAAGATCTGCTTATTTAGTCTGAGCTGCTATACAGTAATATACTGTGCACTGTACACTCTGCAGCTGTTTAAATCTATATGGTGAATTCAAGCAAGTGTAGAAGGAATAAAACTGGAAGAATACCGAGAAGCAGTTATTGAGATTGCAGTACTGGTGAATGAATGGCTGTATTTTTTGTCTGGGAGAATTAGAATAATAATCTTTGTTGTTTGCTGCATGTTCTTCTCTTTGTATTATTTCTAAGTTTTCAATTCTGCAGAGACCCTGTAAACACTTCTTTAGGAATGACAAAAAAACAATAAATGAGGAGCAAAGAAATATTTCTGAATTTTTTTTGTTTGGTTTAGACAAATTCTATAACCTGTATTTTATTTTAAAATTGTTTTAATTATTTTTATGTATTTATGATAATAATGACTCAGAATAGCAAATATTCTCTCTGACATAAATAATATTGGAGTAAAATAAGACATTTGGAAATGAAAGTTATTTGATGTTTAGAATTTATATGATGGAGAATTGAAAAGATCTCATCAGGATTAATTGCTGAAGGCGATGTACAAACATAAGTGTACGATTCTGGCCTGAAGAGTGTAGGAATATAAAGTGAGTGCAATGAACAACTTTATTCCTGAATGACACGTATGAACTGAAAATACATATGTTTTTTCTGTGGTCCTGACATGAGAAGAGTTACTGTGGGTTTCATAATTCTGTATTACTAAATCCTTAGCAATTTGGAAAGGAAAAAAAGTAATACAAAAAAAAATCTAGTAGATGGTATTACATTTTAGAGCAAAATTTGCCCATTCTACTTATAGGTACCTCCAACTCCAAAGAAAATATTGGCAAAACACTATTTTTATTTTATTGGCTACTTTCACATTGGAAATACACAAGTCAGAAATTGCCTGAAACCTACCCAATAAAATCAATAAAATAGAAAATGTATGAATTTAAGTTCCACCTTGTAGTACCAGTATTTCAGCATAGTAATGATTTTTGTTGATAAAGGATGAGGCACTTGCAGTGCATTCATTTTTATGCAGAGTGATCCTATTTTTTGACATACACTGATAATTTGAACTAATGCCTTATGAAAGGGCATTTTCTTTTATGAACTTTTGCTACCCACTTCTACTAATAAATGCTTTTTAGTGATAATGCAGACCTTTTTATCATTACCTACACAGTATATTCTGAATCGGTGCACAGGCTGCTGCAGCAAACCATTGTTAAAAGTTTTTTATTTCAATAGCCTTCAAAATAATTTATTTAATCATTTCCAAGTTATGGTAGAAGGTAGAAGAATAAGAGAAAAATGAGGATCTTAAGAGTTTTGGATTTTTTCTTAAATTAAACATGCTGTTCCATATTGAAAATAGTAACTCTGAAATCTGTAGAGTTAGATTTTTCTTCATATAAATGCATTTGTTACTTTGATATCAGTGGGGTTGCTCTGATTTAGAAGTGCTAAACCCACAAGCCAGACCTACGGCAGGGTGAGTGTACCTGTATGGATACTCAAATGTTTATGGTAAAGAGACCATGAAGGAATATGCCATCAATTTCAGTTGCCAACTTACTGATAAACTACCTTTTTGCTATTATTTTTAGAAACTGAAGCTACTTTTCATTAAATATCATGCATCTAATATCACATACTGTTCATAAATTTTAAAGGCACAGAGATTCAAATATTTCGCTGCTTTTGCATTCTTTGTGCTATATTCACCCTTGATGTATTTTTGAAATTGTTCAGCAAAATATTTTACATCCAGTTGTTAATGACTGTTTTCCATTCAGACAAACTACAGACTGCACAGAAGAGAACTTTCTGATCTATAAAAAGCTGTATAGTTCCTTCCAGAATTTAGATTTGTAGTGTAGCTTCTTTTATATTGTTGTTCAGATCCCACTGGATATTGTAGATGACAGTAACATCCAGGGGCACTTCTGTCTGTTTCTCTTACGTGACACGTTAGCATACCTGATTACTGTAATTCTGAATTGCCCTGGTGACTGGACATCTAAGAGTGTCGTCAAGAATTCTAGGTATTTGTTGGCAGAATAAGAGAGTTTGCTCAAACATCTTTACTTTTACCTTTTCAATTAATGCCTAGTGCCTGCTGCTTGCATTTTCTTGACTTCCTAATTACCTTTAGTTTTTTTGCACCTATAAATGAGGGATTGAGCCATTAAATTTACAGCAAAAAAGCACTCCAGATTAAAAAGAAAAGAGGAAAAGAGAAAACGTAATTGGTATAAAAGTTGTATAATCGAAGTTTTTTATTGTTTCTCTTTAAATAATGAATTATTCAGTATTTTGGTGTTAATAATTTAACAGAACCCAAAGTAAGATATCAGCAGGACCTATGTGGCATGGGTGGTTCAAGTTTGATCTAAAAGGCTTGCCTTTGTATTGAAGTTGGGTTGAAGCTTTGATCTATTTATAATGAGTATTCTAAGGGTTTACTAATTATTTTAAACCTGAAGAGAATCTTATGGTCCATTTTTCAGTTGGAAAGGAACCAAAAATAAACCTTGCTGGAAGGTAAAGGCAGAAAGTCATCAAGTTCAGGCATGTTTTTTAAAGTTAAAGCACGACCGCCTACTGGCTATAATTTCTGGTAAGTTTAGGGGGAAAAAACATATTTTCTGTCTCCTTTTTTCATTCTGTTGCATAAGGAAATTTTCTGAGGTACTTTTCTGACTAGAAATATGGCATCCTGTATATATTCCATCCATTTTAAAAGTTTGTAGTTTTGTTTTATTTGGAATTACATTTAGACAAAATGTGTATTAATTTCAGTTACCTACCATATTTAATCTATTAAGAAACTAAATTAACTAACATACTTGTTTATAGAATCATAGAATCATAGAAAGTTTTGGGTCGGAAGGGACCCCTCGAGGTCATCTAGTCCAACCCCCCCGCAGCGAGCAGGGACACCGCTAAATAGACGAGGTTGCTCAGAGCCCTGTCCAACCTGGTCTTGAATGTTTCCAGGGATGGGGCCTCCACTACCTCTCTGGGCAACCCATTCCAGTGTTTCACCA
>Ga0181612_127153_pt1 | contig 10692 bp, 8 predicted proteins | sample HoacroProtozoa21_FD_119630 | JGI IMG/M metagenome (GOLD analysis project Ga0181612, IMG submission 119630) | Hoatzin crop microbial communities from Cojedes, Venezuel. Combined Assembly of Gp0051906, Gp0051904, Gp0051908
AATGCTTCATACTATTGCTGAAGGTAAGGGCAGCTGCAATGATTCTGGAGGTCCTAGAATGGAAGGACAAGGACCAGCTTGCTCAAATACACAGTTGACATAAGCTCAATTTGAAAGTGGATTTAACAGGCTTAGAGCTGGCCAGTATGCCATTACTTTATTAATGTAGCTATGATTATGTGCTCTACCCTGTAATACGTTTCATTAGTCTTCAATCAACGTAAGGCACTTCAAATAAGAGTCGGCACTTTAAAACTAATGGCCATGGCTGTGTTCATTGCAAGTGCATAGACACACCATGAAAACGTTTCCTTCCTGTGAGCCCCCACAGATTTCTCCCCCAATAGAAAGGGGAGTACATCAACAGGAACCAGTGTTGACTGCATCCATCCATTTCCACAGACAGTGGGCTGTATAGCGCTAGTACAGCAGAATACCAGCATACAGCTACTATACAGAAGTGCAGTGATGACTTTTTCCATACATCCATGGAGAGCCTTGTACAACAAGACTTGGTCCTAAGCCCAGGTACCTGGAACACTAAAGAAATGTTTCACTTGGAACATGTTTAGTTTCCCAAGAGAATACCCTGACATTCATTTGCACTCGGGTTTGAGAGGCACACTAGGCAGAAGAATGGTTAAGAGCAACTCTTCTCCCTATAGCACAGGTCAACATGGTAAAAAAAGATATTACTTACTCTTTGGTCAGAAGTGGGCAGGATTTGAGTAGAAAGCGGGCCAAAGCAGAGTCCTGGTACATGAGTTCAGGAGGGGCAGTCGGGCTTTTTAAATTCAAGCAGCGAACAATAACATAAAGAACAGCAGCAACTGCAGCCAGCTTCACTCCATCAAACACTGCTGGTAGCTCAGGGGTTTCCAACATTGTACTCATTTTGAGCCTGAAGATAAAACCCAATATTAAAGCTTTTTTCAATATACTGTTGGACATGAATATCAATTGCCATGTTAAATATAAGACTGTGCTAACCAACTAAATTCATCAGTTAACACCGCTACAAAAATCCTAACATCAACTCAGACCAGCAACTTTTAAGATGAAAGGAAGTTTATTTGGCACTGCTCTAAAAACCTTGACCTCTGCAAGAAATAAAAACTGGATCATCAGTTGGAAAGGAGATTTATTCCTAATCAGTACTGCACTAGAATTGCAACAGTGTCTCAGGTGTCAAACCCTACAGTCTGCAGCCAGTTGATACCTTCGGGATCTTGGCCAAGACTACCCAGCACAACGAAGCCCAGTGAAAAGCCAGGCTTATAAAGACACATCAGCAGCTTCGGATCTATGTTTCTTCCCAGATGTACAAGCCAGGCTTGAAAACGAGAACTTGAAAGAACAACTGTGTCAGCTTCTCAGCCTGAATTTTTCAACTCCATGAGAATACTGGTATTAATTCCTGCATGTATTTAAGGTGGTCACTTTATGTACCAGTGAGTTCAGCATTTTTTTTAATTCACTGTAGTTCTACTACTGAAAGAGGACTAGGTTATATCTAATCATTCAAGGGTTTGAGTAAAAGTGGGGCAGGGGAGCGAATGAAAACACACACAATATAACAACATCCTTCCAGCTTGAAATCAAGTTTTTAAACTGATCCAGCTTCTTTTGAGCACATGGTCCAAATAGCTGGCTGCAGTTATTACAGGGACATTTCATCCACATTAATGGGGCAGGTATTTCCCTGGGTCTTTCCTTAGCCACATGGGTAACGCAAGAAAGATGGCAAATGACAAGTCAAGTCTTACCAATGTCACTTTCTTCAAAACTAGAAATAACTGCCAGTCTCCAGCAGAATTGTCACTGTCTGGATCCACGTGCTACCTGAGTTAATCTGTGAGGGAAGGAAAAGCAAGCTGATTATTAGTGATAAGGCTGCCTCTCTTGCCTGGAACAGAAGAACAGATTTATACAGAGGTCCCATCACAGATGTTGTAATTTATTCATGTATTCAGTCATAACTGCTTCAACTCAGATCCATCTGCATCAGAAATCTCTTGCCTGTGGACATATTCCAGACTAGATCAGTTGCCTACAGCATATTAATTCTTCTGCAGTATGAAAAATACACCTTCACGGGCAGAGATAGGCAGAAAGCAATCAGAAAACCACGTGCAACTTCAGAGCAAAGCCAAGATATGAACTTCCAGAAGACCACACAGTTACCATCTTTCACAAGACAGTGACGTTGTCCCCAGCTACAAAAGCTACCCAAATCCCTTCCTATTGAAAAGAATAGAATTAACTGGCTACTGTTCTCCTCAACTTTGTGCAGTATCTACACTGTTACTGAAGTGTGAAGTCCATCTGAAAGAAGTTTCCTGCTACTTTACTCAGGCTTAGCAAGGCAGCTCACACCTACAGTTGGAAGCTTGTAAACAGTCTCTGCTTGTTCCCACACTTGCTTTTTTGAGAAGTTACAACATGTCACACTTCCACAAGATGGTGAGAGCCACCAGGATACTCAGATACAGCCACCTAATTAACACTAGCACACATGCACCAAGGCTTGCTGGAAGAATTTGATGATGCCAATAAAGAGATAGCTTTCAGCCCGTAACTGTAAAAGTGTAAGTGATATTTACAGTTAGAACCGTATTCCCTACAGGCACAACAAACCAATGGGGATCAAAGCTTCCAGCAAAAATCTCCAGAACTGCCTGCTCTCCTCCACGGCTGCTGCTTCCAACTGGGAAAATACATCACCAGGACAGACCATACCAAAGCCTTAATCCTCTGCCTAGCAGGAAGACAAAACCTCAGAAATACTTTCTCTACTCAGTGCAGCTACACTGAAATCCCTTGGAAGCAAACAAGTCTCACATCAACTAATGATTAAAAGCATGCTGGAAAGATGCAAGTTTCTGTCACCATAACTGTCTGCGTTGCAGGAGAACAGAGGGTGAGGAAAACACATTTAACATTGGACAACTCTGAAGCTTTTATTTTCCAATTCTGAGCTTCACAGTAGCAGGGAGAGAGGAGTGAGCTACAAAAAGCCATTTGTTCTTCTAATCAGAAGATTACATTGGCATCACGTCTCAATGACGAGTTCAAGTACAATGTTCAGCTGTAGCACATTACCTCACTTCCACACTTAGTGAACTTTCACCAACTGCATAGGAGACTACGGGAAAACTACAGCAATGGCTTCCCCATGCAAGGTACAATCAGCAGACGAGCTGACTGAGTTCCTAAAAAAAAAAAAAAAATCACTGACTCAAGGACAACCAGGTGCTTGAGCAAGTCTTCCCCAGCTAGAACTCCCAGAAGTTGTGTTGGCACCTTCCCTTCACTGTTTTATCTAGAAAATTAACAGACACACTGATACAAAAGTTACCCAAGAGCTTCCTGCCACCTGGATTTTAAGCTAGTTTGCTGTTTACAGCTTTCACATTTAGTGAGTTTGTTAAAACTGGGCACTATTAGTTATTAGCATTTTGTACTAGTGGCATTTTGTATAACTGATCCAACTAAGCTGTATCTCCCTGAGAGTCTTCTTTCCCACGTAACCTTCAGATTACAAACACACCACATCTTTGATACTTCTATATCCAGTTTTTGCCTGTCACTACCTTAAAAAAAGCACACTAGCTTGGAGTTACTTGCAGAAAAATCAGCTGTTGGCATGCAGGATTATGGTTTGACACTTGTGAACTAGTATTTTTCCCCTTCAGACAGTTTAAATACTCACTCACTGAACATACATACCTCAAACGTGCTAGAGGGGCATGTGTTTGTCAGGATCTCTACCCAAAAGCTCAGATCAGTCTGTGTACAGCTAACAAGCAGCTGGCACTGCTGTCGCAGTTACACAGCTGTCTGCAGCTATTAACTAAGCAACAGATCTAGTCCAAGAAGACTATACATTGGTAAACTCCGTGCCATGGGGATCCAGCTGCAGCACTTCAGGTACTTCCCCAAGCGCCTGCTGCTTCTGAAGACCTAAACAGACCTGTCTCAGCCAGGGCAGATTTACAGGGGCTGAGCCAGAGCACTCTGCTCTAAAATTTTAAGAGTTTAGCTTACCAAAATGGATTTGAGAGCTCTAATCACATAGGACTAATGCCTCCCTATTTACAAACAGCAATGAGGTCACCTTGCCTCTGTTTTGTTAAACCCTTTCCGCATTGACCCAACAAACTTGGACAGATAACCACAGTGTTGAGCCAGTCAAATTTTAATCTAGAATCTCCCCTAAATGGGTCAGCATTAATGTAAACAGACATTTGGCCTTTTCTGTACACAGAACACTAGATTCACTTTTAGCAGGCTAGACAAAATTAGCAAGAGGCAGTAAGCGTATCACTGGAAGCAATCAAGCCTGCCTTTTCATCTATCACAGGGTTTAAGATGCACATTGAGGAAAACAAAGAAGTTGAAGCTCTTGGGGCCAAGGATGTTATTTTGAAGCACCTTAAGCATACAATTCTTTTTTTAAAAATACTTAAAGACATGACAGCCCTGAAGACTGACAGGTCTTTTCAAGCAATATTCTTAAATTCCATTTATGACTGAGGACTATAAAATCAATCACCGGAGAGCCAAAGAAGCTGTTTCTAGACAGATTAAGCAGACAAGACTTCGTTAACTAATTTATCAGACATTTCTTGGACTGGCTTCATTTATTTGTAGTGCCTGCTTGGGGAATAAAACTCTGAAAGCAAGCCTGCTAGACAAGAGGAAAACAAAACACCCTCCTTCAAAGAGCTGTGCCTAGGCAGATTCAGATCAGAAATAAGATTCCCCCCCCAAGGGGGGAAGCAAGCAAGCTGTTCCACTGAAGTTCATTCTTTATGAAGTGTTTCCAGGAAATTAATAATCTTTAGTATCAGCCAAACCTAACGCCTCTTCTGAAAGATACACTGCAAAACCAAAAGTCACAGGCCTGTCACTACCAGGTAAGATATTTAGAACAACATTATGGCAAAAGGAATTTTATTAAAGAAAGGGTTGAAAGTCAGAGCACTACAAAGGTTTTTAAACAAAGCCAAGTTTGATGCCAGCATATTGTTTGAATCCCACTCGAGGCAGTGTACAGAAGTAAGTGCGTCACACTGCCGAGCCTTCGACGGTTGAAATGCAGAGGAAGACGTTTAGAGACCATCCAGATGAAAACATACACAGGGCACACATACACCTGGGAAAGGCTATGAAGCAATGTCTTGATGGGAAAGGCTGCCAGATTAAGTTTCTGTCGTGCACTGGGGGACAGTCCGAGGTCACTTAAGCTACATGAGTGCAGGAATCTGTGCAAGGGGAATCATGAAAAAAACCCTCAAGCTTTATTGCGCAGTCCCATATCCTGCCTTTTACCCAGCAGTTTTTGTACAAAAGATGTTTTCATTTTCATGGAAAAAAGCGTTAAGCAGAAACTGCTACTTCAAGGTCTCCAAAAAAACTACATAGATACAAGTACTGTAGGGCCACACCACTACTATGCCTCATCGGTTTAGGCAAACAGAGCCAGGCATCACACCACTTCTTTCAAGACTGGCATCCAACCACACCAAGCTTACGCCATGCCGAACCTCCTTTTATCTTCAGTGGTAGCTCAGCAGAGAACACGCAAATGCTGAGATCATCTTCATCTATTGCTCAGTACTTCTGGCCATTTAAAACAGCCAGTTAAGTCTCAGACCTCAAAGCACAGAGGGTATAATTAAGAATTAGCTGAGCACTTCAAAGAACTTAAGCTTAGGTTTTTAGGAGATGTGACCATGAGAGATAAAGTGCAGTCGTCATCAGGAGTCTGGCAAAACCCATCACAGTTTTGTGGTCAAACATCTGACAGATTTTTATCTCCAAATACAGAGGACACATTGACATGTCCCATCACAAGGATGCTTAAAAGAACATTATTTGTACAGCACACAAGTCCTTGGTGCAAATCCCTCTGCTTTGTGCCAGAGCCAGCACGCAGGTCAGGACTTAGCTTGTTGGTGAGTATACAAAGCAGCAGGTACTGTTTACACCATGTTCCGACAAGAATTTCCTGCTGGTGCCTTCACTGGAATTTGACCTTTTCATCAGATACAATACACGGCTCATACACTAAATTTAGAGGTACTGTGAGGCTACAGGGACAAAGTTCATAGCATGAGGCACCATCAGCACAGGCAGAAAGACAGGTGCCTTTAACTGCAGCTTTTTTTCCTTTTTTAACTTGGAGAATTCCTACACCCTCAGAGCAGAAGCCAAGCACCTGAGAGGGCTGTGTGTACATGGCAAGGCAGCTTTCTTAAGAAAACACCTAGGAATAATTCTCTAGCCAACAGGGCCAGAGACTCCTTAGGTCTTTCACTTCCCCAAGGAGGCCAATTTACAGTCAGATGAGCCTTGAATTTCACTTCCTTCCAACTACAGGAACTGCTTTTGTTTCTTCACAACATCATTCTGACTAATCAAAATGGTTGTACTGCATGACAGGCAGCTTTTGGATATTCTCCAAGAAGGTGGTTGCTATGTAGACTCCCCGCATGTCACCTTATCTTGTTCCTGCTTGTCACAGATAGATTGAAAAACACTGCATTAGCTTTTGTTGCACACATCTGATATACAAGCTTAAGACAAGACAAGCCTCTGATGACTCCACAGACACCAGTTAGTTGCATCTTTTCTTAAAGGAAAGGCTCACGTTATTCAGACAAACATAATTAATCAATTACTGCAGAGACTTCGGACTTTGTCACACCCTAGCCACTGCCTTATGGAACTACAGGGTAGAGCCTCCCTGTAGAAGAGGTCAAGCTTACTTCTAGGTACTGAGGCAGAAGAAATACCAGCTAACACCTTTCCACAGTCTTACAGCACTAGCAGGTGTCACTTACAACACAACCCTGTGTCAGCAGGCAGCATTAAGCTTAGGGGAAGAAGTGGAAGCAGCACATTGCAGAAACCCAACAATCCATGCTTGGTAGTTGAGGGAATGCTGACAGCATCAAGTCACATATAGGTAAGTGAGCTAAAACAAACTGCGTTACAGACTAAACCCCCTGAAGGAGTCTGCTCTATTCCCTCACTATATTTTGAAACACAGCATCATACTGTTAAAGCCTCATTTACCCTCAGACTCCAACCCGTCCACCCCCACGCTGTCACAGAGCTCAGATGTACATACCAGAGGAGCAGCCCAAAGTCCAAGCACATGACAGTTGTTTGCTCAGCTACAGGGTGCACAGCTGAGTAAGGGGGGAGCATGCTCCACACCAGACTAGCCACACAGTGGGCAAAGACCATCTATCACCAAAGCACAAATTAAGACAGTTAAGAGGACTTTATCCAAGACTGGTCCAGTTCACGCAGTTGGAACACACCTATACCTGAACACGATCAAAAGCTGAGGTGCCACCACACTCAGTCTTCAGTCTTCAAACACCTTGCTTCTTCCCCCTGACTAGCAGCTGTGCTCCACAGCAGTACAGAAGATTTGCAGAGTCATTCTCTCAGAGTCCACCCATGACAGATACAAGGCTCACGCTTGAAGCTTAATTCACATCACTACATTAAAAGTGAAGCACAACACTTCAGGATAAAAGAACCAAATACAAAGAGACAGGATCTGACCAACATACCTACCAGCACTGCAGAATACTCAGGTTTTATCAGAATGCCAGTTAAAACAAACAGAGGTTTTGGAGAACTACATCAGTCACCAGCAACTCAAAGTTTGAAGAGCTGTGTTGCCCATTCTCCTGCTGAATTTGAGTGGGAAGTTAGCGATGTTACAGGCACACATCTTAGGATGTTTCCTCCTTACTTCTTACAATGGTGTTCCTGTAAATGACTGACCATCTGCTATTTCCCTTAGTACAATCTTTCATATTCACATATGCTGAACCAACACTTCACAGAACTGGGTGTTCCAATCACAGGACAGCCAGGCTTGAACACCCTCAGCATAATCTCTCTGGAACCTGCACCTCTAGGCAAAAGTATCTTTGAAAGTGTAATTACGTTCAGCAGCCGGACAAATTGTTGAACAGTGAACTAGCACTTGCTAACAGCCAGTCCCTTGGTCTAGCCATCCCTTTCCACGACAAGCCCATATTACGCTATTTGAGTACTCAATGCCCCAAATAGGGCTGTAGATCAATTCTTAGCACTGGTACATCAGGAGTTTCAGAAGGGTTTGGTGTTTGTTTGCAAGAGCTCAGTCCATATTTGTAGAGGAAGCTGTCACTGCCATTTATTTCAGCCAGGCTGAACCTATGATGATGAGAAACTCAAGTATTTCTCAACAGTAGAGTAAGTGCTAGGCAACCGCACTTCCTGGTCAATGCAGAGATACAGATGAAAGTCTTCTGTACATTGTAAAGTATGACATTTCCTTCCACTGCCGTTACCTCTGATGGAGCACAGGCACAAAGGTGTTTCAAGCACCTGGTTTGCACAGAACAGCTTTGCAAAGCATTTTGAATGACTGCTGTCTGATGCTGGCAGAGTAAGTCCGGCAGTCAGAGACAATCTTTATTATCAAGTTAACTGACACAGCCAGAGAAAAGACAAGCCCTTGGGCGCACAAGACTTCCTAGAGCTAAAAGAGGCCAAGACAGCTGCCTGACTGGGTTAGCACCATTGCCACCCACATATGTTTGACAAGCGGGACCTTGTTTCTCTATAAGGACAGAGTGCCCTTGCACACTGAAATTAAATCAATTGTTTGGTATTCCATCAGCTGAGTTTGATCAGATTTTATTAGCTGCATATTAGCTTAATCTTCACAAGCTATTTCGGCTGAAGAAGGGCAAATACTTGCACAGACGTTCAGCTGATCTATAGTACACATTAAGAATAGCAATTCAGAGCTATAACATGTCACGAAATACAGTCTTCCAGAGAAACTCAGCAGTGTAGATGAAGACTCCAATATACTAGCAGAACCATAACGATTTAGGCTGTTGCTGGAAAGTCCAAAACACCAGTTTCAGGCTAGTGTCTGCAACTTTCAACAGGAATTACAAGGACCAAAGACCCCAGCACGTACACCCCTACTAGCGACTGCTAAATCCTGTTCTTTCTTAACTGGATCCAAGTTCTAGCACTGGCAGCATGAAAGTAAGCCTGAAGAGGCTGGAGATACAGAGCAAGAAATAGGAGTAAGAGGACAATGTGAATCCAGCAGCATGCAGGACACTTCCATTATCGAGCGAGGTTAAACTACAACTACATAAGGTTTGCATCACTGCTCTGAAGTCACCATTTTCTACAGTACATCTAAAAGTACAGTTGGAACTTAGTAGATTTGGATAACTTCTCCCTATGCCTGTGTCAAGTGCAAATGATGTTATTCTGCCATCTTCCCTTCCCAATACCACATCCCAGGACAGTGACTATTTCAGCATATTAATCTCTGGGTTTTCACATGACAAGTTTAATAAGACAGCTTTATGAAATGCTAAGAGCCTAAGCTGCTATTTATTCCCCAAACAGAAAAATATAGCTTTTACAAGACGAGTAGAACAAATTATTTTTTAAAGTTTGACTTCTTCAGAAACAGCTTTGCAAGATGGAAGGTTTTATTCCCAACCTCCACATCTTTTCCATCCCTAGAAAAGGCAGTCTGGCACAATCTTAGGTCAGCCTCATCCTGTACCCAGATAGTTGGCTTAGTAACACAGAGGACCTCCCGCGCAAAGGCTGAGATACAACTATTTTTAAGAATAAGGCAGGAGAATATAAGAACCCAAACATAAGCTCTTAGTCCTTTTCTAATACCCTTCCTGTTCTTAGTCTTGACTTTGAAACTGAAATAAACGATTGGTAGAATAATAAGAAAGGCTGCACGTCCACTGATCCAAGAAGAGACAAAGAAATTATTCAAATTTCTCTTGGGATATGAGAACTCAGCAAGCATCTAGGCAGGAAGGTGAAGTAGACAAATCAGTAAGAGATATCAACAGAACAAGCAAAGACTGGTTACCAATAACAAAACTCCCTGCACAGGAAATAAACATTATCAAAGAAGGTCTGAAAACGAGATACCACGAGTGCAAATGACTGAATTGCGTGTTCCACAAATGCCGTATCAGTGGGGACTAGAACACATCAATCTAAGCAATATTACAAACATGGCTGAGCATGACAATCACTGATAAACACGGCACATACACTGAACACACTGTACCAGTCAGCTGATTAATAAGCCACCAACATTTGTTACAGAAGGAGGCATCGGTGCTGCGGAAGCCAAACAGCAATCTGTAAGAGGCGGACAGGAATCTTTCGTACTCACCACACCAACGACAACCACACATCAGTAACACGCGGAAGCTGTTAGGAGCTCTCTGAGGAGACCTGCATGAGAGTGTCACTACAGAATGTGATCCCTCCAGCCACAACTGCGGGAATAAGACTGCTGCTAGCACACCTCTAAGAAAAAAATCACTGTCAGGTGAGGAGTGTCACCAGCTGGAGCACATCCAGTGCGACTGATGCATCTACCCACCCTGGGCTGTAGTAAGCCACAAGCTACACACGAAGCTAACGAGCAGCCACACAGCACGCGTCCATGCAAGGGAGGTCTCCAGCTGCCACAAAGCACTCGCAGCAGCATCAGGAGGCAGGAGCGGGAGTAACGGAGGAGCAGAGCCTCCCTCGGGGGAGCCGAGCGGCCCGGCGGGCACCGCACGACTGACCCCAGCGGCCCCCCCGGGACCCCCGCGCCGCGCCCAG
>Ga0181612_155291_pt1 | contig 10692 bp, 5 predicted proteins | sample HoacroProtozoa21_FD_119630 | JGI IMG/M metagenome (GOLD analysis project Ga0181612, IMG submission 119630) | Hoatzin crop microbial communities from Cojedes, Venezuel. Combined Assembly of Gp0051906, Gp0051904, Gp0051908
AAAGATCCCCAGAGCTGTTCTCACTTACATCCAGCTGTTTGCTGACCACTGGGACTCTCGTGATGACTAAGGATGACCGTGGGCAACAATGATCTGTGAACAATTGCTTTTATTTCTTGTCATTATGTTGGGACAGAGTGAGGGAGACATGAGATCTGCAATGGCGATTCCTAGAGACGTGGATATTTCCCACAGGAAGGAGTGTTCTCACGCAGCTGCAGCAAGCACTTTGGTGGCTCAGAGGAATGTGGAGGGACAGGGTGGGAAATGGGTTGAAGGGATATAAATTCAGGTTAGGGGAAATGGGTGTTGTGGAACTCATCTACTTAATTTTAGCATTAGGAGTGATTTTTCTGCATGACTCACTCAGATTTGGTTTTCACAAATATTAACTGTGGGTAGATGCTTACAGATCAGTCTTTACATTTTTTGGGAGTGGAAAAAAAAGGAAGAAAGAAAATCTTGCAAACTCCCCTTAGCTTTCTCTCCTGTTAGATTTGGGGTAAAAAGCAAAGAATGTTGAAAGCCCACAAGTATTTGTATTTAGCAATTCAGTGGTTTTGTCTCTGCATGAGACCAGGCTAGGACAGAGAATGCCTTGGAAACACAGATTAAAACAGCTCTTTAAATAGTGGCTCCCAAACCCCTCCCTGAAATTTCTCATGGCAACATAATTAAAATCAGAGAAAAAGTATGACTAACACCTCTGAAACTCAGGGACATATATACCTAGTGTGAACTTCATTTATGTGATATGTCCAAGTACAAAACCTGAGCAAATTTTTAGCCTGGATCCAATCACCATGTGTCAAACTAATTAAAATTGTGTCTTTTTTATTATTACTATTTCTGAATCCTCCATCTAGGAAAGACAGTGGGAAATATTGCAAAATGTGTTTGTTTAAAGCAGTCCAGAAATTCCAGTCAGTGAGCAAGTTGCCTTCAAACCAAGCCTAAAACTATTCTGCAGTCTGACCAGTCTTTGAATTACTTTGGTTCTCCCTTTGCTAGAAAATGAAGAGTTTTCAAACATTCTTTTCTGGTTGTTGAGTGATTTTCTGAAGTTTGCATAGCGTGTTGTTGCAGAATATTGTGATTTTCAAGAGCAGATCATTGCAAAATGCAGTAGGTGATTGCCCGGGTTTGGGCAGCAGGAAGGAGTAACTAACGTCAGCCAGAATTGGCTGTACCTGGTTTGCTGTTGTGAATTGCTGAGCTGTGAGCTCTGCTGTGGGGTGAGGCCCATCAGCAGCTGACACATGCCACGCAGTGGGCAATGGCAGTGGGAGGAGGATACGGAAAGGACAGGCAGGGACACGCTAAAAGAGGATGTCTAATTAGGGTCCCACAACAGAAATTTGACTTGTGCTTTCCTTGTGTGCAGCTGGAACCCAGGAAAGGTACCTTCACCCCTGGTACACTTGCAAGGCCATTTCTGGGAATGAGGACGGTCACAAGAGAAAATACTTCTCCCTGAGCACTTAGGCATGTGCACTGGTTCATTACCTTTTCTTATGCTTCCCATATGGCATTGCTAGCATACACGGGGAGGTCATATAGCTGAGCTGCAGTGGTGGAGAGCTGGGTGTCTTGTCTTCATGCTCCTCTAAGGTCCTTTCACACTCTGTGAAGAGAAACAGGCATCTCCAGGAGGAGATTTATCACACCCACCCTAGAGCCCGGGCTTAGGGAGGGATGAATCAGTCAGGAGAAGTGGATGTCTCTTCCCTGTGACTGTAGAGGGAGAAAAAGCTGCTAGTTTAGGTAAGCTTCTGAATTTTCAGTGGCTTAAATTGGGTGGGATGACACTTGCCCTCAGAAACTACATGCACGGAGACAGGCAGCTTAGCATGAGAGTTGCCATAGCAAAAAGGCTTTTGACAGCAGTGTCAGACTGAACTGGGAAGCAGGAAGCCACAACAGTGATCAGAATTTCTCTTAATGCTTAGTAATGCCTAGAGCAGTTATTGTTTCGGGCAGCAATTCCACTTGTAACTTGTCTTGTTCTCCCATAGCACTCATGTAAGTCACTGCGACCCTTTCTCTGAGACCTGGGCACAGCTACCACTGACACAAAAAAGTGTTTTCTCACTCTGCCCAGATTCAATGGGCATCTTCCTATGGTGTTTCAGGGCCAACATTCTCTCAACCCTGGACTCACTGCTAGCACAATCAGTTACAATAGCAGGTCACGAGGACCTCAAGTAGGGAGTAAACCACATGGGAGAATTAGGGTGAAGAAGGAGTGCAACTGATAATCTACCGTGTCTACCATACCCACGGCATGTGAAAGTTTCAGGTGTGTCTGCATGGAAATCGACAACCCAGTATGATTTTTCTTTGCTCAACACCACCCTCTTTTATTTTTCTGAAAAGGGAGTACTGATTTTCCTTGATTTAAGGGTCCTTAACTGGTAAGCATCTGAAAGAGACAGGTTTTGCTTTGCCAGAGTAATGTGACACTTTCTCATGCTTCTGTGTGCCTGAATTTTTGCATGTAATCTGTCACAACCTGTTTGGCCAGACGTAATACAAATGCTTTAAAATTATATGGCTTTACTCTGTGTATTGATTGTCCCGTGTTGTTTTTTTTTTTTTAAGAGCTGAAAGTTCTTTAAAATGTGGAGGTCACTGACCTAGAAATAGTGAGAGAAAAAATGCATTTGGTGACGTATCTTGATATAATGAGCTTTCTGAAGGTGTACCATAAACTACCAAATATGTTATCATGCTGCTGAAGATCATAATTCAATGGCAATTTTTAACTGAGACTTGTTGTTCTATGATTCTGTGATTAACACGGCACTTACAAACTGGAGACATGAGGGAAGATGTAAGGTTCATGACTTCCTAATGCTGGGTGGAAAACAGCATTGCAAACATATGTGAAAACCAAACCTGCAACCAGATATACCCATGAATTGGTAATAAAAGCCAGTGGCACAGACTCAGACTTGACTAATCTTGTTTAAAGGATCTAAGACTGAGTTACAAAGAAAAAAAAGAAGTGTAATAAAAGCATCCAAGGATTTTGAAACCTGGTACAAAATTGCTGATGTGAGGGAAAATGTGAAATAATTTCAGCATGAGTCTGTAAAGACATACATTCAAAGGATCTGAAGAACAGCAAATGCATTTTACACATCCAATATGAGGAATAATCAACAATCAAGTGAAAAATAGAAGCTGAACACACTTAAAAAAAGGACACCAGCATGAAATATCATACTCCTTCCAATCCAAACCTCATTCATTAACTGCCAAAATATGTCATCTTACAATACTTTGCTGAGATAGTAGGAAATTTTTGGTGCTCCGAATGCTCAGCTGCCTGCATAGGGAATGAAGAGGAGGGGCACACAGACACCTGAACACACAAGGTCTATGTCTTTCTTCTGTAGTTATTACTGGGTTTTTGTTAAATTTATCTTATTGAAACTGATAGGAATTTTTCTCTCAGAGTGAGTAAAAAGGTTAAGATCCTTTACTGAACCACACAGATTAAAAAAATCGGGAGTCCTCAAGCAAAACCATAATGTAAATACATTACTTGTGAACTCTTAATATAAATGGTTAAATTTGATTTTAAAAAGATTTAAACCCTTACTTTTTCTAATTGCAATTGTCTACCCTCCTGTTTCTAAACATTTATCTTTATGATGGGAGAGGAATATAAAGTTTTGACCATCTTTATTGGACTTTATTGGCATTGTGATACTGAGATGGTCTTCTGCTCTGTTCTACTAAATAAGCCAGGACTTTGGAAAACCTTTATAAAACCACAGAATTTTATCCAAACACAACTGATATCATGATTAATTGCTTTTCTTCACAAAAAAAAAAGTGTTGGAGCTTGCATTTTGTTTAATGTCTTGGGTTGGAAGAAAGTAGTATTATCTTTGCAGTTATCTTATTTATGTCTGGTCATAGCAAAATGAAACACTGAAGAGATAGTCACTAAGTATCTTTAGGAGTCAATTTCAATATAATTATAACTATTTCATTGTTTTTATTTGTGCAGCTGTCATGTCCAGAAGTCCTCCTCCTAAGCAAGAACACTTTTGAGTTGGGTGTTTTCCAACGCAAGAATGAAAATGCAATCCTTCCCTCCAAAAGCTTGCAGCAAGAAAACAATAAGCCTGCATTATTTGGAAGGAATCACTGTAATTACAGTGTTTCAGCAATTGCATTCATATCAAGTGACTTTTATGTCACTTCCTTAGGAGAACAGAGTGCCTGAGAGGTATTAGTAATTACCTGGCTTCTCTGAGAGTAATGCACAATTATAACGCTTTTTAGAAGCTCAGAATAAGATTTTGAGTTTTGAAGATAAAAACATTTCCTAGGTTAAGTGAAATTCTTACCTCTCAGAAAAAAACAATGCTTTGTGATCTGGGGTCCTTTCTAATGTTAAAAACTGATCTCTGAACTTGTTTCTTTTTCAGTTTTAGCCAGTTCTACCTACAGAGGAAATCAAGATACTATCTGCATAGAAGACACACTTGTGGAGGTGCACATGCACATACAGTCTCTCTCTTTCACTTTTAGCCTCTTATTTTGATTTACAGGAGCAGACTACCCATTAAAAATGCCGTAAACGTACAGTCGCCAGTGGAAAGCTAGTGGTTTCCACTCTGTCTATCCAAAGGCTCTGTTGAAAAGCAAATCTTAGTGATATGGCAAACCCCCTACAGAATGAAAAAGAGCACTTTTTTTGCTATTCCAAAGACAGTTTGGCCATTAATCAACCATTTTTAGGCTATAAAGCTCTTCCTGTGGCCTGAGACGCTGACATTCTGATACCTACCTGGAAGATCAGCTTTAGTCACTTGAATGATTACCCAATGGAGATGTAAACTGGGCTGCTCATGCTGCCAAGGGATATAAACCTTTGTTCATTCAGCACAATAGCATAATGAATAGCTGTGCGAACTGGCAGATGTGAGGTCTGGAGTGCTCTCCTCAGCCCACACAAAGACGGAACAACACAGGTAACTCTCTGAGCAGCAAGTCAAAATTCATTTTGCAAGAGTCTACCATATTTCAAATAATTCTCCTCTTTGGTACCAATTAGATTTCAGGAAACCAGACTGGAGAAGGTGTTCCCATAACACTTTTCAGCTGACAAAAAGTGTGACATTCTTTTGAGTAAGAAGCAGGCTACACTGTATAGGTCTTTCTTCTTAGCTGGGCAGGCTAAAACAAAGATAAGCAATGACCATCATTATCAGGTAGAAAATGCAGTTAAATTATCACCTTTATTATTGAGCCTACAGGGGTAGACATATAACTGATGCACCTTTTTTTTCCCCTTGAAATGTCTGAACTGTGTGAGAAACTGGCTTAATTGCAATATAGACTCCGAATTTTTGAGCTTGAGCCCTGTTGGTGTAAGCAAAAAGGAGTTGCTGGGTGGGCAATGCTTTAAAGCTTTGAAACTGTTTCTCCTCACCCAGAAGCAGTTTGACTGATGTAAGACCTTGTGGGCTTGCTTGAAAACCCTGTTTTTCTGGGATATGGTGGGAACTTTTGGGAGATAACTGTAGCTGAAGACGCAGGAACAAGCAGTGAGCTATCCAAAATTGCCATCCTTGTGTTTCAAGCTAGATAAAACCTACTAAGTATATGTGTAGGTGAGTACTCTTTTCAAATGGTTCCAGGAATTGAAACTGAGGAATTAAATCTATATGCATTTAGCTGTAAAACTGTAAAAACAGCTTATCTCTTGTCCTCCAGCAACCATGTTTACTTGGGCACATACTTATCTGTATTCTGTTATGAAGCTGAATTTCCCTCAAGCAAGAAACAGAAATCTACACTGTTCTCAAATGTGCTTATAATTTGACTGAATGCTATCAATAAGACAGCAGAGCAGACAGATCTAAACCCTTATTTAAACTAAGTTATTGGAACTGGTCAATTAAATGGTTATAAAGCAATTTAAGAGTCGGCTTCCTATGGTTCTTTCAATTCTCTTGAACGAATACATTTAAAAATAATTTATGAAAATGCAGTACAGTCGAAAAAATATCCCCCAGTTCTTTTCTCCACTGCACTATTTCGTAGTCTGCAGCAATTTGGTAGTACTCTTCCCTGTTTCTCTAAAACACTCAATGAGTTCAAATGACTCTCAAATCTACCGAGACCGTTGAATTATTGCAAAAATCTGTCTAGGGCTGTAGACATGTGTTCTTTTGACTCCCCCTCCATCCTACTGAAAAATAAACTACTGTTCTTCATGGCTTATTTTGTCTCTGTCAGGGAAACTTTCTGCACTCTTCTCAGGAGAATTGTACAATAGCAATCTGATCCTGACCTTTCTACCTCTTCCTTGAATAACAGATGAAAACTGGACAGTGAAAAGTGGTATATGCTCCATAACTTGTATCCCAGACACAATCTAATGACATTGTTCTTCTAGTAAAAACAATAGTTGCAGCAAAGGTTAAGGTAAACAGGTTTAGCTAATTACCTCTTAATCAAATCCAGTTATAATTTACTGCTGTCCTCTGAAACTCGGTGCCTACTAAACCATTGACTTTGGTTGAATTAACTTATCTCTGATAAACGTAGTGTGATTAATTTCTCTCACAGTACAGCAGCACGTAAACATCAAACGGGAATAATATATGACCAAATAAACTCAACTCACACACTATCACAGCAGAACTCTCCAAGGCCCTCATGTACCAGGCACTGAAATAAAATCCCTTTTTTTTACAGAAGGTGGTGGTGGGGAAGGACTAATTTTTGTGCTATTCTTTGTCACAGAGACAAAAAAGAAAATACCAAAAGCAAAATTCACCACCACTTTCACAATGAGGAAAGTCACGCTGCATACATAAAATGTACGCTTTTGCACGTGCAAATCCTTGCCGTAGGTGTGTACATCAGGTGTATATAAGTGAACACAAATACGCATTAAGCTTTGAAAGCATGGCTGTGAACACCTTGAGTAACTAATTTTTTTTAAATTGTCTTTCTAGAGTATGAAATAATCAGTTTTTCAAGTAAGTGAGTGGGAATAAAGAGAGCTCATTTAAAAATCCATTTGAAATGTTTATGCGAGATCTGAAACTACATACACTTCTTGAGTTGATACTTCGATTTCAAGCTCAGACTGGTTTAATCGAAACATTTGTTACTTTTTGAGCAAACTTTAGACTGCTTTTTAAAGAAGCTGCTCTGAGATATAGTTCTGTATCAAAATAGTAAGAAAGTCATAATCCCACAGAGCTTTCTTAGAAGCCCTGTGAAATGCACCAGTTTTGATTCAGTTGCAGTTTATTTTTTTAACTTTTTGCATGTTCAAAACCTGAGGCAGACTGTAGAAACCATCTGCATAAAGTACTTGTTGTGGCGGGAAATCGCAGAATTTCATACAGTGGTGTCTGCTGGCAGTGCTGCAGTACGCTTGATGGGATGGAAGATATTTACCTGATCCGACTGATCTTGAATACAAATCTAGCCTTGTTTTAGCGTTGGCTTCACTTCAGTGCCACTTGCCTACTGCAAAGCAGCAGGTTGTCCAAACAACAACTATTACAACAAAACACTGCCCTAACCCTAGGACTGTGTGTCCTTTCCCATGCTCCTGAAGAGATGCAGTTTGCCCTTCATTGTCAGCCACCTATCGCTTGCTATTTTTCTTTGCCATAGCAAAAGCTAGAGCGAACTACTTCTCAGATCTCAACATCAGCCTACCTTTAGCGTGCTGCGCAATCCTTATTGCTGGGACATCTGACGAGGAATCCTTCTAACAGTAAAACAGTGGAGTCACACTTCATGGCTGCGGCTCTGAACAGTGGCTTTCTCTGGTCTACAGACATTGGGGTTCAATGTCTGAAGGGAACTGTGAAAGGTAACCGAGAAAACCAAACTTCGCACAACAGGTTTGAATATGCTAAATGAGGACCTAAACCTCCACTGACTACTACTTTACAAATTAGAAGGACCAAACATGATGGGTCTTCAGCACAGCTGAACTGGCCAACCTGTCAAATGAACGCAAAATTTAAATGGAAAGAGCTGGATGTAAAAGCAGTCCTGAAACAGCTAGAGTAGAAAATTACTTTGAAGCTGATTCACATCTTTTCGTAGAAATTAATAAATCCCTCCACTGGGGATTACATGGTGACACACACACTATAAACTAATTATGGGCCAAGCTTTAGGAGCCTTCAAACCTTCCCTCTGTTGGACAGATTTGCAGTTGTCACTGTCCTTTGTTTTTCTCCCTTTTACATATATTTTTGTTAACTCTTCTGTTGTGTGCCCTGTGAAAATAGACCTTGAGTTCAAGGCTGTGTAGGGTGGTTGGATTTTTCTCAAATCGTTGGGGTTCCAGCCAGAAAGTAAGAGTCCCAGTGCACAGGCCAAATTAGTTCCATCATCCTCAAATGGAAACAAAGTGCCTGAGACAAAGTGACTGAGAGGTCAAGGAAAACTGCACAGAGAATCAAACCGGGGCCAGTTGGGAATTCAATACGTTAAAGGTGAACTAGGGGGCATTTTTAGAGTTTGGGGTGTGTTTCAGTGATTGCACACAATCTTTCATGATTTTTGTGGCTGTACCTCAGATTTATTGTTGACTGATGCACAAGATGAAACAACAAGGATTATTCGGTTATGTGAATTTTCCTTCCTTGAATTTACTTTGTATAGCTGAAGTGATAACTCTATGAAGTGACTTTTTAGAAAACATTTTTAAACCCTACACCAGTACAGGAAACTTAGTGTCTCTGACAGCTCTGAAGTTGCCTGATCAGAAGACAGGTCAGGGTTCAACCTATTAAACTTTTGGTAGCTGCAAGATTCTACATGAGCTGAATTGCCCGTCCACCAATGCGGACCTGATTGCTGTTTCCATTTCCTTATATAGTGATGGACAAAGCATGAAGAAATTAATATACACATTTTATCCCCTGCAGGGCTGACATCTTTCTGGCTCACTGATAAAAACCTTCAGATGATCAGACAGGAGAACTGTATCTGCTATGTAGTCAGTATGCCTCAGAGCAGCACTATTATTTAAGAGTCACTTCAATTCAATGGCAGGTCCAGCAATATAAGGAAAAAAAATAAGCTAGCTTTTGGGTGAAAACAGCTGTGAGTTTTCAGTGCAATTGTAATCTTGCACCTTAAATTCATGACCCTTTAAATTTGATGTCATGTGAACCCTGATTACTCATGCCTGGGGGAAAGGAAGCCTATCTGAGAAGCTCTCACTATTCCAAACTGCCCCACAGCTTCGTGGCTTTAAGCCACATTAAAGTAATAACCATTCCATAAGATATTGTTCAGTGGCTCTTGGAAATGACTTGGAATAGGACTTATTCAGCAGATTTGTATAGAACTCAATCTCTTGTTTTTACAGTGTCTGTGGATTAAAACATGAAATGTAATCATTCTGACTGAAATCTGTGTCTCTCCACAATGCTGTTGCATATCAAACCTGATGCTTTTTTGTTGCCTATTGTGGATTGCCAGCTCACTGTTCTGCTAAAACAGGGCACTGGAATATTGTTCTTGTTTCAAAAAAGAATCTGTTGTCTGTTCCCCTGCCCAGACGACCAAACACATCCCGGCTAACTAGAGTCTGCAAAGCCCCAAGTATTCTCCTCTTGCCTTTGAGGTCCTCCTTGCCTCATAAAAACTATAGCAAGGCCGTTTTTTATTTTGGCTCCTCTCTACAGGTCCCTGCACAACAGTTAGGCCAGAATTTAGTTAGGGTGAGCTCAACCAAGGGCTTCCATTAGAGCATTGCCTCTTGCCCTGGTCTCCACCTTCAGACAATACACAGAGGAAATTACATGGAGAGCGTTGTTCAGCCTGTCTAAGATCTAGATCACCATCTAGACATAGAGTTAATTATCCTGGAATACTCCAGGGCACATGACACTTAGATAAAGTGATAACTTTAGATAATTTAGATAAATTTTCATGTCTATAGTATGGAGTTCTGTGTCTGGACTAGTCACTGTAGGCTTCCCCTGGAGTTAAGGGAGAGAAATAAAGGTGCTTTCAGGTTTTCATTCATCTCCTGACAAAAGATAGTGAGATAAATCCCTCTCTTCTGTGTGCCCAGGGGACAGTGGGATGCACACCTGCAGAGTGATACGGATGTGAGGTGAACAGCAGCATCTGGCGATGCTTTAGGTCTCCATTGTGTTGAGGAATCCCATCCTGGAGTGACTGGGTTTTAAACTTTAGAGGCTCCAATAAAATTATGATAGATTCTTAGGATGAACCTAGGCAAATGAAACCTGAGTTTTTAAAATTGTTCCCCTGTGAGATGATTAACTCTGTGAAGCAATGCTGAGTTTCTTTAAAACAAATACTTCTTGGTGGATGTTAAGAGAGCAAGGGTTGCAAGTTATTTGCATTAAATTGTTGAATCCTATTGTGCTAGGTAGATTTTATCTTTTTTTTTTCTTTTCATTAGTGCATGGAAAGAAACACTTCCTTTCTGCACAGCACCGTTACTTTTACTTGGGTTATTTTAAACCTAATTTATAAGGTTTGGAAAGATTGTCAGCTGACTATGAAATTGATGAATTTAGAGGCAATAATAAATATAATCTACACCATGAGGACTGCATCAATTTTATCTTTGAAAGCTTATTTCCATTGACATTATCTCTGAAGAGTATTTTACATTTGAAAGAGTGTGGAATTCTGCTTCTGGCATCT
>Ga0181612_158150_pt1 | contig 10692 bp, 4 predicted proteins | sample HoacroProtozoa21_FD_119630 | JGI IMG/M metagenome (GOLD analysis project Ga0181612, IMG submission 119630) | Hoatzin crop microbial communities from Cojedes, Venezuel. Combined Assembly of Gp0051906, Gp0051904, Gp0051908
AGGGGGAATGGTTTTAAACTGGACGAGGGTAGTTTTTAGACTGGATATAAGGAAGGGCTTTTTCACAATGAGGGCGGGGAAATACTCGAACGGGGCGCCCAGAGAGGTGGTAGATGCCCCATCCCTGGAAGCATTCAAGGCCAGGCTGGACAGGGCTCTGAGCAACTTGATCGAGTTGAAGATGTCACTGCTCATTGCAGGGGAGTTGAACTAGATGGGCTTTAAAGGCTGCTTCCAACCCAAGGTATTTTATGATTCTGTTCTGATTCTATGACTATAAGAACTACCTTTTGATCTTGTTGAATGGAATTCACAGCCCACATCCAGACAGTTTTATTAGAGGGGATCCACTAAAAAGAAAAAGCAGAGCTGAAGAGCTTGGGATAACACCAATGAGAACATCGGAAGACACAGCAGTGAAATTGCAGCTTGGGACTGTTGCCATTATCCTTTCTCTATGCACCACTTGGGCTTTGTATTCTCTATAACAATTCTTCAGGTAGTTCAGTATAGCAATAAATATGCCCCAAAGCCTTCCTTTCTCCTCACTGAACAAGCCTGGTTCCTTCAACCCAAACTGGTACATCCTGTCCTTCAGTCTTCTGATCACTTATTGGCCCTCCACTGATTGCACTGTAATTTGTCAAGGTCTTGCTTATATTGGAGAGGGATTAAAATTGGACACCATACTGAGATGTGGCCTCAAAAGTGTTCAGCAAAAAGGAATAATCACTTCCTCCGGCCTGCTGGTGATGGTTTGCTAATGCCGCCCAGTACGCAGTACCCCATCACTTTTGCAAAAGCACCCTGCTAACATATGTTCGACGTGTCCACAAACACATCCATTTTTTTTTCTTTGCCAAGCTGCTACCTAATGAGCTTGAACTGTTGCCTGGGGTTGTTCGAGCTCAGATGCAGAATTTTGCATTGATGCTGCACAAAAACTGACAGAATACTGTCAGACAATTCAGATTCAGGTTCAACTATTTTTAAAGATGCACCAGATTCTTCTTCTAAATTTCTGTCACCAACAAAAAAGAATAAAAAGGTTTGGATGCTCTATTAATTGCCATTTCATTACCATTTTTGGCTTTCTTTTACGCATGAACAGGGCTGAATTTCCTATGTTTATAAAGTTGAAGACTGTGATAATGACCCTTACATACCTTTTCATTAATTACTGCTACATCCTCTTAGCTGAAGTTCTGTTTTAATGCAGTTTATGGTCAGGCATGATTTTGCTTTAGAAGGAAATGGTTTTTAAGAGAGTCTGATTTTATGTGGTGCAATGAAGGGAAAGCATAAATCAAGGGATCAGAACCGCTGCGCATACACACTGTCCTGTCCCCTTGTGCTTGGAGCTGGGTTCCTGTGACGTGGAGAGCTGTAAGGTCCTGTGAAAAGCTCATCTCCAAGGGCTGTGTAACTAAAGCATCTTAGAAGCGCTTCCAAGGTTCCTCTGAAGTAGTCATTATTTCAGGGGCCTCCTAAAAGCAGCCTCTGTGTTTTTTGTCTGGGTGGATTGAATGGACACATCTTTGAATGAATGCTTGGATAGTGTAATGGATGGTGACCCTTCAAAAAATTATAAGCTGCTTACAACTTCTGATTGTGAATGGTGAAGTGACAAATTGGCAGAATAATCAGATGCGCCTCAGGTTAGCTTTTACAGGTAGCCAACAACATGGCTCGCTTCATTACTTATTACTAGTAATTTGAGAAAACACGATGATAAGGTACTGTATTAGGAACTGAAACCTGAAATGGACTGTGCTAAGGGAAATCAGAGGATTTCCTGAGGAGCCTGAGGAGAAGAGCATCTTGTTCTGTTGGTTTGCATTTCAGACCTCTATTTTTATACAGACAGACCCTAATCTATTTAAGAATTTTCTTAAGTCTTCACAAATAAGAAACTGAGAAAGTGGTGGAATGTGAGATATTGGGAAAACTGGTCCAGAAAAAGGATAAAATCCATTTATCCATAACATTATCCTGCCCAAGATCCATGGGGGTTTGGTCATCTTCACTAGAAAGCACAAACACAAGTGGTTGCTTTGTTTATGGACATCTGGGGACTTTGTTATGCTTGCAGCAGACAATCTTGGATCATAGTAGTGAAATGGCAGAGGTTTAAGAGACCATCTGTAGGTTTTTCATGATGTAGGATAATTTGGTTAACAACAGTTGTTCTGAAGGAGACTATATCCCAACTGCAGTGCCTCTGGGATAAAAATGTGTTGCAGCGGCTTTGAAATCTTGTATTGTATATACACATGATAAGTGATCCTGCCCAGATGAAGCCTTTTAATATGACTGCATGTATGTAGAGGAGAGGCTTCTTGGTGCCTTAGGCATGACATCACTCACTTCAAGCAAAGGTTCAAACTCCTGTCCTGCCTAAAAGCAAAGACAACATGTTAGATTCTGATTTACAATAGCATATTCTCACAAGCTGTTCTCAGCACTTCAGCTGTGCAAGAATTTGAACAGAAAAAGAGTCAGGCTCCCATCCTAGGCTCCCATTTTGCGCTCTTTCTGACTTTATGTGCCAGCTTTGCGTTGATGACTGAAGTTACCAAAACTCATGTAGATGTTAGAGGGGTCTATGTATAAGGAAAAGGAGGGTGCTGTGGAAAGACAGAGTCGCTTGTCTGTCATGAGATCTACAATGTGCATCAAACCAGGCAGTGTGAAGTTGAGCCTTGGATTCCTCTCCTCTTCTGCAAAACTGCTTTGTGTCACCTTGATTTAATTTCGTTTACAAGCTATCTAGTTTCTTCCTCTTGATATCACTGGCTTAAGGAATTAATTAAAATGGAACATATCATTAGGCACTGAGCCCTGAAATGAACCTGTAGCTGAACTGGAGGACACTAAAACACTTATCCCTAGCATGGAATCTTCATCCATGTTGTTCCAGTGCAGCATGTGAACTGCTGAAGCGTATCAGCTGGGTAATTACCTATAGATTTGGGAGTTTAGAAACTGAACTTATAATATTTGTCTTCTCTTTATGTATGTTAACTCAAAATACTGTTTAGTAAGAGTGGCATTATGTAAACTGACTTCCCAGGAAGCATAGAGACATGGCAGTGTGAACATGGAGTCTTTCATCTGGAGGATGCTGATGTGAATTGAGCTCTGATTGGCAGAGCTCAAAAGCTGCTGTACTAAGTAATATCAATATGGCAGCCCCCATCCGGTGGATGAAAAACTACATTATAAAACTGCAGTCCCATCCAGCCCCGGCAAAAAATAACGTGCGTGGGTGTGGGTTTTGGTTCCTTCAGCTCATCCAAAGGATTTCGATCGGGGGTGTTTTGCATCGTACCTCTCTGTGCTGCAGAAACCAGATCAGGGAGTTGAGTGCTGCTTTTTTCTGACCGAAAGCATATGTAAAATACTGTTAGTTATGTGGTATTTTATGCCTTTAGACTGAGAAGCTGCGAAATCACCGTGGCCACTTGGTGCTCCTTGGGAGGGAAGCTCCTGAGGAGAGCAGGGAAGCTGCACTCTCAGGTTTATCAGCCTCAGCAAACATCAGCGCTTTCAGTGTTCTGCCGGTTACAGAGCACAGGTCAGCTGTCCGCAGTAAAAAAAAATGGGGGGATTTTAAATAAGGGTGGCTGTCAAAAAGCGGCACCCTCCTTTCCCTAGTTTCATGGTTGTGCGTCACCTCTTGTGCTAAGGCGCATGAGCCTGCCTGGGGCCGACTGAAGGGAGAACTCCCCCCATGTTCTTTCCCCCCCAGCTAGGCTGGCTCCCGGCGGGATTGCCCCGTGCAGTTTGTCTCAGGCAGACAGACAGACAGCTGTCAGTGCCAGCCCAAGGCGAGCGGTGGAAAGGTGTAGCCGGGAGCTGGAGGGAAGGCAGGACCAGGTCTTGGGGCAGCAGCATTCACTTGGCTCAGCTTGAAGCTGGTGTGGAGACAAGTTAGAAGCGATGAATCCAATGACAACTGAAACAGTCAAACATTATGAGGCCTCTGCTCGGGACGGTCGTTAGTCAGAGATGTACAGTCTGAAACAGCCTGAAGTTGTGATGGTTTCCGCTGTAAGCGCAGGACCCCGGGCAGGGAGGGCCACCCGGCTGTGGGTGCCTTGCGGCTTCCCCAGGCTCTGGGCAGGAGAGGCGGGTGCCACATGTCTGTACTCAGGAGCTGGACATGCAGTGGCCGAGAAGGATGATCCTCTTCCCATCTTTGAGGATTTTTGTTGAGATTACAGACACTCAGTCAAGAATTGCAGCAGGGGTGTCCAACAGCTTCACTGATGACCACTGCAGTTTAACTGCAGGGGGACTTCAGAAGCCCATGGCGTGTGACATGGCTTACTGTCACACCCCAAAGCCTTGCATGCTTCAAGCCAGAGCTCCTGAAAAGCCATTTGAAGATGTTCTGAGCAAGCCTGTAGGCCCCTCCTTTGAAGAAAAAAACAAATAGTTGTATTCCATGTCTAATGAAGTTGTTACCTTGATGACTGGTGATATAAAACGCTACTCAAAGGACAAGTAATTTCTCATTGCAATTAAGTTAGCTAGCTTCTCTGGAGAAGAACACTAAATGCATTTTACTTTCTCCATGCTGCTACATGAGACAAAATTACAGCTAATTACTTTTAATTCCATTTCCATCCTGTATGACTCATTAATATAATAGCATGGCATAGCATATACCATAAAGGGGTTTTTTTAGCAGAGTGAGCACTAAACATTTGTAACTGAAAACTAGCACTAATTCATTAGTGATTTTTATATTGATGGTCCACCGAGGAGAAAAATGTTTTATTGATAAACTGCTTAAGTACAAAGTGCTTAAGTTTGCAAGCAGTGCATTTTGAAGCCAATGGTCAACTATCACACAGTATTGATACTGGTATTAAACCTTGCATCTAACACTGAGATGGGAAGCACAGACTGCATTCCTACAGTACCAATGAATTACAAGGGGGAATTAATTCTTTTTTATGGACTTAATTTAAGGGTTGCAGCAAAGGAGGACTCTTGCAACCAGCTCAAGCCAGTGTGCTAAGATTTCTCTTTTGTACTTCAAGATGACCACATTCACGTAACAGTTGTGTTCATGCATCCAGATACAATGGAGTATACTTTAAATCAAATGATGGATACTCTTCTTTGAATGTGATAATCCAGATGGATTGAGCTCCTCATGCTCAGTAGGTCTCCAGCCTAACTGAGAGCCCTGGAACGAGTTACAGATATCAACAGGTGTCGGGTGCTTCCTGCCACATCAGAGCCTGGAATCTCTGCTTTGCTGTCTGCTCTGGCAAAATCACCGACTTTCAGGTGAAGATCTCTGCCACAGTAACTGCAGTTACATTGGTGCTGTTGTAGGTTATTGTGTTTTCACCAGAAGAACCATCCTGGGCCAAAGTAGGCTTTTTAGATGCCTTTTTGCCATACTAGGATTTTCAGTTGACGCACAGGCAGCAGAGTAGGGAAGAAGGACATCCTAGCTCTAGGATGGAGCCAAGCAGCAAGTCTAAGTAAGGAGGGATGAAACATCGATGTGGTAAAAATTCTGAACATTAAATAATCTTCCAGGGAGATACTGTTGTTAATTAAGCTAACGTAACCCACGAATTAGTGGACAGTAGTGCCTACTAGCAAGAGGAAGCTGATCAGGTTAGCTATAATGACAGGCATTCTGTAAGGTATTAGTTGCCATGTCTACTCTGCTGCTGTGGAATAAACTCAAGCATCAGGCCTCTGTCTAAGGGTTAGCTGCCACTTCCTCTTAGTTTCAGACCACCCCCATGAACTCTGTTGAAAATAAATGTGAACTAGAGGGATAACGCTAAGCTCTGTGGGTGTGAGCAGTGTGGATGGGACCATGTGGCCTCACGACTGGAGATTGCTCTCTGGCTTTTATTTGGCAATATAGGTGCAGCCTATGGGACCATTGCTAGATTACTGACTCCAGCTCTTCTGTTTCTTTGTGCTTTGCAAAGGACTTTATCAACTTGGAAGTAGTTCAGAGAAGAAAAATCTGAAATTTGGAGTGGCACCTTTTAGCAATAGTACTCAGAAGTTTGATTTATTTTGTCTGTCAAAGAAAAGGTTGAGAGGTGAATTGATCTTGGCCTCTCTAAGGCATCTATATAATCAAAGGTTATCTGATAACAGAGGGCTTTTAGTCTTTCACACAAAAGCACAAGTAAGTGCAGTGGGTTGAGGTCAGTGCTAAACAGATTCAAACCATGAAGCAGACACAGTTTTGACAATAATGGATTACAGGAACAGCTTTGTCGAGGGTATGGATGAATACTTCCATCACTGAAGTATTTAAATCCCAAGCTTCTTTTTACGTGATCTTATGAAGCTTATCCAGAAGTTATGAACTTGGCGCAGATGTCTTGGGGTGAAATTATTTAGCCTGTGTTATTAAGAAGGTCGTTACAGGGCAGGGTCTTCAAAGGAGGGTCCTGTGAAGTGTGTTTATGGTCAGGTGAAAACTCTATTGCCTCTCATCAGCAGGTCTCTCTGTGTGATGCCAGGATCTGTTCTCTGATGGAAAATATGTAGGGGTTTGCAGATTAAAACCAGCTGAAAATCATTTATCAAGATTTCTGATCCAGGTTTGCTGGTCTTCAAAACTGCAAAGGATGTACAGTCTTCAGAGAGAAGGATGTGAACATGAAAATAACTGAAATAATACCTCTACTAAAAACACTGTTCTTCAGATACCAGATAACACCCAAGACAACCCAATGATGAATACATTGGATGCATCCAAGGGCTTGTCAGCAAAACTATCGTCTCAGTAATGTTTTCAGGGCTGGAACGCAGTGACAGGGAAGGGCTTCAGGGTATTTGTCCCCATGACTCTGCAGTCTGATATTCTCCTGTTTTCAGATGTGTAAGTACTATGCACACAGCCTGAATATATTGACATGCAGAGGAGCTGTTAAGATGTTTAGTTGGTTGCCAGATATTTTCCAGTAAGAGAAATAATGGCACCCCTTTTTTTGGAGACCCTCTTAAGATCCCCCCTCCAGTTTTCAGGGCCTCTCACACTGGCGGGAACAAAGCCCCCTGGTTATACAGTTCCTCTTTCTTTTCTTTCACTGAAATTCCTTTAAGGTTTAGCCAAATTGCAAATTCTTTAAAATTCCTTTTTTTCTTCCCTGCTGGGACTTGTTTTCCTGAGGGAAATGGGCTGGTATTGTGCCAGCCAAAAAGAAATGTCTAAACCATTAGGCAGCACACACATTGTGTTTGGATGCCAAAGAGCAATTCACTTGTGGATGGGAAGGAAAACAAGAGATTCCCAGTTCCTTTCCTGGCGGCATCTCTCTGCATCTGCCACATGGTCTCCTCATGCGGTTCTGCAATCCCAGGACAGGGGCAGAGATAAGGCTGCCTCAGGCCCTCATGACTCTTCATCTCCATCCACCACTGTGTAGGACAAAAGCCTTCACTGCTGGCAAAGGCAAGGATCGGTCCAGCTTCCCCTAGCCCCACGACACATACGTTGGTCCACTGACTTCCCTCCTTGACCTGTAACAGCCCACATTGACATCCCTCGTTACTGTCGTTAGTTTGGTTATTCAAGCTGCAGTAATGCAGGTTTGAGGTAAAAATTCCTTGAAGATGCAGTAAGGGACATCTTAACTACAATTGCATGCAATAGGGAGGGAGGAAGACTACTCTCTTATTTTAAATTAGGAGCTTACACTCTGGGAAGACATTAAGGGAATGACCCACACAGCTGAGTATATGAAAGCTAATGGTTAAATGCCACTGCCATTTATTTACATGATCCTGTCTCATAGAGAGGACAATGTCAGTGCACAACAGGGCAGAATTTTCAGTGCACTGGGCTAACAGCAAATCTGGCACTTGCAATTTCTTTGGCTCTGAAAATTAATTCATTTTCTTTTAGCTTTGCTTCCAGTGTAATTAGATAGGTGCAAACTCCACCGAGTATACTGTGAATCAACTCCAGAGACATGGAGGGAAATTCTACACATTTTGCTCATGTTAATAATCATATTATTAGTGTGAGAAATAATACGAGAGGTAAGAAAGCGAGCAGGATTTGATCCATGTTTAAAATAACACTGTTATTCTAGTTTCCATAGATTATAATCTTCTGCATTTGTACATAGATTATAGTCTTCTATAATCTGCATCTGACTGGCTCCTATACATCTAAACATCAGTGCTGGTGGGGAATTTATTTAGCAAATGTAGAATAGGAGCTTGGATCAAGGGAGATGTACTGTCTACTTCCATCTCTAACCGTATGTTACAAACTACTAGCCATGATGGAATTTACACAAAGCGTACAAAGCAAATTAATTACCGCTTAATCCTAAAAAAGGTGGGTGACTGGGACAAAGGGCCTGCAGTCTGCTCTGAAAAGCATAATCTGCTTCTCTTTGATGTGCTGCCATCAGAAGATAATTTCCTTCATTGTTTCCTATTCTCAGAAATGTTTTAGACTATCAGCAGATGCTTCTGTTCTATGAAAAAAATTCAAAGCTGCTACACAAATACATAGAGGGGAGAAGGACTAACCATCTGCAGACTTCAGACTACAGCAAAAATACTTGGCTTTTTTTCCATCATTTGTCAAAGGAAAAACAGTGCTTTGAGTCGCCCTGTGCAGAAACTAGTGGAGTAAAAAAAAGGAGAAGGTGCTGTTTATTCACATGGATCTAAATCAGGAAAGCATGTAAAAGTCCTTAAATTCTACTAGAATGAAAATGTAGGGTACTTAAGTATGCTGCATTTTGCCCTAGCAAAAAGTTTTTGAAAGCTGAGGTTTTATTTGTTTCATCTTTAAGAAAAAAACATGGTTAGTATAAATAATAATACCACATAGCAGGAATTTCTCTCTCTGTGGGTGGATGATTATTCAGCTGCAAATAGTGTCCATGAAAAGTATGTTCCCAGGTATTCAATAAAGTTTTGACTGATGATTATTTATGGCTCTGTTAAGAGCTTATTAAAATACATGTTGCACCAGCGTTGATAGATTATGAAAGTTCACACTTGTAATGTATTTATTTAGTCTTTGATGAGAAAATCCAAGTTTGAAAAAGTATGTTTTTAAGATATCATAGTTACAAAAATTTTTTTACCCAACCTGCCTAGTATTTCCTTGTGTGTAAGCCTCAGGGCAGTTCTGTCCGCACTCCTAGCCAGCAGTATATCCAGTGCCTTTTTTGCCTCTGGAGCACAGAACACCGTGTATTTGAACATGTCTGATCTTCTGAAATGCACGTGAGCATCAAAATGACAAGCCCGTGGAGATAGGGAAAAGCTTATTGTACCTGAGCAGTCAGGGTATGCATGAATCATTTCACTAATCGCTTAGACCATCTTGATTTTTTAACTTGTGTCTTTCGATTCCTCCTGGGGTTTCTCACAAGGACTTTTTACTCTCTGATGTTTTGGGGCCTAGTCCTGCAGTCCCTTCTGTTTGGACTAGCCCTGTCAGCCTGGCCTCTGGTGTGCTGTGGTGTGTGTTGGTGGGGGTCTCCCATTTACAGCTGTGATAGGGAGCTCTGATGGCAGATTGCTGGGCATTAACACCTACTTTCTGTGTGTTTTCTGCTCAATACCTAACATAAAAATTTCGTACATAAAGTTGTTATTACATTACTTAGATTATAATGGGAATATTTAAAGGTCCCTGTCAGTGGTGTGCCATCCTCTGAAAATTAAAATCCACACTACAACATTAATTAAGCCTCCAGAACTGTATTTGTATATGTGGATATTCAATATGTATATTGCTCAACTAGATGCATTTAGTCCAGCCTCTTTTCCTTCTCTTTAATGTAAAAAAAAATCCAAAAGAGCATTATAAATATAAACCTCCTACATTTCAGTCAGCAGGATATTCAGTATTTCAGGTGTGTAAAGGTTAGTGTGTTGCGAAATGACATTTCCTGCAGTAGTATACTTAGAGACATCTTTCTTACATATTGTGATAGCATTAAGGCAAGAGGGAGGAGACGGGTTGTATTTCATGTATTTAAGTTACATTACCAGAAACAGAATAAACAGTTCTTGCATTCTTGTGGAAAAGCTACTTACTCACATGGCACAACATCATTATAATCAAGACAGAGCAATCAGTTCATATAACAAACCCTATAATCAAGGTAATGTAATCAATGTAAGTAATCAGCTGTAATAAGCAATTAAACATCTAACTGCAGCAAGCAATATCTAAAATTACAGCCTTGAATAATATCAGCTAATTGCATCATTAGAAACTTGTGTAAAAGCCAGTGGTAAATCTAAGTTTTTAACTACGCAAAATAGCTGTTGCAGTTATCATGGGAAGGTCTACAGTCTCCTCCTGAGAGACATTAGTGAGCAAGACTTCACTAAAGAAAAGCAGTCAGATTCCAGTGCCAGGCTTGGATTTGCCAGAGGTCTGGGTTATTAGGACAGGAGTAGGCTTCCTCGCTGGAGCCTAGTGTGGCCCCAGATCCCCAGTACAGCCAGAGCAACTGCCTCTGATGCCGTACTGGTTTGCAGTAGAGCAGCCCCCGAGCAGACAGGCACGGCGTCGCTCGGCGGCTCTGCGCACACCTCGTCTCTGGCTGCCACCACCTTCGCCCGCGTCAGCTACAGGCACCAAGGCGGCCGACCCCCCGCGGGGGTGGTCAGGGTGGTTAGCGGCGCGCCACCCCCCATGTACTGCTGGCTGCG
>Ga0181612_161510_pt1 | contig 10692 bp, 5 predicted proteins | sample HoacroProtozoa21_FD_119630 | JGI IMG/M metagenome (GOLD analysis project Ga0181612, IMG submission 119630) | Hoatzin crop microbial communities from Cojedes, Venezuel. Combined Assembly of Gp0051906, Gp0051904, Gp0051908
GTGGAGTCTCCTTCTCTGGAGATATTCAAGACCCGCCTGGACAAGGTCCTGTGCAGCCTGCTATAGGTGACCCTGCTTCAGCAGGGGGGTTGGACTAGATGTTCCACAGAGGTCCCTTCCAACACCTGCTATTCTGTGATTCTGTGATTCTGTAATTCTGTGTGATGTTAACACTAACCACTGTAAGCTAAATGTTTTTATTATTATCAGAGGTAAGGAATCAAGAGTAGTATGAAAAGTTACTTAATTAATAAAATTTGATATGCCTTTATTTTTCCTCCATCACAAGAGAAAACAAACATTATCAATACAGTCTGTGGTTGCAATATTGTCCTTTAGAGTAGAGACCAAGAGAGACCATTAACTTTCTCTCATTTTCTATCTCTTTCTTTTCCGCAGGTACAGCACTCTGCATTTTGGCATCACTTAGAAACAAATGAATTATCAATGATTTATTCATACACTTTTGCTGGCCATTAGGTAGATTTTAAGAGCAGAGACAATATCACATAACCAAACACTGTTCAAATGCAGAAGAGCAAAACTAGGAGACTGAGGGATTCACAGACTATAACTACTTCTTAATAACTGACTTCCTCTAACATGGTTGAATAATAAAGAGATGCAAGACAATCAAGACCTCATTATCAATAATATGTGAGCCAAAAAGGATTAAATGTGGTTTTGAATAAACTATTAACTGCTTGGGGCCAAAGTGTGTCCCGTTAACTCTGTAACTAAGTTTCTCATCAGTGAGTAGTGAGCTAGTCTGTGTTGTTCTACAGTTACTTCTTTTGGGTATGATATAGTGGGCTGAAGACAACTTGCTTCCTGGTAAGTATGCCATCTATATTCTACATGTAAGAGATAGAGATGGTTCCATTAAAAGCAACAGAGGTATTCTAAGAAAAAGATGTAGTAAATAAAAAGCAAAAATACATACAGACAGCACAAAAAAGACAGAAGATAGAGGAAAAAAGGGAGAGATTTAATGAGTAAAAAGATCTATGCCTAGGCTTAGAAAAAGTAAGAAACAAGAACTTGAACACTTGGTAAACAGTAGCAATTATTGTCTATCCCAAGGCCCATATAGGATGACTTCCATTACAAATTCCTTTCTAATCAGAGCCAGGGTCAGCAGATCTCTGATGTTATGGCCTTTAAATGCTTCTGTGGTGTGAAAAGAAGACACCACTCCGTCATAATTACACTAGTCATAGGCATAAAACAGTGGGAAAGTAGCTGTATTAGAGGAAGAAAAAAACATTAAGGTCTGTTTTTGTGTTTTACATAACCTCCTTTCCCTGACACTGCACAGACATATGGAAGAGAACAGTGGTTACAATATTTGAATTAGAAGGAAGCAAAGAATAGAGAATGAAGTCAAATGAATGATAGGAAAGTACCAATACACCTGAAAGAAATCTGAGAATTGCTTGGCCTCCTGTCTCAGTTTACTGAACTTATATTTACAAAAGTTAACTTCAATATCTGTTTTGATTAAAAAAAAAAAGGGTAACACCCATTATCAAAGTAATGGCTAAATTATAAAAAACCCTCTTGAGATGTAAAATATGGATGATATAAACTGAAGGAAAGTCTGTCTATATCTGCTTTCCGTGACAGCTGAACTGGTTGTGAATGTGAGAATAACAGGACAGCTTGCAAGCAGGATGAATTCAACATAATAAGAAAGAGGTTCACATACTGAAATATAGAAGAAACCTCTGATTTCAGAAAACCAGACTTTGGAGAACTGAGACATCTACAACATGAAGATGCAGAAGTCTGTTATTAGTGTTCCTTAGTCTCTTTCACAGTTTTGGAAGACAAGGTACTAGAGACATGTTGATTATCCAAACAGCTGACTTGAAATTTCCTCAGGTCTTTAGGAGGCTGCATAACCAGAATTCAATGGCAAAGCATGACAAAGCATCAGAAGAGAGCAGATTAGAAGACTTGAGTAGAAAAGACCAAGGGTAAACGTGATAACAGGCTTTAATATGTAACAGTACTAGAAAGAAGAAAGCAAGAAAATGTTTCCAATATCTGTTGGAGATAAATGGGCCTGAGCTGCAGAAAAGACAAGGTTATAGAATAGGAGAATATTTTAAAATAAGGAGCTTTTAAACTCAAAAAGGAGAAAGATAACCTTATACTGAAGAGAGAAAAAAAGCAGGCAATCAAACAAGTATATGGGGTCATATAAATGATGAACTAATATTCTTGCCAAAGTTTGTGGAAGAGTAAAACCACTTTATAAAAGGTAAAAAAAAAAATTACTTTATAATTTGAAGGCGGTTGTTAGTAAGTGATTTGTACCTATCAAAACCATTTTTTTTTTGTTTCTACATTTATGTGATGCAACAGAGCAGATATTTGCATCAGTACATCTTTGATTACTTCTTGGGATTACTTTGGTAGGTCTCCCTCACCTAGTGCTGAACCTTTCCCCAACTTCCTCCTAAAATATATCTGAGAAAATTTTTTCACCTAGTGGTTGACTTATTGTTGAAGGTAATCAGCATTCGTATTTAAACCAAATGAATCCCGAAACAACAATTACAGGGTACTGCCTAGGGGAATTTGTCTTACTGGAATCAAGCATCAGAAGAGCTGATGAATCATTATGAGAGATAAAAGACACACAACTAAAAAGAGATACCAGATACTTTAATGAGACACCAAAGCTAGACAGGAGGAAGTGACACCATATCATGGAATAGACACTGGTCTTTGTTATGGGAGGATGCATTGCCCACATGTGAAAGCCAGAAAGCGATAGAATAAGAGAACTCATCCCAGTTTAAACAATGATTTATCAGAGTAGAAGCAAAGGTAAAATCAGACATGATACATTACTTCTGAAAATGCTTTATTTTGTTGCTTTTTAAACAACTTGATTTAGTGCTCAAATGATTTTTAGAAGAAGAATGTCAATTGTTAGAAAATAATAATTTAAGAACTTCTTTGTTTTCTTGATACTTTGTTTACCCTCTTACAATGCCAAGCCAAGAAAAGCCCACAAGTTTCATGAAGAAACTGATATCAGTCACTAGGAAGGAAGGAGGGTAAATATGTGAGGATCTAGATGCAAGGCTTAGGAGGCATGGACTGCAGAATCCCACAGAGGAGTTAAATCCTGGCAATTAACTCTAGGAATCCAGTTAGAGTAAATAGATAGAAAGAAATCTGTGTTTAGATCCACTTACATACAACAAGCTGGTGTCACGGGACAGTGTTAGGGTTTGATGTGTGTCTAACAAACCATGGAAAAAGAGCCCCTCTCCCATTGTCGTATAGATCTAAGCTTCTTTGTTCAATTATCCAGCTGGATTAACAAGGCTGTTAATAACAAAAGACTAAAGAGCAAACTCTTGTCTGCCTTCAAGTCATACCTTAAAACATGATCTTATAACTCAGGCTGCATTTGTTGTAAATAAGTAACCCAGACAGATAGCAACAAGCAGTGGAGCAGTGGCTGGAAATTAAGAAATTCCCTTCCTTCATCCCAATTATTTTGCTCTTTTAATGTAATTCTGTAATTTTATTAAAATAGATGTTATTTTTTTCTGGGAAATTAACGTGATTCAGAAAACTGTTTAAACCTATGAACAATGAAAAATTATATTGAGGAGGTGATCTATTCCCTTAATAACTGGGGGCAATTGACTCCGTGAATTAGTAGTAAGAATAGAAATTGGTCTAAGAGTCTTGTAACACAGAAAAAAGACTGTTACTTGATTCTAAACTTTCTAATTTCCACTCTGCATAGAACATTATATAAACCCTGATTTATATTGGCTCTGATTTACATTTGGCACTACTCTGGCAGTGAGCCTTACAAAGAACCTTAAACTGGGCATAAATATATAGCTCACTGTAATGTAAGAACATTTTGAAGTCATTTTATGCTGGCAGAGTGTAAGAAGATGTTTGGGCTTCTGGTGTCTAGACTAACAGGGTAAAAAGGCCTTCTACAACTCTGACAGAGCAAAGATTGATGAAGAAGTGAGACAAGAAGCCACCTGACCCTCACCCCAACACCCAGCATCAGGAGAAGCATGTGAGCCAGGCCGCTGGGGCACCTGACCTCATGGACAGGAACAAAAACTACTGCTGCTCAAAGCTGTGTCAGACAGAGACAGCATTAAATCCACCCCGGGCACAATTCAGCTGACCCTGAAGATGTTGACTGCTTCTTGGGACAAGACTGGATTTCTGAGTTGCAAAACTATTCTTAAGGCCTGGATTGGTTTCCTACTAAACCAGCAGTATTAGTAAGACTGTTAATGTCAGGACTGCCATTAACAGTAATAGCGTTGGAATACTGTTAGATTGTTGTTATTTTTATTTCCCTACACTGAAATAACATTTGAACATGCCACAGGAGCAATCATATTTCAGATATATAAGATATACTGAATTTACTTATGTGAAAATAATACAGCTTTGAGTCACTGGACCTCGTGGATCTTAGCTTTATTCTTTCTATACAAGACAATTCTCAGGTGTAACACTGCTTGAAAATATTTAATACGTATTTTTAAGTGAATGAAGGCTGCAAACATTCGAAAGCTGTACACTTTTCTTCCATGGCAATTTAAATAGTTTCCTTCAATTTTTAGCTGTGAAAATTTGAAAAAAAAAATCAGCAGACAACTGTCAAAACATGAATGGATGCAGTCTTGCTATTCCAGGGCTATTGTTCTCTACTGGATAGCACAGAATTTTTCAATGAAGACATATATTAGGTCATCTCAGATAACGAGGGTTCCTTTCAAATGAGACTTGCCTCTCATCCTTATGAGGAAATTGACAGCTTAGTTCTTTCCATCCATCAATATAGGAAAAACTAATAACCAATTAGAGGTATACTCTTTTAGCTTCTTCATTCCCAGTTCAACAGTATCCTTTTAAGTCTTCATGTCCTTTAAAAATTCATTACAAATGCTCTGGCACATCAGGGTTACCACAAATAGGAAAACACACACATTTAAATCACAGTGTTGCAACTATTTCCTCATGTTACCATGTGATCAAATGGCTGTTATGAATACCAACAAATAAGCATAATGCTAGTCAAACACTGTATATATGCTAATAAATAATTTGAAGGAAAACCTATTTAAATGCCACAACAGCAGCAACACTCACATCTGTGCAATAAAATATGACATAATTCACAACTTAAAACTCCCAACTGCATTTCTCCATTGTCCACAATCTCGTAATACACAATTACTTTTACAAATGCAATTGCAAAAACTTATGCCAAACAGCTTTACATGCTTGTATCCACCAACGATTTGTTATAAATTTGCCCATCTCAAACACGTCCTTAATCTCATTAATGAGTTATCTTTTCACCCAAGGAACTCTGGCAAAATTTAAAGTTTAGTTTCCTTTATGATATGGCTGCTATTACTTTGATTGTTGCACAGCAACATTTATTGGAAGATCTCAAAGCAGTTTACAAACTTTAATAAATTAAGCCCTTTATCTCATTTGTCACGTAGATAAGTGTTATTATCCCTCCTTTGTAGATATGGAAAAGTGAGGTATAGTAGTCGATGAATGTATTCATAAAGGTAAGCATCTTATGTAGGAATGCTTGGAGATTGTGACAAAAATTAAATTTCACAGAAAGCTTTAGTGTTTAATATCAAACATACTTTCATTGTGAATGAACATGCAAGAAAACATCAAGTTCAATTCATAATTTGGCATCTGATTATGAAATCTAGGTGTGTTACCTTGAGAAAACCACCTTTTTCTTCTTCAAAAACTATTATAGAAAAGAAGGCAATTCTTCCTTTGTCTTCTGTGAAAAAAGAGTGAAAAACAACTAAGCCATACAACAAAGTACTCTATATATCCAAGATGCCAGGAGATAATAAATTACAGTTTATATTCCAGACTCTTAGCCAAAATTATCCAGACACTAGAAAGGTAAAAAGGGCAGCAAGAAATTTTCGGCATTTATTCAAAAAAAGCTTTTAAAGTTTCAGAGCACTGGGAATGGAATACTATGTGTTAAGTTACACCGTTTGCTTTTTTACCTCTGAATTTTCCTTTTCCACTGAAAAGCTTTCTGTAAGCTTTATCATTGTTTCTGATCACGCATCAGAAAAATAATTTCAGTTGTGCAATGTTCTGTTCTGTTTACTTCTGGTTCTTCTAGTGGTCTCGTTGCCTTGTCATTTGAGCGTTCTGATCAAAGCCTTTTAACAAATAGCTGGAAAAGATGGGGGGCCAAGAGAGATGGAGATGACATGCTTATAGTGGCCGAGACCTGGATGCTCAGAAAATCATCTTCACGTGGTTCTGGTCAATCTGTCACCTTAACCTTAAGAATACAAAAGCGGCCACACAGAATCAGACCACAAGTCAATCTACCTCATTTTTTTCAGTCTGAAAACAATCCAAATCGGCAGGCAGTAAGGACAGAGCAATTATGGACAATGCTTCACCTGTCTACATTACCATCCTCCAGTCATCTGTTTCTCGGGGATGTCTCGAGCCAGAACTGGTCTCTATTTATTTAGTAAGCATCACTTAGTTTCTCTTCTTTGAAGTCAGTCTGTCATCCCTTGAACCCAGTGAAGACCCATTTCCAAGTAAAGCTCCCGGGGTTTAATACAGAAGGAAAGGATCCTGAGAAGGCTAGTCCTGAAAAAAAAGAAGAAAAAAAAGAGGAAAATGTGTGGTTTTCTCTTTCATACTTCTTGCAGCTTCTTCACTTGGAATTGAACTGAAAAAATGAGTGAGGCAGAGTAGCTGATCTTAGTTCAATGATCAAGTCATTCATTCAGAATGTAGAAGACATCCACAGCTTTCATGTTTTAATTATTCAATCATTATTACAAACTGTGAAAATTTTAACAGAAAATACAGAGAAAAGCAATACTAGGGTGATCAAAATACAGCAGCTACATTCCCCTAAAATGTGAGTCAAAGCTGCAGAATAGGGATTTAACAACTTTCATGCTGAATGTTCCCCAAGCGCAAGGTGCTAGATGGTGCCTTCACTATCTGCCTTTTGGATGGACTGCCTCTCCTGGCACTGTGAGAATTATCTACATGGAAGTTTCTTGATGAGATTTTACTGATTCACAGCTTAGTCTAGGACTTTAAATCTATTTCTGACCTGTGAGACAACTATCAGTATTTAGGCATTTTTGTGCATGCCACCATTTGACAACTGGTTGCCCACAAATTTAAAAAGCAGCTGTATTTTTTACAGAAGGTCGTTGTCACTTACTTGACAAATTTGGACACTTTTAGATACAAGTGTGAATTTCTGGGCCTTGGACTACTGCATTTTCTTCATATTGCTTACAGTCACATGCTTATTAAAGAAGCTATTTGGATCATTTCTGTCAAGGGGACATGTATAACTTCTGTTGGCAGAAGTCAATAGCTGTTTTGCACTGCCTTGCATCAGCTTGAAAAAGCATGGATCTATTTCGCAGTTCAGTGGACAATCCTGAGGGGTCCTAGAATTTCACAGCAGGGACCACAAAGGACCAAAGTGCATTAGGTCTGTATCATCCAGAATACATATTTTCTGCTCATGGATTTGCTTAATCTTTTCAACGACACAGAGTGAGAGCTATTTACAGCACTCTGCTCCCGTCCAGAGTCTGTTCATGCAATGCATATTGATCAGATGGTTCTCTGTGTGAAATGGCTCTGCTGGCCAAGAAGTCCCTGCCATCAAGCTGGAAGACAAGACCATTCAGTGTAAGGTAAAGTATGAATGTTTCTGATCACCCAATGATTAAATCATTCTATCCACCCATTAGCACTTTGACCTTTTTATTTGGTGCTTGAAGAGTCTGTCTTTTCCTGCACTCAAACCTTTCCACATGTAAGCTTTGGCTAATGGTAATCTTGGTAAGATGAGAGATACATGCCTGCAGCTTGATGGATTCAGGAGAATGAGCACCTGTCTTTTCCTATTGTACTTTCATTGACTGGAAGGTGTCAGTGGGTTGTGCATATCTGTTTCCATGTGTCCATATATTAATGGGCATTCCTTTGTTCTGACTTTGCTGTTAATACCTTATCTGCACACAGAAAACAAAAATATTATGTCTTATGTTTTTATGAACATCTTTAGCATAAGAAATGCATTCAAAAAACACATAAAAATTCACCTTGAGTGTGTTGTACTGTTTGGTCCTGACAGCGATGGCATCTACATTTCTGTTCGTTCTCAACCAGAAGTTAAAGCTCTTAACTATGCAATTACGCTTCTTAGTTTGAAAGCTTTTGCGAGTCTCTGTAGTATAATAATTTTACTTTAGAGAGCATGTAATTTTAAGTTCTTGCATAACACCACACATTTTTATGGTATTACTAAACTTTGTAATTTTATTTCCCTGTGACAATTAAGTGCACACCAATGTTATGGATTTTTTCCCTCCATCACAGCTGAATGAAAATGGAATGGACTGTTATGTGGTGGGTTGGGAGTTCTGATCTCTGGAAATGTAAAAGATTTTCTAGTTCCCTTGTTATGTACCCATTTCACACATAACCAAACCTATCAATTTGTTCATATTTCCCTTCAGTGACCTACAAGCTGTAACCAAAAAACCAAAACCATATTCACTGTGTACTTTTATACATTCCTATTTGTACAGGTACAGCTGACAGTGTTAAAGAAAAATAACTTTAATATTTTACAGATTACTTTTGTAAAAATGCATCTGTTTTAAATAGTGGCTGTTTATAAAGGTCCCTGAAGGCCAGTAGGGTAAATGATATCTTGCTGAGTCAAGTTAGACACTGTGTGACCTGGCCGGTTTCCCAGAGGCAAACTCCAAGCCAGCACACATCCGAAAGTCAATCTGGTGTAAAGCAAACAAGATCCCATGCACGAGAACACTGTGTGTAGGATGATACAAAGAAAATTTTGGGTATTACTGCTTAAGTCTGCTCTAATTGCAGGTCACACCACAGCTCCCATAACACCTGAGAGTTCAAGAAGGGAGCCATTCATAGCTGGGTTTCAGTTCTTATTCTTTTCACAGAGACATTTATTCTCCCCCTACAGATAATCCATCTCAAAAAAAGGTTCAGCCGTAGTTTGACTCTGTACATAATTTTTATACTAGTATCTCAGATAAAAGAATGCAGATGAAATTCTGCATACTCGTATTCTATTTCCAAGAAGCAGCAACATGCTGTCTGACTTTTACTTACAGAAGGAAACATAAGTTAGCTTGTCCTGTAAGGCCAAATAACATGTTCTGCTGTCAAATCACAAATACTACAGAAAGTGGTACCAAGTCATGTTTAGACATCTTTTTCCACTCATTTCCTAACCATCACATACATTATTCAAAATAATCAATTATACTATGAAAAATAAATAAGACTATTCCTTTGGGGTGCATTTACACCTCCAAGCTAGCTAATATTATACAGTCTATAACCACCATCAGAGGAAACAAAAAGAACAAAAAAACCAAAAACCCAGAGAATAGAAGTCTCTGGGGAAATACTCTGGTAAATTCATTTTAAATACATGCTCTGCCTAAGGCTGAGATGTATATACATACACATATACATACATATATATATTAGTAACTCAGTTGACTATAGTAGGTTGAGAAAGAAATGTGAGTCAAAAAGTCTGGAATTGGATTCCTTTACTGCAGTGAATATCCACCAATGTCAAAGGGGCTATACCAGATTAATAAAAATCTCAAATAAATGAAAGGAAAATCAGACTTTTAGGTTGTATTTTTAGCTCAGTTATGATTATTATATGACCCTAAGGATGACATATTCTATCTGCCTGAAATTGCAATATACAGTAAATCTAATAGTAAATATAACTGTATGTGGAATATAAACATTAATATTTTTTGTAAAAATTAAGCTTTCTGGATTAAATTAATGCAGTTCAGTTACAGGAATAATGCATGACAAAATTGTAAGGTACCTTCTGAGTCTTCAAGTCCAAGCCACTACAAGTTTCTAAGTAAGTCACTATCCATCGTATTAGAAAAGCCATGGCAGTCTGGTGAAGCTGCTGCTGACTGGAAAAGGGGAAACATAACTCCCATTTTTAAAAAGGGAAAAGAAAAAGACCTGGAGAACTACAAGCCAGTCAGTCTCCCCTCTGTGCCCGGTAAGATCATGGAGCGGCTCCTCCTGGAAAATATGCTAAGGCACATAGAAAACAAGGAGGTGATTGGTGACAGCCAACATGGCTTCACTAGGGGAAAATAGTGCCTGACAAATTTGGTGGCCGTCCATGTCAAGGTTACAGTATTGGTGGGTAAGGGAAATGCAACTGATGTCATCTACCTGGACTTGCGCAAAGCATTTGACATGGTCTCGTGTGACATCCTTGTCTCTAAACTGGAGAGACATGGATTTGACAGATGGACCACTCAGTGGATAAGGAATTGACTGGATGGTCGCACTCCAAGAGTTCTGCTCAATGGCTCAATGTCCAAGTGGAGACCAGTGAAGAGTGGTGTTCCTCAGGGGTCAGTACTGGGACCGGTGTTGTTTAACAATTTGTGGGTGACATGGACAATGGCATTGTGTGCACCCTCAGCAAGTTTGCCAATGGCACCAAGCTGTGTGGTGCAGCTGACATGCCTGAGGGAGGGGATGCCATCTGCAGGGACCTTGACAGGCTTGAGCTGTGGGCCTGTGCAAACAGCA
>Ga0181612_167429_pt1 | contig 10692 bp, 9 predicted proteins | sample HoacroProtozoa21_FD_119630 | JGI IMG/M metagenome (GOLD analysis project Ga0181612, IMG submission 119630) | Hoatzin crop microbial communities from Cojedes, Venezuel. Combined Assembly of Gp0051906, Gp0051904, Gp0051908
CCAGTGGTTTCTATTACAATAATTGCATTCAAGCCAGTAAAGTAGTATCTATTTGGTCTTGTATGTGTTTTCTGCCAGCTCTCTTTCTAGTCTCCCATGTGTTTACAGAATTTCTTGCATGCCCATATTCAGAAGATTCTTTGCATACCTGTATTCAAAGCAACAAATTGAAATGGAGGGAAAAGGGGAGGAGAGCTGAATCAGGAAGGTGCCTTACAGTATATGTGAAAGTCCACACTTGCGTGGTCAGGTCACTGACTTTGAAAACAACAGTTTGTGTATGGTTAGCTGTGAAGTTCTAGCAAGTCTCTTTATTTCAAAGATTGTACGTTCACTGAGACTGTGGTTTGCTGTCTGTTTCTTTTGGAGAAAGGGCTGGCTAAAGCAACCTTGTACTCTCTCGTTTTTCACCCCGATGTCCCCGTATCGGTTGTACTGGTACAGCTGTTTGTATGGTCACACAGGAAATTGGATCAGGAAAGTGATCTGGGTTAAATATAACTTTTCTTTTTCCAGGGTTATTTTTAGCCTGGATCTGTTCTTCATCTCATTCAGTTTACAGCACAGACAGTTGTACACGTACAGCTGAGTGCGCCGCATGACACAGGAACAAGCAGGACTGGGGGGAGAGAAGGGGGAGGTGGGCTGGCCGGTGGCAGTGCTGGTGCCAGAGCAAAGGTCTTTGGGAGCGGTGCCCATGGCAGCTGCTAGCGAGTGCTGTTTTCCATAGGGACAGGTTGCACACGCATCATTCACATCTGGGGATTTCGTGCATAAAAAGCTTTTCCTTTTCATGGCTGCCTCCAGTTCTTTCAGGTTGGGGTAAGGTCAAGCATCAGAACTCAAAGCTGTAAGAATTCTTATCTTCTGTGTAGCCACCAGTGATAAAAGATTGAAGGCATCTAGCTGCAATGTATCGAGGAAGGGAATAAGTGGAATTGACTGGGTCAACAAGTGTGGTGATACTAGACCTAGCAGAGAGAAGAAAAAGCAGAATCAGGCTTTGAAGGTGGGAGACTGTGACTGAGGGGGGAGGCTGGGCCAAGGACGCGGTTGGAAGGGACGAAGCCAAGTCAGGTGGAGAGCTGAGAAAAATGAACGGGAGCGGCAGGGGAAGGAAGCTTCAACCAGAAACCGGAGCGTCAAAGCAAATGAGGTGTTGGCAGCAAAGCTGCGGCAAGGAGCTGGAGTGCCAGCATGGGCAGACTGGGATTTGGCTGCCAAATCTATAGTGAAGGTGTGGTGACCAGGTGGAGATCCTAAAGAAATCACGTCCTCAGTGTGTGTATGTGTGAGAGGGAAATGCAGGTCCCTATCTTCTGCAGAAATCGGAGATCCTAGCAAAGCTGTTCTCGGTGTGGAGCAGTGATTCTTGGCCTAATGCTCAGCCTCCTGTGAGTTCAGCAGAAATTGAGTTTCGCCAGGTCGTTGTGTAGTGCTTGAGATTGTGTGACGATAGAATTTGTATCGCAGGAAGTTACTGGTTTGTAAGTGAGACTAGCAAGGAAAAGGCTAGGAACTGCTGCTGCTGCAGAACAGAGAGCTCATTGCTAGATTTGGCATTACTGAAGATTTTTTGTTATGTTAAATACAGTGTAAAGTGTAGTTTTGGGAGTGGCGTATTGGGTACCAAAATTAGTGAGTACTTCTGACCTTTATTTCTACTTCTGCCTCAGTTTTCCATTTGTAAAATAACACCACCACCACCGTGTTTTCATTTCAGGAGTTTTTGGAGTTAATAGTTTTTCCAGGTTTTGAATAATTAATGTTTCAGCTCTACTAATGCTTTTGTCCGTGTGGGCTTCACCTTCAGAAGAATTGAGATGCTTCATAAACGTATGCACAATATTCACATGGAAGTCCTCTTACACTGCGGGAGTCTGACCTCATATATCAGCTATAGTTTATAGCCCTAGTTACAGCCAGAACGTTGCAACTGTATTTTTAGGTTTAAATATAAAAATTATTAATACATCTGGTTTAGGTTTGCTAATTTTAGCAAGTTTGAAAGCAGCATTAGAAGACTTAATGTATGTGCTAAATTGCAGGACAATGCACCTAATGGAAGGAGAGCTACCTACCTCCATGTCGGGGAGCTGTGGGGCAAGCATTAATGGGAAGCTGTACATTTTTGGTGGATTTGATGATAAAGGATACAGTAATCGGGTATTGTATGCTTTTCTTTCATAACATATTGAATTTGAATGGATTATAATGCTGACCTTACTGTTTTGTCTGGTGTACTTTGAGTTAAGGAGAAATTTAAGGAAAAGCTTTATTTTTGTAGAAAAAGTATACTTTTAAACTGACAAAAATCTTTAGTTTCTGTTTGAAGGTTCAACTGCGTATATTTTTCTGGGATCTTTCACTGAATCGTAGCTTCAGAATGAGACCCATTACGTGAAACTTTCTGTATTGATTTCTGAAAACTGCCAGTGCTTTCCCAGTTGCCTTTTTTTTTATAAAAAAAAAAAAAGATGTTGATAGCCATAATTGAAACTGATCTCAGAATATCATGTTTATTTTTGCTCTTTGATAGTGATTACCTTGCTTATATAATCAGGTAATAATTAAAGTTAAAATATAGCTACCAGTTCTCCTTGTAACTAAAGGCTGGAGTAGCAAATAGATTGAAATGAGCTGCTTTATCACTGAGTGTAAATGAAGTCAGAATTCAGTCCTGAGTAGAAAATAAGTGAAGTTGAGCATCTAATCAGATCTCAGTTTAGTACTCGGTTCACATGCCGTGTTGGTTTTTATGCAGTTACCTAGTTAGGTTAGGCTGAACTAGTGATGGTTCTGCCAGTAGAACTGAACTGAGAGTTGTTTGTCGTGCAGAAGGTTTTTGCAAGGCTGCCGCTGACTCTGGGAGGAGCAGGATGTTACTGTTCTGTTCTGGCTGAGAGAAGGCAAGGAAACGGGCTGCTAATGCTCGCTGCTGTTGTACTCTGGTTGTGTGTCAGAATCTTCCTATATCTTGCTACATATTGTAAACTTCAGTTCCTGTTTTGTATTTTTTTAAAGGAAGTAGTGTATTCTGGGGGTGGTGGGCTGTGCATTTTGCTGGTGGTTTGTGCTGGATTCTTCGACATCATTTATACTGAAAATGTTGTAATTTTTTTCTTTTAAGCTATATTATGTTAATTTGCGAACAAAAAATGGAACCTATAGGTGGAAAAAAATTACAAATTTTAAAGGTCAACCTCCTACACCACGTGACAAGCTTTCCTGCTGGGTGTATAAGGACAGGTAACACATTAAGAATATTTAATATGTGTTAATTGCAGAGAGGAAGTACTGTAAAGTGAAGAGAACACAGGTTTGGGATTCATGAAACTCTAATTCTTAGCTTGACTTGCTGTGGGATTTTGTGTAACTCTCCTAACAACTTTCTACCAGAGTTGTCTCACATGTGAGCTGAATTAATGGTAAGTATAAATCCACTTTAGGAGAGAGTTGGGAAATTTAGTGGAAGTTTCTGGAATGCTTTGAGACTTTAGATAAAAATCATTATGCATCTATTACTTGTGGTTTTCATTTTAACACATATTAAAAACCGGTATAAAAATTACCTTGATTTTCTGTTGGATTACGTAAGCATTAAATTATTACCTGCAATAAATATATTTAGTACATTTTCAAGGATTTCAACAGCATACAGATATTGACAATTGCAAAGACACTTCAGTGAGTATCTTTATAAGAACCAAGTCAACCTAGGTATTTGTGTTGTAAAAGTTACTGAGTCTATTTCGAAAAAATACTTAGCTAAAAATAAATATAGTACTTCAGATTTTGTGTTTATTGTGGAGAGTGTCTGGATATTGTGGTGTATCTGGTCACAAGAAAGCGAGATGACAGTGATTTGTTATAGGAGTTATTGTAAAGAAGAATATGATATACAGTGAACAGTGTAAAATGAAAATGATTTCTCTGTAAAGAGGTTTTGCATGAACTGTATAATGCCTCTCCACTGTATCTTGGGTTTGTAATTCTAATTTAACTGCAAGGTATATGAAATTACATATATTTGAACAACTTCTCCATAGCTGTTAATACAAGATTATTCAGAACTAAATTAATCTATTCAGGGTATCAAGTAATATGCATACTGAGAAAATTGCATATTTTAGGTGGCAAATACTTAACAAAAGTATTTTGGATAAGCTATGCACCTTTTCAGAAGTATACCTCAGAATTTCACAAGCTGTGAGTTTGCAGATCAAGATGTCTTGGTGTATTGCGCAATGCTTTCAGTAACTCTGTTTCCCTAGGAATGTCAGTCTGGAATGACCTTCACCATCCCATCATTTCCTAAATTGCCTTCTCCCAAGATCACTAACAACTATACCAAATATCCTCAAATGTTGAAGTTAAACAAAACTTTAGGAACCATTACTTATGGATGGCCATTTCATGGGTGGAATATTGGGCTGGGAGGTGTGTAACAATACTTGCAATGCAATGTGTTCAGTAGTGCTAGTTGAAAGAATCTCTTCATGAGCTAGAGAAAGACTTTGTGGGTCAGGCAGTCTGTGGGCTGAACCTTCGGAACGTTGGTTGTGAAAAGATGTACGCAGTAGGCTAACAAATACAGCAGGAGCATAGGAGTTTCAATAGAAAAGGGTAGGAATTCTAGCAGAAGCACAGGCATTTCGCTGTCTTGTGTGTTACGTGTCATTCGGAGACTCGCCTCTGAAAATGCGACCGTGATAAATAAGCTTGTGGATGGAGGAACAGAGAATAGGGACTATGAGGTATCTTGAGCCTCCTGCCTCGCTTGTGTGGATTTCTGTCAGGCTTCTTGGGGAGTGTAACTATTACCTTCCTCTCGGTAAGGTTTGCTGTGTAATTAGGTACAATATGAAATATTTTGTTTGTATTATTAGTAGTACAGTAGGTAAACCAAAATTTGAAATTAATTATTACAGCTTATTCATTTGAATGCTGCTTACAAAACAGCTAACTGAATTGATTTGTTGTTGTGGTTCTTCTAGGCTAATATATTTTGGTGGCTATGGCTGTAGGAAGCATAATGAGCTGAGTGATTGTTTTGATGTCCATGATGCATTTTGGGTAAGAGATTTGTCGCAATTCAGAGTGATCTGTCCTTTCTAATTGTCAAAATGTGATCTTTTATACTATACTCAGTAAGTATGAAAATCTGTCTGATTTTTCTTTTATTTGCAGCATCAGCAGAAATGAAAATTAGAATCTTCTGCTTAGCGTTGAAATTTCAGATATTGCATGTTAGGAGCGGTGGGTGTTCAGTGTGTTCCGAGTACCCGGTGCTAGGCTTTGAGTGCAGTGGAACAAAATGCTGCCAAAGCAGGAGCAAAGGCAGTGTGTTAAATCCAAAGACGTGTTTTAAATATGAAACTCCCAGAAAATTTCAGGATTTCTTTCCTTGAAGTAATGGGAGGGAATTTATAGCTTCACAAGTCTGACAAATACTTTCAGTTAATTTCTTTATTTTGTTATCCAGAGTAAATGCCATTGCTTTAAGATGCTTGGATTAGCTAGTTTCCTGTAATGATTTCTTATGGCTAATAGAAAGGAGGAGACTGATTATTTAGTGACAGGAGTTAATAAGAAATAGATATGCATTCAAGGGAGTATAGATCCTTTCATCAAATGTTAAATATTGACTTACAGAAATGTATTACTTTGTACAATCTATTTATTTCTTGGTATGTTACATGAAAAATTAGAAGGTCGAATTTGTCTGCTGCAGTGACCGATGTTGGAGCTCAAAGCCCATTTTCCAAAGTGTCATTAGCCTTAACATTCCTGAATGCTGTTGACCTTGAACTAGACCTGAGCTGCTGCATCATTATTAAAAATATTAGTGTATGTTTTTTTTAAATAAAATTCTGTATTTCAGTTTATTTTCTGTTTCGATAGATTGCTTCTGGGTTTGTATCCTTTAATAAGGATGAAGATTTTAAAGTAGAATAAAATATTTTAAATTTTTTAACTTCTTTTTCAGGAAGGACAGATATTCTGGGGATGGCATAATGATGTCCATGTTTTTGATACCACCACACAAACTTGGTCTCAGCCAGCAATTAGAGTGAGTGTTTTTTAGTCTTTTGACACAATTGTGATTTTACTGCATTTTGAATAGTTATTGTGCTGTAGAAATTGATGTTGGGAAAAGTAATTTGAATATGCTTAGGTTTATAACGTTAAACAGGAGGACACTCAGTGTATCTGAAATGTGGAAAATTCAGAACTGGTAAGAATTTTTTTTTTCCCCACAGGATGTTATTAGACTGGTGTTTTTTCTACAGTGCAGTTCTGATGCAAAAAATACCATAAGCTTCAGAGAGGTATTAGAAATCTGGATACATTAGAAGATGATAACAGTATTCTGTATCTAGGGTATAGGTTTTAGATAAAGCTTTGTATCCAAGCTTGAAGACAACTGTTGGGAATATAGAATTACTGTCAGCATTCCGCTACTGGAAGGACAAGGCACTGGAATACTCCAGAGAACCGTTTAGTAGGAATAGCAGAGTGGGGCTGAGGAACGAGGCGTGGAGGTGTTTCAGCGGCTCCTCCAAGAGTAAGCTTGGGTCCTGCGGAAATGGATTATGGCAATTATACCAGCTTTGGGTGTCCTTGTAGGCGTTGCCTGGGGTTGGGTCTGGAAGAGTTTCATGGCAGGAGCACAGCCATTAACCCAGGCCAGCTCTGTGTTCATCCTGTCTCACACCTAACAAAGGCCTTCTGGAACAAAGCGAAAGTCTGTGGGGAGCACGTGGTAGAAACACATTTTAATGGTTTTAATGGTGCCAAAATGAGGTTAACAAACCCCGTTTATCTGAACTGTTTTGATATGAAGCCGTTTGGATGACTGTATGTGCATATAATTAATCTGCAGCATGGATAACCTATCTCACAGGTAACTGAGAGCTGACCGTAGGAGAGATTACGGTCTGCCTGGAGAGGTGTTCCTTCCACCCCCGCCCCTTTTCACAAAGCTGATGGGTCAGTGTGGAGGATAATGCATTGGGGTGAAAGAACAAGACCGGTCTTGAAGTCCAGTCTCTCTTGATTCACTGTTCAGCTGTCAGAAACTTAAAGCAGGCAAGGGGAGATAGCAAACTCACTGTATTGCTAATTCAGGCCTTCAGTTTTTCTCTGAAGATACATGTTTAGTATGCGAGGGTTATGTGCTTGTTATTTTGAGCGTTGTGTGCATGGAGTTGCTGCATTCCTTGCAAGAGTTAAAGTTGAAAAATCTTCTGAACGAATATCTCCCAGTCATGCTATATTGTTAGAATAAACAGATCGGATATTCTTCAGCAAATACATTATTTTAAAAGTCTTCCAAAGGAGCATGTATACTACTCACTTTCCTAGTAAAATAGTAATGTGCATGTTTCTGTGTATTGAAGTGAATATGATAGTGTACTATAAAGGTTCATAAAATCCTGGTGAGCTTACGTGAGGACTCGGTAGTAGAAGGATGCTGTAATGAGTGTCTGACTCTATTTTATGGTCTTTATAGGATGTTCTAAAATTCCTATAAAAATAAATGCAAAAATAGAAATTACCATTGGAGAGGAAAAGCCAATTTTGCAGTCTTTATTTCTGATTTACACAGGGAAGACTTTTTGGCATGTGGCTACTGGATGTAACATCAAATTTTAAGATCTGATTTCCAGAGATTTTTAGTGCCAGTTCCTGATGGCGTGCACTTCGGGAGAATAAAGCTGCACAGGAGATACCAACAATAACTGATGTGCTATTGTAATTTTATGCTTAGGAATTAAAGATAAATTCATTTAATTTCACTTATGTAAAGCAATGATAAATCAGACCCAAGAGGGAACATATTAAACATTAGCAACTGAGGGAACTCAGTACTTGGCAAAAAAGCTGTCCTTGGCAATTAGGTATATCTTCTAATATCTGTGGAGTCTTGGACATGAGTGCAAATGATTTGCTTTTAAAGATGCAGTTCTGCCAGCATATTGATGTGTGTTGGCCTTACCTTTTCGGTTTCTCTGTTACTGACTTGCTGCTATTTGTGTCTGGCACTTTGATGTTCTGAAGGATCTTATTTTGGTTCTTTCAGGGTGGAGATCCACCTCAGCCTCGAGCAGCTCACACATGTGCTGTGCTGGGAAATAAAGGTTACATCTTTGGAGGACGAGTGCTGGTTAGTGTTTAATTAAACCATTTTATTTGCAGTAATATTATTTTCTTGACTGTTAGGGTTTTTTTTTTATAGCAAATCACTTTGTAGTAGAAAAAAAATCCAAAATGTCTTTGGCCTAACCTGTGTGTTAGGGGCATTGAATCCAGGATGCTTCTTTTCATCCCCCTCTACCTTACAAAAGAAGAGTCTGTCTTTCTGTCTGTAGTATTAATGATGAAGCATACGTTGTCCCAACAAGGGGAAAAAACAGATGACTCTATGGTAAATGCAAATGTTTATAACTCAACAAAAATGGTTGATGGATGCGTAACCTCTATAGGAGATGGTGGTTTGAGAGTGGAGCAAAAGCAAGCCCGATGATAGACCAGGTTTTCAATAAATTATGAGATGCTAGCATTCTGTGCTTGCTACAGCTTAGCAGATTAATACATCAAACCTGCTGGCTTTTTTTTCCTCATTTCACTTAATGAAATGCTAGTGAGTCGTAAATATAACTGGATCTCAGCCACCCCCTACTAAAGAAAGAGGAAATGTGTAAGACCAGTCCATTACTCACAAACACATCTCTCTCACCCTGATGTTTTGCCTGCTGGGAAAGTGAAGTTCAGAATAGCTGTTGGGATACAGGATTTTATATTTACAACTGTAACATGTGGTTCTGAAAGGTAGGAAAGATCGGGTTTCAGTTGGCTTTATAATTTAAACTTTTGGGTTTTGCACGTAAGTGGCTGAAGTACTGCTGTCTGGAAGGGCAGCATGTGATTGTAACGTCTGGATACAAAGCTATTAGTCTGCGTACATTCGAACTGGTAGAGGATGCTGCAGCATGTTACTGATAGCACAGGCTACGGCAGGCACAGGTCATTCCAACCCTGTAAAGTCTCTCCTCTGCTCTCTGAATGTCAATTTTGCAGTCTCAGTCTTTCCCTTTAGCATGCTCTGTGCCCTTGGTACAGAATATGTGCAGCATACCGTAGAGATTGCTGCGAACAGCTTTATTCTGTGGATCCAGTGTAAGTTCTTTACCACAGGAGTAGTACTTGTATTTGCTTTCTTCATAGTTGATCCAAGACTGTACCATTTTAATACACTGTGGGAGGATCTTAAATGTGTTGTCCCTAGGTAAGAGTCAAAGGCAGCATTAAGAGCAATTAAGTGCAATCAGTGCATAGTTAATCAAGGCTAGATTCTTCCTATATAATCTTAACTCTTCCTAGCTCTTTTTAACTTAAAAAAAAAAATAAAATCGCAGGAGTCATCCCCCTGGTTGTCTGTACCTAACAAACTTGAAGCCGCCCTTGGTGAGCAAGGAGATACTAAAACCTCTCAGCAACACACTTAATTTTTCTAGTACTAGGCAGAGGAGATTTTCTCTTCAGTTCTCTGCTGAAGCATTAATGTAAGAATTTAAGCCTGAGGCAGCAATGCAATACAAAAAAACATACTCCTGTCTTATGTCTGAAAATAAGGATGGTAGCAACTAGTCTTAACTAATGCAGACTCCCCTATCGTTTGTAAATTTTTTTGCAAGGAAAATTTTATCTTTATGGGCTGGAAAGTGTACCAACTCTTTTTAGAACTGTTGCAAAAGCATAGGAAAGAGAAGATTTTTAAAGTCGCTGTATAAGCTGGAGTTTATCAGGAACATGAGAAACAGATGCTGTAAGGCAAGTAAAAGCCTCCTAGTTTAAGTTTCTGTGTACTCTTCCATATTTTTTTTTAAAATTGTTTTCAGCTCCTTTTACCTACAGCTAATTTAGAGCCTTTAATCATATTCAGCTAAAGGGTGAGACTTGATGCTTTCTGTCTCTACTACTATGAAAAGTAACAGCAAAGAAGCTTTAGAAAGCCCTCAGTGCTGTGTTTCTATAGTTTTGTTATATGAAAGAGGAGGAATGAACTGTTGGTTGGAAATGCCCTACGGTGAACATACGCCAACTTCATCTTGGAAAGCTGCCATAACCTAAACCCTGTATTCTCAAGTACTTGCAAGTAAAACAGTGTAAAATTGCACTTTGTTCCCTGTGCCCTATTTTTCACGCTGTAAAAGCTGTACTCGAATGCAGTGTTCTTCTCAGGGAAAGTCTACAGTTCTGTTACAAAATGGCTTACTCCTGCTTGCTCCGACAGAAACCAGACATACAGATCAAGGCAGGCTCAGAATGGTCACACAGTGTCCAGCCAGTCTTTCCATTTGAATTGCCTCCCACAGCTGCAGGAAAAGTTCACCCAAGTACCATTTCAGAACAATCAGAAAAGAAAGTAACCACAATTGATCCTGTTTGCTGTTACCATTATGCGTTATGTGGCCTTTCATACAGGCTCCTGATCTCTGGAGTTGTTGCTAACGCCTCAGCTCTGGCAGTGAGAACTGCACACGGTAGCTTCCAGAGCTCTAGGTTTGGGGAAACTTGATTTCCAAATAGCTAAGGAAAGAAAGGGCTATTACAAGAGACTGAAAAAGTATCCAGGCGTACTTGAGTCTTGTGCATCAGGGTTAGCCATGCCAGGCTAAGTGAGCC
>Ga0181612_174140_pt1 | contig 10691 bp, 5 predicted proteins | sample HoacroProtozoa21_FD_119630 | JGI IMG/M metagenome (GOLD analysis project Ga0181612, IMG submission 119630) | Hoatzin crop microbial communities from Cojedes, Venezuel. Combined Assembly of Gp0051906, Gp0051904, Gp0051908
AAAGCTTAATTCAATGCACTACTGTATAGCAAAAGTATTTGGGGCTCTCTATTGAGTTAGCCTTAAGCACCATCTTCCCTGTTTTGACCAGAGAACCATGTTTCTAAACTAGTTGGATTGCATGTAGCTATCATCGTAGATTTTAGCTGGTTTATACTGGTCAGTAGTAAGACCAGTACTTCCATCTCTGAGTAACCCTGCTTGTTCGCTTTGAGTCACAGGGCTCCGGTAGTGGGAGAGTGTATGAAATGCATATATTTTGCATTTAGTACATCAGATGCGTTTTCTAAAACACAAGGCTTTTAAATGTTCAGAAGAACAGTGAGCTGTGAGGAAACATTCTGGAGTAACTGCATTTTCTGTCATCTTTGAGTGCCCTCTAGGGGTGATGTAGATCCTATAGATCTTAAAGGTAGGTATCTGGTGTGCACCCTATAATGAGAGAGACTGTTAATTTTACTTCCTTTACACATGTATTAAACTGCTTTCTTTTTCACAGTGGCGTTTCCACAACGATAGACCCGTTTTGGGACATCAGTTTGGATTTGCCAGGCTCCTCCACCCCGTTCTGGCCACTGAGTCCGGGGAGTGATGGCAGTGTCGTAAATGGGGAAAGCCATGTATCAGGCACCACCACTCTCACAGACTGCTTGCGAAGGTATGAAATGAGACTAATACACTTTTGGCCGGTTAAAAAGAATTTGGCTTCATTCTGTTCTCCAGGTGGCACTGAGCAATGGGAGTAAGTGATGCTTTATCATGGCATTATCCTCAAACAGCATTTTTATACATACTTTAGGTTTTTGCATAAGAGCAAGTGAGATGATAAAGAAAGCTTAGAGAAACAGCAGGCCTAACAATAAGCAATCAAAATCAGTTGCCATACGCGCAAGAAGGAAATAATTTTTCACATTGGCTGCTGCCAGGCAACGTGGTATTACATGATTGAAACCACTAGTGTACGTCTCCATGTTCTTGGTTGTGTCAGCTAAGCAAGCACATAAAAAGAGTTCACAATGTGTTTAATATTTGTCTAAATCATGACACCAAGTAAAAATCTGATTTTACTCTCAGCAGAGCTGAGGGTCTGCTACTGTCAGCTTAGTTGCGGGAATAGCATTAAGAATTAAAGGAATGGGGCTTTCAAAAAGAAAAGATAATTCTGAGCAGGAGACTTAGGTATTTTGGAAACTGGAGAGAATGTCATGGCTTCATACACAGTTAACTCGGATCTTCTAGCAGATCTGAAAGTCATTCTCTTGTGGCAAATGCAGATATTAGTCGAGGGTACCTGTCTGAGGAGATTACCTGTAGCCTGGGGCAAAGCTAATCCTCCTGAAATAAAATTTGATAGCCTCTGACTTCTGATTTCTAACCACTTTAATACTTTTAAAGATCAAGAATTTTGAGAAAACAAGGGAATTGGTGTAGATGAGAAATTGCTGATGCAGGAATGCACCAAGAGGCAAAACCAGTTGAATTTTGGGGATTTTGGTTATTTTCTTCAACATGGGGATTAGTAGAATCAGAGAGAGATAATGATAGGGAAGGAAAAACATCCAGGTTCAAAGATACCCTCCAAGAGTGTGGATTTTGGAAAGAAGCTGAACTCTAATGGATAAAGAGGATGGCTCTAGGTTGTACCCAAAAATTAGCAAGCAAGTTGAATATTCTATTCAGACAAGGAAGGTGTGTAACTTCATTTCAACCAGTATGGCCATGCAACTTGAAGCTGGCTTGAAGGAAGGATTGAGCAGGAATGTGACAAAAACCCAGAAACGTGTAGGCACTCCTGACAACAATAACAACGAATTTGTAAGCCTTTATACAGACTTGAGAGAAGAAAAAACAAAATCCAAAACCAGAGAATGGTGGTACATAGGCTGGGTGAAGGAAATCTTGTCAATCAAACAAGAGAGGAGACCAGGAGGTCGTGATGATGATTTAATGCTGGAGGATGCATTGGCTATAAACAGAATGAGGCAAGGTAGAGGTAGTGACGAGCTGATACCACGTTGCCCTCATGTGCTTACTGTCTGCATTAATGTAAAATGTTCAATTGCATTTCAAAATACTTAATCTCAAAAATTCTAGTTGTAAAGCAGCTTCTGGGGAGATGGTTTATTTGCCCCGTGGAAGTCTAAGCTTGGAGGAAAAGACTTCGCAGTCCATCCTCCTAGCCTTTTCTGTGCTGACAGTTTCTGAAAAACTGAGAGATATTTTGCTGTAGTGTGCTGTAAGAACATAGAGGTAGTATATTTTCTCTAAGCAGTTCCCTATTCTGTAATGGTCTCTTCCTATAGCTCCCTTGAGTGGTTCTGTCTGAAAATTTTGAAAGAGATTTTTCTGGTTGTCAACACTTGGGTTTTCTTGGAAGATATCTGTATTTTGAAAAGAACTTCATGTTTACAGCCCTTTCCATCTCACTGCTTTGATCCTGGCCCAGGTGGGCTACAAGCTAGAAGTGTCCTGCAGACTAGCACGCAGCTGAGCACAGAAGTTCTGTCATCTTGCTTCCGAGCTTCCATATATCAGTGTTTTTGTTTTTGAAAACAAAAGATCTTTGCTTTCTGTATGAAAATTGGCTGTCCTGTTCTGGGAGATGAACTAACATTTAACTCCTTTCTCAGACACTGATGCATTTCGGTGCAATGTTCCTAAGTAGAGCAATGCTAAAGGCCAAGTTTGGGTATCTGAACCATAGCACTTTACATTATTGTAGGTATTGGGTTTTTTCAAAATGACATTTAAAAGCCATGAACTCTGTCTCTTGTGGTGCCAGTGACCCACAAGTAAGTGTAAAAGAGATGTTTTCAGCATGTGTGGAAAATCGTCTGATCGTTTTGTGCATCCCTTTGCTTTTTAATTTTTTTTTTCAGGTTTACAAGGCCAGAACATCTAGGAAGCAGTGCCAAAATCAAATGTAGTGGTTGCCATAGCTACCAGGAATCTACCAAACAACTCACTATGAAGAAGTTACCCATTGTGGCCTGTTTTCATCTCAAAGTAAGTTCACAGGGGGCAGACAGAGCAGAGGACGTATATTCCTCTCCGAGAGGATGAGTTAAACTCCTGGACATATCTTCTGGCTTTCACTGGCTAATCTTTTATGATACGAATTAATATAAAGAACAGCTTGCATGCCCAGCTAGGTTTTCTGTTAAGATAGCATTACATTATCTATAATATAGCTTTGCAGTATGTCTGTGGGAACCCAACTCATCAGAATCCATAAACAAAGTAAAAGGCTAGTGCAATACCTGAAGCAGCGTAGAAACTGATCTCCAATAACACTCATCCTGCATGGTGAAATTTATACCCTATGCTTCTACTGGAAGAATGCCACAGAGGAACTCTGTGTTGGAGGAAAAGCATGAAAAAATCGGTTGCAGTGGAGAAGGCTTCTTGTATCTTTCCAACTGATGTAGTTTTCAACATTTCCAATCCAGATTATGTCAGATGCAGTGATGGGAGATAATGTCATAGTTGGTGCCCTCAGGTAGTTTAGTCCTGTACAATTTATGTCTTAAATATAAAGAATATGATGGTGGTGCAAAGTAGGCAGCTATCGCAGAAGATGAAGGTCGTTCTGTGTCAAGAGGCAAGAGGTCCTTGAAAAGTGATGCCACAGGCCTTTGTAGAAGCAGCCACCGTAGTAATTTAACTGCATCCTTGATCTGCTTGAGCTTTTCAGATGCAGACCTCGAAGGTCTTGAGTGTCCCCTGGAAAAGAATGACAAAGTCCTCTCATTGCTAGGCAGCAACTGATATCACTGGCTGCAGCTCTTACTATGACCACTGTTTCAAGAAACTGCTTATCTGATGATGATACTGATGTCAAATAAGCTACATAATGAAAACTAGCATTTTACCTATGACCGTGGTGACTGGAAACGGATCTTAAAACGACAGCCTTTATGTTGTGTACAAATGAAGGCTTGTATTGCTTCTCTTTCCAGCTGGGGAGTGGTGACTTGAAAGAACACACGCTCCAGAGACTCTGTTCAGTTGTTCAGTTCTTACATGGTTTCTAGGCTTTGAACTTTGGTAAAACAGCCAGGTAACTTTAATAGTGTTGGAATTAGACCTTTATCTCATAGCTGTCATGGCAAAGTGCGGGCTGGACTTTGCTGTAGCATGCACGCAGGTTTTCTGGTTTATTTTCCAGTAGCCCTCCAAGCTAGGTCAGAATATTCATACTGGAAAATCGTAATAATCTGTGTAGCTATAGTGTCATGGTCTCACTGAGCAAGTCACGGACTGTATTCAAGAAATGGTTGTAGTTTGGAATTGTTTAATTACATAGCAACTCTGTGTCCAGCATAGCGGCAATTTAAAACTTATGTTCAAAATCTGGCTTGTACAAAAGCTTGTTAATGAAATGCAGAGGTCTTGATGTGAAAACAGAATGTCACAGGAAGGTCTATATTTGTGAGAAAAGATTGATTCTGCTTTCTACTGGAAAAAAAAGTGCTACAGGTGGAAAGATTTGCCTCTTCTGTAACTTACAGGACTTTTCAGACTGTTTGGAACAATCGTGCCTTCAGATGTTCACCCCCATATACCAGCAGTTCTTCAGTCGCATCTTGAGCATTAACCAAGATGATACACGATATTACATGCTAAAGATACTAGCCTGGCTGGAGTAGATAGTAGCACAGTTCCCTTGTTGTTCTTTGGCTGTTTGTGGTCTTCATGAAGAGCATTCTTGCATGACTGACTTGGAGGTTTCAGGAGTGCTTGGCTGGCTGCTTGGCTTTTGGGGCGGGTTTTGGGGGTGTTGGGCTCTTGGGGTTTTTTAAATTTTAATTTTAATGCAGAGTGGTTGGCACAACATACCTGGGTGATTCTGCTCTTTGGGCAAGGCAATGTGAATGTGCCCAACCCCTTACCTACACTCTGTTCCTACATTCTGTTGTCCAGAATGACTGAAGATTTCTTTTTTTTTTTTTAATAAATTACTACTCCTCAGTGATTGTGTTGTCCTGTTCATGCAAAATGCAAATTTCATTTCACGTGTTAAAGCAAAATAGAAACCCAAAAGATAAGAATTACAGAAGTCTGAGCTTTTCACGTCTGGATCTGTTGCTAGGGAATTGTTACGGCACCACAATTGGAAAATAATTAACTTGAAGTGTAAATAGAGCAGGATTTTGAGAAATGGGGAGAGAAGCTGCCTTTAAATAGAAGCTCATTCATCTCTTCGTGGTATTTGTTCCTGTTTCCATTTAAAGTTCAGTTGAGAAGGTGAGGAGAGGATGGTGGGTATTGCAGGCTCCTTTTGGTGGAGGGACAAGGCTTTTTTATCATATTCTATTTTTGCCTTGATTTGAATTGGTATTCCTGTGTAGGCTTGACTCCTGTCACTTGGGGTGATTGGATGGGTGGATTAAGTGTGTGAATCTGATGGCAAGCTCTCGTTGTTGCCTGTTTTGTGTGCTAGTGTAGGCAGCAGCCATCTATGTGAATAGTGTGTAGTACAAATGAACACTGGTTTGGGTAAAGGCTGTGTGTGCTGTCTCTGTTTAATACATTTTTTTCTTAATGTCAGTTGGCAATAAGTTTGTATGTATAGATATTAAGGTAAATACTCTAATTAATATTGTCTTTTTTGCCCCCACAAATTGTGGTTTATTTTCCTGGTAGAAATGTGTTAGCATTTATGTGGGGGTTCCCAGCCCAGACAGTTGGTAGAAAAAATCGGGGGATGTGTCTGGATACTGACTGCTAATAGACTTCCGTGTTGTTGTTCTTAAGCTTAGGACATTTATAAAAGACAGAAAACTTAGCCTTTCTCTAAAGAAAAAAAACCAATTCTTCTACTTTGTCTCCAGCGGTTTGAACACTCAGCCAAACTGAGGCGAAAGATCACTACGTATGTCTCGTTTCCGCTGGAGCTGGACATGACACCATTCATGGCTTCCAGGTGTGTACCAAATTCAAACTCCCCCAAAGACCTGGACAGAACTGTTTACCAGTTCATACATGTGCAGCATGAAACAGGAACATCCTTGAATCAAGGTTATAGAACAGTATGTATAATGATACTTCTGCTGTAAGCTTCTCCTTGAAATGTGCATCTTTTCTAAACTAATTTTTAGATAAACTGTTGTTTTGTGTGCCAGAAAAGGCTTAATATTTAAATTTTTTTAAATTAATGTATGTAATGTTTCTGGTTGCATGTTAAACTTGTAGGCTCAGATCCATTGTGCCGTCCCATCACCCGAGTGCCCACCCACCAGTCATCTCGTGTAATCAGGCAGACTAGACATAATCTAATGCCTAACCTGGTGTTTCTCGAGTTATAAAAATCCTTCCTCTTTGTTCCTGCACACATACAAATCTGTGGTTTTTTGTTTTGTACCCTCAGCTTTTGTTTAGAGAGTGCTGCAAGCAGAAAAACCATAGTCCAGATTAAAATAGATATTTCTAGCAGGTATTTAAACAGGAACAGCAGGACTTCTCCCACCTCCCAGGTTTGTTGAAGACATGACATTTATATAAATATACCTTTATGAAAGGAACTTAATCGGCTCAGTTAACGAGTATTTGTCAGGTATTCTATTCAAATATACAAGAGGATATTCCAGTTTAATTTATATCTGAAGCGATGCAGAAAGCCCCAAAACATGTCACCTCTTAACACAGGGGCTCTATTTGATGCTAAAATTTTACTAGTAATTTCAAGGTTTGCCTCCCCCTCCGCCCCCCGCCCGAGAAAAGCAGACACTTCTGCCAGGAGAGAAAGGAAAGCCCTGAAGCTCTGCTAAATAGTGTTATATTAAGAATATGGTTTATTCCAGTATATTCTGGAGATTTTGAGACTTTCCTGTTCCTCTGTGGTGAATTCTCGGTGGATGGAACAGGCTCTGCTGATGAAAGGTATCAAGCCTAATGGAATATAGATGGGATAATCAGCAGGCATAACTCAGTAATCTGAATTTCATCAACTATGAAATCAACAGCATAATCCTATTGCTGCTGTCAAAACACAAAATGAATTTACAAGTCAGGCCAGGATGATTGACCCATCACAGGATAAAGGACTGATGTAATTAGATGTTTTTCCAGGTTTAAAATACAAATCTTTTCTTAACCTGTTTTTAAGCTTTCTGGATAGGACATTTGATGTAAACAGATCTGTATTTGCAGCACTGAAGCCTTGACCAGGAGGAGAAATGGTGTTTCTTATGTAGCATTGCTGTGAGAACAAATAAAGCATCTTTAGCATCCTAATCAGCAGCCCTTCTCTGCTGCTAAGCAGCATTGTGCTTTTGAATAAGGATCTGGATTCGGCAGACAGGCTCTGTGTGTCATGTAAAACCTGTTTTCTGGGAAGCCACTGCTTGCAGTGACTGGATTTTTGTGTGTGTGTTGCAGTAAAGAGAGCAGAATGAACGGGCAGTACCAGCAGCCGACGGACAGTCTAAACAATGATAATAAGTAAGTGGTACATTCCATGACTTCTGTTGTGAAAGGTAGTTGGCTTCTAGAAGGAGACACACAGTCTGCTGTATATCCCGCAGTGCGAAGCACATTACCATGTTTGACAGCGCAGTAAGTCTGAACTGTTGCAAAGTAAAGCTTCCTTCACTAAATTGCCTACCCTTTCGTGGTTTTATGGCAGCTGACTTTCAGATCTGAAGGGGATAACCCCAGCAATCAGTCTATGAATAAAATGAAAAGCTATGGTTACAGTAATAAAAGGGATGGGTGTTTCCTTTGAATAATCCTATTTTTATTGCAATAGCAAAGGGAGTTCCGGAGGACCAAAAGAAAGTTTATAGAACACTGACACTCGAAGTCCCAAATAGATGGCCCCAGTAATTCCGGGGTCTCTTGGTCAGGCATTGATTCCAGTCAGAATAAATGGCAGGCTGATACGGGACTTGCTCAATGATACAAAGGGAGGGTAGTGGAAACCAATATCCGTAGCTTTATGAGAATAGAGATGGTCACACAAACCTTGTCTTTTTTTTTTTTTTAATAAGGTTACAATGTTGGTTACGAAAGTCATGTGCTGATGTTGTGTATTATTTAAATTCTTCAGGGCACTTCATTTGGCATTCAAAGTTGCGTTAAACTGGAATCACACAATAGATTTAAAAACTAGCGAATTAGGTCTTAGTGCAGTGGTCATACAAGCAGGTATCAGGCAGGTGTTACGGGTGGTCCTATAGCACTTGATTCATTAGGCGTGTGGTGTTTAATAGTGTTAGCAAAGATCTGAAAGAAAACGCAGCTGATTGCTTTTGAGCTTTGCACATGACTTAAGTTGGAGAAGTTGTTAACAATGAAGAGCGTTAGGTGATGACAGCAGAGGCATCTGGGCTGCTTGGTAAGCTGGGTGCCAGTAAACAGGGCAATCCTGGAAAGCTCCATCTAGGACTGCAGAGTGGTGTCCCTCCTGGCTGGGTTAAAGGACTCCGCTAGCAAGAGGGTGACGTTACAAATCAGTGGCTCTGTAGGCAGTCCACTGAATAGGTGTCTTGTTGCAGCACCACCGTGTCCAAAGAGCTCTGTGAATTTTGAACATAAGTAGAACAATATCAAGTGAGATTAGAGAGGTTGTTTCACCATTGTGCAGATGTGCTTGTATCCCAGTTTGAGGACAGCATTTAAGAAAGGGTTAAAGAGAGTGGAGAACATTTGAAAAAGAGCTGCAAGTGTGTTTAAGACTGGAAACAAAGTTTTACCGTAGAACAAAAGACCCAAGGACTTCAGTCTTCTCCTTTTTAAGAAAAGGGAAAAAAATTAAGAACAACTTGATCAGTCTACAAGTATCTTTCTTTGGAACAGAGATTTGTCTGCTAGTTTTCAGGCTAGCAGGCAAATGCACAGCAGCATCTGAAAGCTGCAAGTTGAGGCTGAATATATTCAGTGTTTCAAAATAGGTACACACTTTCCAGATTAAGGACAATTAATCAGTACTGCAATTTATCACTAGAAATATTTAAGATTAGCTATATTTAAGGTTACCTCCTTCCCCATCCCTCAAATGCATTTTGCTAGTTCACTTGAGTTGCTAATTTGGGGAAATAGAAGATCAGACCAGATAATCAGTGGTCCTCTTCAGGAATGTGTCAATATTGATCTGTTTTAGAAGAAAAATATTTGGAAGCCAGTATTGATAAGGCTGACAGCTGTCATCAGACTGGAGTCTCACAGTAATAGCAAGACAAAAAAAAATGCAGTTATTTTCCCTGGTCAAGGATGCCCTCTTCCCAGTTAATGTTAGGAGGTTGTGTTTTATTCATGAGTCAGATCCTTTACTATTGCTGTACGTGTTTATGGACACAAGCTTCTGTCTAAAATGTCAGGTTTTTCCCTTTTTGATGCGCTTACTCGTTAACTCTTTTCTGTACCAGGTATTCCTTGTTTGCAGTAGTTAATCACCAGGGAACCTTGGAGAGTGGGCACTATACCAGCTTCATCCGGCAGCACAAGGACCAGTGGTTCAAGTGTGATGATGCCATTATCACCAAGGCTAGCATTAAGGATGTGCTAGACAGTGAAGGGTAAGTTGTGAACTGGAAACGGAAAAGGAAGGGAAACTTTGATCTTTGGGTATTCCTTACTTTTGGTTAAAAGACCCTTTCGTCAGAGAGACTTAATTACTCCCTTTGAATATCTGATATCTCTGTGTACGTATCAGTGCTTCAGAATGTTGCTTTATAATCCTGGATTTGTTGAAGGAAGAAGAGGGGAAGGCCAAGGTCGTCAGCTGACTCTGCGGTGTCTGTAGCTGGTGCTCGTGTCCACAGAATCACAGAATGGTCGGGGCTGGAAGGGCCCTCTGTTGGTCATCCAGTCGAACCCTCCTGCCGAAGCAGGATCACCTACAGCAGGCTGCACAGGACCGCGTCCAGGGGGGTCTTGAATATCTCCAGAGAAGTAGACTCCACAGCCTCCCTGGGCAGCCTGTGCCAGGGCTCCGTCACCCTCAGAGGGAAGAAGTTCTTCCTCATCTTCAGACGGAACTTCCTCTGCTTCAGTTTGTGCCCGTTGCCCCTTGTCCTGTCGCTGGGCACCACTGGAAAGAGCCTGGCCTCATCCTCCTGACGTCCCGGGGTACCCACCCCACGCCCACCCTGGGGTGCTACCCTTGGTCGGTGGGAACCACGGGGAGAGCAGCTGCCCCGCACAGCGGTGCCACAGCCCCTGGGGTCAGACTGCGGGGCCGACGCGTGGGAATCGCAGGGCGAGCCCGCCCGTGACGATCTCCTGCGATGGAGAAGGTGCTGCCGCGGGCAGCCAAGGTGACCCCATCCCGCAGCCGGCCCAGAGGGGTCCCAGCAGAGACAGGCTGTGAAAAATCTTGTTTTCTGGCAAGTTTTTGGTCCGTGCAAAGCAGGTTGCGTGGTGCAGTAAAGGATTAAACGGCAAAAAACGGAGAATTTCCTAAAGCGTTTGTTTACTTGCTGCTAAATCTCCCATCTCCCGCCCAAAGCTGTGCCCCCAAACTGCCGCGTGGGCGAGGTGCGGGGCCAGCCCGGGGTGCGGGTCCCGTCTGCCGCGTCCCCTGCCCCCGCCAGCCCTCACACGGGACACCCCAGAGCCCCCCGGTCCCCCCCGGGGCCGGTGCCAGCTGCCATGCCCCGGCGGGACTGCCCATCCCAGCGGCCCCCTCTGCGGAAAACGGCAGGCCAGGCGGGTGCCCCATCGGGGTCGCGGGTAGCGGGGGCGCGGGC
>Ga0181612_169628_pt1 | contig 10690 bp, 8 predicted proteins | sample HoacroProtozoa21_FD_119630 | JGI IMG/M metagenome (GOLD analysis project Ga0181612, IMG submission 119630) | Hoatzin crop microbial communities from Cojedes, Venezuel. Combined Assembly of Gp0051906, Gp0051904, Gp0051908
CCCACCCTGCAGATATTTAGAGGCATTTCTAAGGTCCCCTCTCAGCCTTCTCTTCTCCAGGCTGAACAAGCCCAGCTCCCTCAGCCTCTCCTCATAGGAGAGATGCTCCAGTCCCCTCCTCATCCTCGCAGCCCTCCGCTGGACCCTCTCCAGTAGCTCCTCATCTTTCTTGACCTGGGGAGCCCAGAACTGGACACAGTACTCCACATGAGGACTCACTAGGGCAGTGTAGAGGGGAAGGAGAACCTCCCTCGACCTGCTGGCCACACTCCTCCTAATGCACCCCAGGACCCCCAGCTTGCCGATGGTCTGGGTACCTCCCTGCGCTTTCAAAACCGACCACGACCAGCTTTGTTGTGCCTGCATGCATCATGGTCGCACCTCCCGGCAGCGGGGTGGACGTGCCCGAGACAGCAAGCGCTTGGAGGGGGACCACCTTTGTGATTCAAGGTGATGGTCCAGGTTGCAAGCAGGTCCCTTGGGGTTCAGCCAGGAGGGAGCACTCCCGTCCCTGCCATGGCCTGGCCTCGCTGCCTGGAAGCTGGTGGAGCGGGTCCCGGCTGCAGATGAAGGGGTGGGCAGCTGCCCGCGCTGGATGGGCTGGCAGATGGGTAACAAGCGCGGGCTGCCAAAGCTCGGTAGTCAAAGCCTTGTTCAATCAGTGCATTCTGTGTTATGTGTTCCTACAGAGCAGCCACTTCTTTGCTTTTGCTGTGCCTTCCCTTTGCAGTCGAGCATCACAGGCGTGACTTGCTGGCTCGGCAGTCCTGGAGGAGCCTTCTCCACAGCAGACCGCTCTCAGATGTACCTCATCACCACCAACGACATCTTTCCACGGTCCTAAAATCATTGAAATGGGTTACGTTAGCAAAAAAGGAGCTGCTTTGAAAGAGATCTTTTTTCTTGAATAGATGTTCCTCTTTGTGGTTAACCTACCTTAATACTCCAGTCTTGTTTTTGCAGTATTTAACTGCAACCCAAGTGAGTTGCCCCTGCTTTGGTTTTGTCTCCCAGTATGCCGTACTTCCTCCCATGGATATCGACCCACATTAAGTGAAAGCAGTCTTTTTTTTAATACTCGGTGTCTTGTGTATTTGCTGTTTCAATTACATTAGCCTCTAGAAGGACCTCACTGTACTACCTACTGTATGAGCAAATGGCTAGGGAATTTGTTCATTTTCAAAACAAAACGCATCCTTAGACCTAGACTTGGATGACTGATGAGCAAAATAATATTGTGACTACGGCTTGATGAGACCTTAGCATTTAAAATAAATGAATCTGTGATGCTTGCACAGTTTTTCTGCCTGCTCCTCAGTAGCCGTGACATGGTGGAGCTTGATTAAAGGAACACGGATTTCAAAATCGCGTTCGTACACATGTTCACTCCGACTGAATTCGTAGTGTTTAAATATGCCTGTCTGCTTCGCCTTCGTGCTAATCAGTCACAGAGGTGAACTGGCACATTATCCATTAGCTAGCCAATTAGGCAGCACAGCTCGCAAATTCCAAGTAAAATATTGGGCAAGATAGCTGTCCATCACATTTGGAAAATAGATTTGAGGAGTTAATGGTCTGTCCCAATAGAAGTTATGAATAAAAAATTGGTCTAAATGTATAGAATCAGTTATTCGCTGTGAACAATTCTCCCAATTTTTCTCATTCAAGACACGTTTAATGTGTGCCGTTATCCCTACTTTTCTAGATTCGTGGATCTTAAGGCCAAGGGGGTAATTAAGATCATCTAGTTTGACCTCTAGCTTAATACAGGCTAAAAACTCTCTTCTGATTATTTCTGCATAGAGATCATAATTTCTGCTTGAGCAATGGCACATCTTTTAAAAAGACGGCTACTTATGACTTGAAAACATCATGTGTTACAGAATCCAGTACATCCCTCTCAGCTGTTTGGATAATCACCCTTGTTGCTAACATTTTTGTCTTGTGCCTAATCTGAATTTGTCCTGCTTCAGCTTTTAGCCACAGATTACAGATTCGTCTGCCATCAGAAATCCCTGTCATAATGGTGTTTGTAAGTCAGGATCAAGTCACCTTTTATCTCCTCTTGAATAAGCTAGAAACATCAGGCTTCGTCAGTCTTCTACTATACAGCCAGGCTGTCCCACCTCGGACTATTCTTGTAGGTTCTATCTGAACCTTTTCTGGTTTTTGCTTTTATGAGGCAGACACAAAATTTCCTTAGAATTGCCCAAGCCCATAGCAGGCAGTTCCCTGCCTGGGGACTGCATCCAGCCTCGTGTAGCTCCGAGTTAGGCATTAACTCAGCAAGAAGGGTGCACTGGGCACAGAGCTGAAACTTGTCACTTGCTGGAGCGGAGTGATGGTGGCTTGAGTGTCTCTGCTACGTTCAAAGAAGCTAAAGTCCAGGTCAGTACCATATAAAAACTTTGTAGTTTAAAAGCCTAGCTTCATGAAGCCGAAAGCCTTTAAAAGCCAAGTCATCCTGGAAAAAGAATTTAAAATGCAAGACATCACAGTGGTAGTCACAGTTCTGTTTCCCTGCACCTCGAGAAGGGCAAAGGAGAAGTAGAAATGTTCAGAGCAGGACAAGAAGAGTGATCAGATATACGGCGGAAATAATTTAATTCAAGGAGCGGTTAAATAGACTAGACTTTGTCAGCTTGGAAAGGAGTTGATTGGGGAGGGAAGGCGATGGAATGAAACTGAAAATGATGCAGAAAAGGTGAATGGCAATGACTGAGCGCGGTGATGAGGAGGCATCGAATGAAAAGACAGAGTGAACAAAAAGAGACGCTTCTTTATCCGTCCGCTAATCAAACTCAGATGCTTCCTGTCGTATGAGCTGTGTGGCTGCTAAAAGGCCATAAGGATTCCAAAAGTGACTGGGCAGAGGAAGCGAAGAAAGATCCAGCAACCCCCATGGGATGCAAAGGCCCCCGCCGCCGGCTCGGACCGCTCTGGAGGGCACGCAAGGGCTTGGGGGGTCGGTGAAGAGGTGCGGGGAGGCTCTGGCTGTGTTTGTGCTGCTCGGCTGTTTGTATGCCGGGCAAGCTGGCCACTGCTGGAGGGTCGCTGGGTGGGCCTTTGGTTGCATCCCGTCCAGCTGTTCGCATGGTCTTAAAATGGGAAGTGTAATTGGGAATTTTATACCATCGCTTCTTGCGTGCCCCAAAGGCACACAGCTGCCTGAGTAAGAGAAAAGAGTTGTGCTGGGAAAAAGAACCAGGCTGGCTTGAAATAAGCAAATGTGGCTGAATACAAATGCACAGAGAGAGAGGAAAAAGAGATAATAACGAATATAAATTCGAAGGGTGGAAAACCAGAAAATGCGTTAGTGAAATGACAGGACACAAAGAAAAAACCTAAGGCGAGAGAGCGAATGGCAGTAAAGCAAAATTTTTAGTATGTCTCTTAATACAAAAAATCCTAACAATGATACTAGTCTGTAAAAACATGTTTTTAATGTAGAGTAGGCAAATAGTTTCAATATATCTTGTTTTTCCAAGCGTGTTTTTTTTTTGAAAAGTCTGCATGAAGAATTCACCGAGGGCGAAGATGAAATCTGTTGCCTTCCAACAGTAACTTGGCATTATGCGAAACACGAGCTAATAAGCTGGCTGTTTTTAACCAGTAGGTCTGGCTGCAGCAAGAGCTTTGAAGAGCTGGATGAGGAGATGTGTGGGCTATTAAATTGGTAAATCATGGGAACGCTAGAAAGACTTGCTTGCCTGGAGAAACAGAAGATACAGATATTGGTAATTATAGGCATATCAGCCTGACATAGACAGTGAGCCTGAGCAAAATAATGTGATTTCATTAACAACGAGGCAAAAAAAGACCTGTACTTAACAGTAATCAGTTTAGGCTTCAGGGAAACAAATTGTTCAACACCAGCATGGTACCACGTGTATTTGTTTGGTAGCAGAGGTGTTGGGGGCAATGTATTCATATTTCTCTGAGGTGTTTGTTGTGGTAATGAAAATTTTTAATTGAGAATTACTCAAAATAACGTGTCATATTAAACGGGATGAAAAAGACATTAGCAGACTGGGCCCAAAACCTGCTGTTAAGAATAGGACCATCTCCAGTAGGCAACTACTGTCTTTCTTGACTTGTGCTGTTTAACCCTTGGCTGCATGAATGACCTAAAAGCAAATCTACAAATACTGCCGAAGGCTGGGGAGTGAGGGTAGTGAAGAAGACACGTCACTGAACTGAATTACTTCTGAAAATGGGAGCCTGCAAACACTGTGTGCTTCAGCATAGCCAAAAGCGGAGTGATACTTGTAGGGAGGAGCGGGCTGCGCTTACAGAAAGGATGCTGCTGCCTTGGGATCAGCAACCCCAGAAAAGACTTGACCGAAGCCTACATAGCTACACCAAGCGCAGAAGTCTGATCCTCGAGGGCTCCTCACCCTATGGGCCTAGCAATAGCCAACAGTTTGGAGCTGAAGCTACAAAGCTCCCTTTGGAGATAAGATTCACCTTTTAACACCGGGACTTCCTAGCCATCTAACTGTTTCCCAGGGTTTCTAGCAGGCTCTTTTTGACAGTAAATCTTTTGTTCAAGAGAGCATATAAAGGTCTTTTACACAAGAGGTCAAACCGGAATGGCGTTTTTCACCTTTTTTAGTAAAAATTCTAAAAATTTCCAGATGCCTACTGCTCTTTTTGTGCTTTTTTATAGCCCTTCTAGAAGTTGCCCATGGACACCTCAGGAGACCAGATTGGCCCACTGATCCCTCCTGCATACCTAATCTGTACATTTCCAAGCAGGTCTCTGAAACAGGCACAGTATTACTGTGATGGTTTCACTGTCTTTATACATATGATTCCTCCACCTCCTTGGTATTTCCTTATGCTCCCCCCATAACTGTACCATTGCATGGGATGTTCAGCTGCGTGCCCGCGCTGATCACCCCCATCCTTTTCAGCGTCCTGCGGTCCAGCTTTTAACAGTCACCATGTTCTTTGTTCCTGCAGACATGATCCGGCTCCTACATTACGAACAGCCCAGGCTGGTGTGTATAAATGAGTTGTCTCCCTCACTACTTCACACTCCCTTATTTTTAGGCTCCGATAAAAGCATCGTCATCAGTGAGTTTTGCAATTTATTTCAGATAAAATTATTGAATGCAGCTAGCTTGCAGACTGATAGTAAGTGGAGATCTTTATTGTCCAGCCTAATTCCTGACCATCTAGGAAGACTCTGATTTCAACAAGAGCCAGATTAAGATTTTACCAAGCAAGTTTTATAAGGATTACGATTGCAATTTTATGATTAGCTTTCTTTTCCAGCTTGGACTGCTAGACAGCACTTCTGCCTCGGTTATTTCTGTACCAGCAATAAGGGACAAAGCCAGGATTCAATGAAGTCAAAGAAGGAAAGGCATAAGAAATGATCTTCAGTGGTGCAGGGCTGTTTCTTTCTGCAGAAGCACACAAAGTGCCTGATTGTTGTGTGTGCAGTTGCCAAGCTGAGAAGTTATAGACAATATTGATTTGGGCTCCCAGCTCTTCGGAAGCAGGCGCTGGGTGGAGGCCAAGAAGGCTGAAGTCTAAATGTGAAGTCAGTCGGGCTCAATAGGCCGTTCTTTGAGAGAGGGGTCCCTTCTTTTCAGTGTTTGCACGTGTGGTTGCTGCGTGCGTGCGCGTACAGAGCTAACAGGAGGCAGCACTGTCTGGATGAGAGCAGGGAAACCAAGGGAAGGACACTCCACGCTGGTCCATGCTTTCAAGCTCTCGTGCTGGGATGGCAGGTGGTCCATGTGAACTCGTCCCTTGTCCCAACTTCAGCGCTCTGAAATGGGGATAACATGATGCATGGCATGTTGAAGGTGGCTGGAGGGATCCAGATGAAAACTGAAAAGTCAACAAGAGCTAAGTTTCATTATGAAGTTTCATAAATCATTTTCCTGAATTCTGACGGATATTAGTTTTTCATATTGCTTCACGACTGTGTAAACCGGGAACCGAGACCTTCTTTCTCCAGCAATGAGATGGTTTAATCCAAACTGATTTGATTTTTATTTTTTCAGGTAAGCCCTACAAGATTCCACAATAATTGCTCGGTGTTGGGTAAGAAGAAATGTAGCTTCGCCAGCCCTTCTGGGCAGAGTGCTTGGACTAGGTGTGGAAGATGAAGTCTCCGTAATCACACAGTTTTCTGCTATTTGAAATGTTTCTGCCATGTTTTCTTCCAGATGGGGGAGTTTGACGATGGATCTGCCATTTTTAAATCACTTTTTAATCACTTTTAAAAATAATTTTTAAATATTTTGATTTATTGAATTATCTTTTCCTGTTTTATAAATAATACTATTTATATAATAACATATACAAATCTTATGACTCTATCTGGATTTTGTGGCCTGTAATTGTGGAAAACGTGTGCCAGAGAAGGGCAAAAGCACTCCCAGAAATCAATATAATACAAATGGCCCCGCACAGCCAGCCTGCAAGAAAAATGTGATGGCTGGCAAATTCTTTGCTCCCCGCAGTACTCTGGGTTCTTGGCTAAACTCAAAAATGCATCAGTTAAAGCTTCGCGTGGACGGCAGGATTTTGCTCGCATCGGCATTGTCTGACCTCTCCATTTCTGCTGAATATCTGTGTCATCTCCTGATTGCTTTCTCTGTAAAATAATCCTCCTTAAATTATTTAGATACATATTCTGTCTTCCCCTCGGCTGGTGTTCTAATTTTGGTGAGTGAAATGACCTCAATTAGAAATTCTTGCTTAAACATACAACATCGCTGAGAGCGTTGCAGTCTGTCTTGTCCCTTCTCGCGTTTCTTCAAGCCCCTTTTTGTATGTTTTTACTTCTCTGCAACTCATTAGCTCCTGTCATTACCTTCCCTTAAAACAAAACTTACTGAAAGAAAATTATTCAGTTTGCAAAAAGGAATTAAAAAATGCCATAATTAAGGTTAGAGTTTTCCTTTTTATATCCTTGGGGGGAGACTATGTTCTCTGGTCACGTAATCATACCAAATCACGTCCCATATACACATATGTGCATGTTTTATATCAAGACTTATTTTTTTGGTTTCATTACGAATACTTCCAATTTATGACAGCAAAAGTGAGACTGGTATTATGGCTATTCGTTTGTAACTCCGAGCCTTTTACTGTTGCTCAGGTTAATTAAGATGTACAGCATTGTATTTCTCTTAACCGCTCTGTTCTAGTGTCATTTCCAAATATGTTTTGCACATTAGTCTTTGGTCAAAATCAGTAATAATGTGGCTCCAAAAGTAGTTGCTTCCTGACAGACAGAGAAAGGACTTCAGCTTTACCAATTCTTGCAAAGAAAATTGAATTTCACCCCAGCATCCACTTACCTAGACATTTTTTTTTTCTCAGAAACAATGTGGCACTTACTCTGAAATTTTATTCTGCGGCCCACCAAAAAGATCTTATCACGCTTTTATTTTTTAATTCATCCATAGTAAACTTGTGGTGCTTCCTCATTCATTCTGTCTCACCCCCAAGCAAATCAGGACTGATAGTACTGCGCTCCGACCTTCACGTGAGCCAAGGCTCCCTCTGTCAGGCCGGGCTTTTCAAGGTCACCGCTGGCTGCCATGTCCACGTGATTTGAAGTTGATTGAGAATCCAGTTCAATTTTTGCCTCATCTTTCTGAAAACAAGTTATTTTCTGGAGGAGACTCACATCTATCTGACATGATTTGCCTTTCAAAAAACTCTCCTGACTCATGATTAATAAATACTTCTTTCTGAATGTACAGTTTATGGTCCGACTGTTGGATCCCTAATCTCCAATATCAACTGTGGATTAACTCATACTTGTCTGGCATTTTAGTAGCTGTATCCTACACGAGGGGCTCTTTTGCATTTTTTCATTAGTCTCAGTAATCTCCAGTTCGTGCTCATTAGTACCCACACATGTCCTCTGCAGGTTTATTGTTAATATATTTTCTTAACTAATTCGGAGGCAAGGAAAACATTTAGTTCCTTTGTCACATTTTTTCCCCAAGAGCTCTATTTATTGGCCCATTATTTTTCTGTAGTTTTCATTCCTCTACTACATTGATGACATTTCCTTTCTTTAAATATTTATACGCTTTCTTCTTGCTTGCTTTCCCCTCCCTGTTTTGCTCTTCATGTCCTAATGTTACTTGTGCTTCTTCCCATAAACTCCTAAGGTTGTTGTACTGGTTTTTGTTCCCATACCTGCAGTTTACCATAAACTCCTTTCTTTACTGGAATTCTGTTAAGTATGGCCAAATTCCACCCTGATAGTATTTGTTGGATTTGGCAGATGAAAACCAAACAAGCCACATCCGGCATTGGTTTCATATCTGGATAGATTGCAAAATTAATCTTATATTTACGTCAAGTATTTACTGATGTCAAAAGACGCCTTTTTCTTCCTTCTCCTTTTTCTTCCTCCTATCCCCCCTACATTTTTTCTGCCATACATCGCCCTGTGCTGCGCCCCAGACAGCATCACCAACATCCGATTCCAGCCACCCTCTTACTCCTGACACCCAGCACACCTCCGGCACTCGTGTTGAAGGTCGCTGGCTGGGGATGGAGGGCTGCTGCCTTCCCCTTGAGCAGCTGGATGAGAGGAGGAAAAAGAAAGAGGACTGGGCACAGAGCTGTTTGGCTCTGCAGAAGGCAGGCAATGCATTTTCTGCTTCTGGAAGATGTTTAAGCTACAGCTGTTTTTCCCCCTGCATCATCTGGCATCTCAATGCAAGTCTTGCAAATGTATAATTTTTGGGAAAAAGGGGTTGGTTAAGAAAAGTGTTTGTGGTAAAATCCAGTAAAATTAAAACAAGTATTTGAGAAAAGAGGAGAAGAGCTCCTTTTCACACTCAGTCAAATGAACACGAAGTATGCAGGAAGGGTGCTGATGGGAGAAGATATTTATCGTGGAAACGTAGTCTGTGGCCAAAGAAAGGGTGGGTTTTCTCATTGACAACAACCGCAGGAAGACATTTGAGATTATATGAACCCAGCTGCCTCTGGCCTGTTGAATATAACTATCAGAGAGGGACCTAGTGGGTTTTTTAATCTGTGTAAATTTATGATGCAGGTAAGTGTAGAGATACCGGACCTGGCGGCTGGGTACCAAAGTACCCAGTACCTCGCTGTTCCCACTGCTTGTTACTATGGCTTGTAAATCTGGAATCTCCTCAGTGGCAACAGCATTGTCAGTCAGCTTTGACTGCCTGCGTGAGAGCAGGAGAGACGGAGTAGATCAGGCTGGTTACACCTACTGCCAGTTTCAGTGTATTTGTCATTTTATCACTTTGACTAGCGACAGCGCTTTGAGACTCTCGCTGTGGAGTGGAGCCCCACTGTGCTTTACGCTGTGCAAGGACAAACCAAAAAGATAGTCCTTGTCCTGAATACTTTAGTTTTTCAGGATAAAATCCCATCCAGAGAGCAGAATGAGATAAAGGAACAATAGCCGTCACAGCAACAGTGAAGCTTCAGGGTTACGGGGTAGGGATGTGGGTCCCTGCAGCAGCAGCCTTACGAAAGGAGGAGGGCAGGATTGCTTTAGGCAAGTCAAAGCCAGAGGAGCGGACGTTGCACCAACAGAGGTGTGAGATGGTGCGGAACAGGGTGAGAGTCTCGCTGGGTGATTGCATCATATTCTGTAAAATAAATGATGCAGAACGAAAAGAGGGTGGAACCAAGGGCAGAGCCTTGAAGGCCCAAAAGCTGAAGAAAGGACACTAATGACCTCCCAGTTGAAGGGACAGGAAAGAAACACACAGGGGAGACAAAAAAAGTGTGGTTGCCTGCACTGCGAGTGATGGACAGGCCAAGATAAAGGAGGAGGAGGAGGGTGGAGTCCTGCAGTCTGATTTAGAAGAGATTGTTAAGCACTTGCCTGCAAATCCCTCACCGACTCCTGTCCCTAGTGATAGCTGAACACCGAAAATACATAATTTCCAAGTCCTCAGTTCCCATGTGTGAAGCAGAAAAGGCTGTTCACAGCCAGGTAGAATAAGCAGACATCTGCAGGGGAAGCAGCATCCCTGACTGAGAGCTGTGACTGTGCGGGAAAGAGGAGAAGGAGGGATGGGGAGCAGGTTTTTCCCAAGTGCCCAGTGTGGGAAGGAGGGAGCCATGGGGAGCTCTCCCAGAAGCCAGGAGCAGCAGCAGTAATTGGAAGAGGAGGTGGTGGGAGTCCAGGCCTAGTGCTGAGGTCACCAAAAGCAGGTGAAAGAAGAAACATGAGGAAAAGAGTTGAAATGCTGACAATGTCCTTGGCAAGGGATCCGCTGAAATCCACCAAGAGGTCTAGAAGATCAGGATGAGGAGGGAGAGGAAACCGCAAAACAAATGATGAACAGCAGGTTCATGCCGACACATCCCTGTGTGTGTGTGGACAGCAGGCCCTGGTTCCTGTGCTGTGTCCAACATCATTGCTTTGCTGTCTTCTCCGAGGACTCTGGGCAGAGCAGACTCTGGACAAAGACATTGGCCAGGGCCAGAAGCAGCAGGGCTGGTGTCCAGCCAACGGCTTGGTTCTGCTGCAATCTCCTCCCTCTGCTAATCACCCGCCTCTGCCCCGAAGCACACAGCTGAAACAGGCCATTTGCTAGCCATCGAGCTTCTTTAAGCTCATAGAATCATAGAATCATAGGTTGGAAAAAACCTCTAAGATCATTGAGTCCAACCATCCACCCAACACCACCATTCCTACTAAACCATATCCTAC
>Ga0181612_172167_pt1 | contig 10690 bp, 8 predicted proteins | sample HoacroProtozoa21_FD_119630 | JGI IMG/M metagenome (GOLD analysis project Ga0181612, IMG submission 119630) | Hoatzin crop microbial communities from Cojedes, Venezuel. Combined Assembly of Gp0051906, Gp0051904, Gp0051908
AAAAGAAGCCAGCTGGCAGCCATCTTCCCTCTCCATCACCTCGCCTGCCAGGGCACAGCCCTCCCTTCCCCCGTATCGTGGGTTATACTTAGCCTGGCAGAGCCTGCTCCCTTGACGGGCATCCTGCGAGCACAGTCTTGCAAAAAAGTGTCACAGATTGCAGACTGGTGGACTTAATAGTGGCACCTGGTACAGGAGATGAAGAGCTGGAGGGAGGCTGGCTGATGCTCAACTTGCTTGTGCCATATTAGGAACATCTGAGACAGGGCCAGATGAAAAATATCTCATTTATTATAGGATTTTTTCAGGTCTGGTGACACAGAGAAAACATCATGGATGCTACTGTCTTACCTTTTTCCTCCTGCTCCTTGTTTTTTCCATTTCTCCGCTCATCTTTAACTTGTTTTCCACAGCTTGCTACCTACAAAACAGCTGAAAGGAAAATCCATCTGGGTAACCTGTGGACACATCTATTTGTACAAGACTTCAGCTGATTTGAGGAGTTGTTTCATTTTATTAAGCTGGAAAACAGCTCATGTGGAAAAAACAGCATTTTGCACATATGATTAGGAAGGTAGGATACTCTATTTCTGGAGATGCACAGTGAAGATCTGGGAGATTTTGGCACTTACTGAAACAAATAGCTTTTGAATGTCTGATATTGCTCCTGAATATATTTTGATTACAGTGTGAGCATGGTAATAAAGGAGTCCCTTGAGAGAGAAAAGATTTAGATTCAAATATTAACATCATTTGGCTGGGAACTGATTATGTCCCAAGCTAGAGCTGTTACGTTTCTCATTGACAAACCTTTTCCGCTGGCTTGTGGAAAGAGTTGGAGCTATGGTTGCCCTCTGCAAACAGGGTGCTGAGCCCTGCTTCAGGCAGAAACAACAGTTGCTTCCACACTGGTCAGTGACAATCTCTCATGTAGCCTCCAACGTGACTTTTGATTTTGATCCCAGACCCTTGTGTTTTGCTATTCTTTCGAGTCCTTTCAAGAGTCCTGTAGGCATCGCTGGCGTACACTGCAATTCCAGATTCTGGCACTGTCCGTCAGCTGAGATATCCCTGATAGCAGTATCAGGACTGCTGACACAGGGAAAGGAAATGGTTTATTGTACTGTGTCTGTGTCCAGAGGAGCTGGACCTGAAACCAGGAGACTTGTTTTTTTTAAAGGTGTTCTGAAACTTTATTCTGCTTTTCTGGATAAAGGCAAAAGTCTTTACCTCCATTTAGTGCTCTGTTACCAATGACTACTTTTATGGACATAGTACTTGTATGCAAATGTGAATATCTTTCATTTGTTGTATAAAAAAACAAGTTTCAGAAATTAGGAAGGTCTTGGAGCCTTGCTACGGGCAGCTGAGAATAAAGTGAGACGAAACAATTCAATGCTTGCTATACCATTGCTAATTCTGCCAGCTGCATCACAAGTGTTTTGATAACTGCATGATTTTTTTGTTTGTTTGTTTTTCAAGCCCACTTCTGGGGCCAAGATTTTCAATTTTTTATTAAAAAATACATGCATTGTTACTGAAGAAAAGCAGTAAATGAGAGGCCAGATGCCCTTGAAGTCTCAGTACTCAGTCAGCACTCTCCCCAAGACTGCACACTCTTCTTTTTTTTTAATTTCATAAATTTTAGAACAATCTGATGATTTTTGAATCTTTGGCACTGACAAGGCTGATATTACATTAGTCTTTTAGAGCTTAGGGATTTTTCGAATGTTCTCAAACTGCAAAACAGTTCCCCCATCTGTAACATGAGTACAGTTCATTAAAAAAATCCATTAACATTAATGAGGTAGCTAAATAAAAAAAAAACGCTATAAGAAAACCTCTGCAAATTATATATATGTTTTTCTGCTACTAGTAACTCAGCCACTGTTTATAGAAATTCAATAAGTCTCTTATACAAAGGTAGAATCAGAGCACTGAAGAACAACCAAAGCTGAACCCTGGCCTCTGTTCCTTTAAAAGGAAAAAAGAGGAAAAAAGGAACAGGTTTGCACTCTAATCAGCTTCAGCAGCTTCTCTCTCCACAAAAGTTGAATGGTTTCTCAAACATATTGTGCAGCGTCTGCATCCATTCAACAGAAACAAATCTACCTCTCATTTCTTACACATGATCAGGAAACATTATGTAGAAATAAAGTAAAAATTGGAGAACACAGCAGTGCCATCATTTTGTATGGTCTAATATAAAGGTCTAATACACTCTGATATAGTCAGCAATTAAATGGCTGTCAGACGGTCTGCAAAATTAAAGAACCCTGATCCTACAGATCACTTGTTTACCTACATCCACCTCTATATATAGCATAGTGAAGCTTATCGAATTCATCCAGGTTACTAACAGATGTAAAGTCAAGCACACAGAAAAACTATGAAAGGGCTAGGGCAGAGTTCAGAGTCAACTGAAATGATTTTGCCTTTGAGAAACAAGGCATGCATACCTAATAGTGAAATTAGGATAGCCCTGCAAAAAGAAATATATGCATGTATAGGTATACAGTCTCATGCTAATAATTAATTTGTCTTGCAATGGGTAAGCACTGTTGAAAGTACTTTAAAAAAATTACTAACAATCTCAGACAGAGGTTGCTGTCAAATAGAATAGAACTAACTGTGATTGAGATCTGTAACAGTAATTTATATAAACATTGACATTAATGCTGAGATAGTTACATGGGAGAATTCAGCACCTCATAAACCTCTTTCCATGCAAAAACTGACCTTTTAAGCTAATGACAGGGTTGCCCGTCTTTTGCATGGGAACTTAGCATACCCATCACTGCTTTTTCCCCAACTGCCAGAACAAATTCCTTTTCATCCTTATTCTATATCCTTTTTAGGACAGTTGCAGCTCATGATAATGATAATGATAAAACAATAACAAAATGGAATACAGTTAGTTCTTTAATCAATAAAATGTCCTTCCCTGAGTCGTCTGACTAGTTTGTGCTAGAAATTGGCCAAGATCACTGCAAATCAGTATCATAAAATAATGATGACCAATTCCTTTGTAGAAAATGAAGCAATAAAGAGTTTTTGTGTTAGTTTCATGTTTTTATTGATGGATACCATACTGGAGACCACACACACTACCGTTATATATGAGAAAAAAACATAGTTGTTTCAACAGACAAAAAATAAAGTGCAGTTGATTCATCAGCTCCTTTAAGAGGACTGGCATCTGGACCACATGCACTTCAAAGTCAAATGCCGTACTGAGATGCGCTGCTTTGAAGTACAGCTGCTGATCCAGACAAATTTTGGAGCCTGAACCAGCATATGAATCTGCTGTACTCTGAAAAAAAATCTATTTCAGATGCCAGTTTTGACTCATTTTAGAAAATTGCTGTCTGGATCGGCTGAACTTCAAAGCAGAACATCGCAGTGCAGCATTTCCCTTTGAAGTGCAGCTAATCCAGATAGTGAGTTTTCTTGCCCCCCCTGCCCTTTTTCTAAGTAGTTAAAATTGGCATCTGACCTTACCAGTATTCCTCCTCACCCTCTGCACATTCTTCTTCCCTTGCCCCTTATTTCCTCTTTTTTTGACCTCTGAAAAATACAGCAGTACTCACTATCTTGTTAGCTCCTGCATTAACAAAGCTACTGTAAAGAGGGTGGTTGTGGGAATAACCTATATCAAGCCACATAACAGACAGTGGCCAATTACTGCACATGGCTTGTCATAATGTCAGTTAATAAATTATGCTTAATTTTACCATCCAAGAAAAATAAAGCTCAAAATAAATCCCTTGTAAATGCTTGTATTCAGAGTATTCATAACCACATTTCCATGGTTCTGCTAACATATTAATGGTCATTAGCACTGGTCTAAAAAGTATCTGAGTTTAATAGTATTTCAACTTCAAGAAATTATAAGCTAGTTTGTCACAAAAAGGTCTCCAAGCCAAGTCACGAAGGCCTTAAGAAAATGGTGTTACTGGGGAAGGAATGAGATTACTACAGGCAGAATTCGCACTGCTTCTGGCAGTGGGAGCCAAGCGTAAATGCTAAGCGCTCACCAGGACAGGACGAAAGAGGAGCTAGGACCTGGCTGGCCAGGAGGACCTTCCTGCAGTGGAGTTGACCACGCTTCAAAGCAATCTATTCCTTACCCCAGTTGCCACCAGTTCCACGCTGTAAGGGAGGCCAAGGGGAAGGTATTTTCCTCGGGAAAAGTGCAGAAAGGTCAATAAATTTTTCTTGTCTCTTAGTAAAGGAAAAAAAAAGTGCTCTTCACGTTAAATATAATCGTGGTGCTGGCCGCACAGATAACCACCTACTAAAAAAAAACTTTAACAGACTAATAGCGTTCTCTGTTACGGTGACCTGTCAAAGGTTTTTATCTTGCTGAGAGATACTGAATCCTGCTGATTCATTTTCACAGGTGGCTCCTTAGATTCTCACAGGAGTAAACCTCTGAGGAGAAGGAAGGAGGCTGAATAGTGCTCAGGACAAATCCAGAGGAACTGGAACATCTGGTTTTATAAAGAAAAACAAATCCTGAGAAAAAATGGGTAAGCTCTAGCCCTGGACCTTGTTTGTGGATTGCATTTGGAAGAGGCTTGTACTTCCTGAGTGCCTCAAATCCTGCCAAAGCAACATCATTTTGCAGACAAAACGTGGGAGCAGGGTCCGGAGCACATGGAGAGCCACGGTGCCTGCCAGACTGCTCAAGCCACATGCATGAGTAAGGGATGCGGTTTTTCCTAACCCCTCTGTGCTCAGGCCTCTGAAATAAGCATCTTCTGCTCACCTCACAGGTCACGGGTGAAGGCAGCTGACGTTTGTGAGGCTTGACAGAGAAGCTCAGGAGGAAATCATTGTTACTTCTCTCCTCCTAGCAGAGAGGGAAGGAAGCAGGATTAGTGTCCTTATACAAACACTGTAAATAGGAGAAACAGAAATTAATTTATTTCATGACTGCAGCCAAATGAATGAAAAACTATCATGCATTTTAACATTGCCATAATCCATATTTGCAAGAAATCCAGACGAATGTTAGAGGGGCACCCTTTATTCTGACAATTCCCAACTTCTGGCTGGGTAACTTTGTCACGCCCAAGATCTTCTAGCAATGATCCCATCTTAAACACACACAAAGGATGCTGTCATTTGCTCCTAAATTAAAAGACAAATCATGAAGAAAAGTTGCAATCTCTTCAAACGGCAAAGACAAAGCAAAAAAACCCACCCAAATTCATGTTAGTACAAGAGCACAATTTAATGACAGCATCTCTCATTTGCTGAGAGATAACTCTGGAGAGAGAAAGGACTGGACAATGACCAGCATTTTATTTACACTGGTCATGAGACATGTCGCTTGGGTGATCTGTTCTTGTCAGGGAGTCCTTAATTAGAAAATTCCTAGAGAGAGCTCCTACTCCCACTAGGTGCTTATTAAAATCTAAAGACAAAAGGAGTTAGTAGAAAAGCCTGAGGAATGGGCAGAGAACTCAGGTTACACTGGAAGGCAAGAGTCAGCTGCTGCTAGCATAGGGAGAGGCACTCAGGATGGGATGCTGGATTTTGAATGAAAAACTCTCAGTGCTGTTCTTAGTGAGTATTTTTAGCATTAAAAAATCTAATTGGATATATATAAATATTTTAAGCTTGTTTAAAAGACATTTTATGGTTTGCTTACAGTAATATTCCCAAGCTTAATGTAAAACTTACTATAAAATATTCAGCAGCCTTTTTATAACTAGTTTTAAAAACAATTTAAAGTCTTACTGTTTTATTTTTAATTATTTTTAAGTCTGTATACTTCAGTCCTCAGATAAAGGGAACAGGGGCTTACAATTTTAATTGAAATTATGTTCTGAATTATTTTCAGAGGCTATGGTGAATTGAGTATAGGAGGCAGAGAAAGGAATTTCCTCCGCTCCTGACTCCCTCCATTTTTTGAATTCTTTTATTTTAGCTTTTATTGCCTTTTTTAGAGACCAGGCTAAGCCCTGTGTTTAAGATCAAGTTTACTATCGTACAGTAAATGTCATCTATATCCTCTACCAGGGATGTGGTGATAGGACTGTAATCCTGCATTTGCTAAAAGGTAGCCTCATTCCAGCAGACATTTTTGATTTCTATCATCTGTGACCAAGAACTGCATTACACGCTGATTTTGAAGTATCTCTCAGATACTTTTAAAACAATAAGCATAACCATTTTTATGTGCACTGAAAAATATTGTAAGTATCACTAATCTGTAGCCTGTCTGTTTTGTAGCTGGTATGGCTGGGACTGAATTTCTATTTGTTCATTGATACCTTCCACTGGTATGAAGACGAAGATGCTTACATTTATACACGGATTATGCTGGGAGTAAGTACGAGTTTGATTGTTAAAGGGTTCCACAAGAAGAATGTATGCATAGGCTGATATTATTTACATCCTTCACAATAATATTTTTCATGCTTCAACAGTAATTTTCCCATATAAGAGTATTATGTTAATATAGTATTTTCTTTCTTTTGCTCTTCCTATACCAAGCTTGTAATTTAATTTCTTTATACTGTTATATGTACAGTCAACCCTGGCTTGGGCAAGAGCTTCTGCGACGTGCCTGAATTTTAACTGCATGCTAATCCTGTTACCAGTCAGTAGAAACCTTATTTCATTCTTAAGAGGAGCAAGCATTGTAAGTGCCATTTCTCAAATAGCCGTATTATCCTCCCTTTTTTATTTCCGTAGTTCAGCAGTATTATCCATATCAAACGTTTTCCAAGGAATTTTAATTTTTGATAGAGAAGTCTGTACACTACTGCCTAGTTATTACCATTTAAATTGTCAGTATTCATGACTGAAGAGAAACAAATGGCTTGTTTAACACAGTGCTTTAAACGCAACACTGATTTTGGCAGCCGCTGCATAGCATGGTGTCATGAAGTAAAAAGTGAGGAGCTACAAAAAGCGGACGTAATAATGCAGCTTGGCCAAATGGAGAAAATACACGTCCATCATGTGTATCCTGTGTAGCTGCAAACTGAAAATTGAAGATTGAAAATGTACAGATAGATAAAAGTGTCATAAGGATAATAAGGAAGATGTTTAAACCCTTCTGTCTGAGTGGCCACTATTCAGGTCTTCCTTTCTTGTAAACATACTTTTTTGTAATGGAGTGGTCATCTGCTCAGAGGCATTTACATTAGCCTCAGCATCGTGCATAGGAAGTACTCAAGGCTTTAGCTCTACTAGCTATAGCTTCAATTTGCAGTGAATTGTTACAATCAGAGCAATTCCAACATCACATGTTTGGGTAAAAAATCACTGATCACTTCATGACTCCAAGAACAGCAGTTTTGAAACTCTAACATTAATTTAGTTTGTTGTAAGCTAGTTCTTATTTCAGTTCTGCCTTTTTCGTTCTTCAGAGTTAGAGTTACATTTCCAGCAGTCTTTCATTTGGGAATCACCACTGTTTTATAATTGTTTGAGTCCAGGAGCTGAGCATTTAAGAAAAAAAGTCTTGTTGGATTTCTGAATGAGTTTGTGAATCAACAGACAATATTTGCATGGCCACTTTTGATGCTGAGTAAAAACTCAGAAAACTGCAACTCTTCCTACAGATAATATTTGCTCTTCTGGGTAATATTCTGCTCTTGAGGAGCGTGGTACAGAGCAAGCTGACTGGCTCCAGCAGGGGCAGCACAGGCTGGATCCAGTGACTCTCCAAGGAGGTGCCATGCCTTGGCATTGCACCCGGCGGTGCTCCAGATATTTGGAAAATTCATTAGCTAGGAAACAACGTGGACAAATGCCAGGATCTTTGGCATGGCACTGTGCCAGGTCAAGTGAGCAATTCAGACACCCAGAACACCGTTCAGAGGCCGAGTTAGGTCTGTGAGGGCTGTCTGGGTTCCAGCAGAGCGTGTTAGTTTTGGCTGATCGCCGCCCGCCCTGGCCCCAGGCTGCCTGTGCGCAGAGGCACCCAGCTGGCCATGGGCACACCACCGCCCAGCACTGCCAATAGTGGGACGACGGCTCGGTGACACGTAAGCATGCAGCCACCTGAGGTCTAGACAGCCTCTCCCTCCTGGGGTGTGCATTTCATGAAAGCAGCATAAATGTTTTTCCTTGCAAGCTGGCTTTGCCAGCAGTTCAACTGTGTTCACGCAGCTGGGCCGGAGCTTGCAAAGCAGTTGTGGCCCAGCCTGGTGTCCTTATATCAGCAAATGAGTTAATCGCCAGCCCTGATAAAACACGCGCAACTCACAGCTAAATGTAGCAGAGTTTTATCTAACCTGGTTTTGAGCCCCTACGTATGCTAAGCAGCTTAAGGAATCCTGGAGTATCACTGTACCACAAACAGTTACCTGAGCCCCAAAGTTATGACTAACCCAAAACTTCCACTGAATTCCTTCAACATTCCATTTTTAAATGTACTGAACTCCTCTCTTCTCCTCTCCAAAATGTGAGTTGTAAATAGTAATAGGAATGATATAAAACAAGTTCTGCTTTTTCACTAAGTGCTGTGCAGGAGCACTGAGGAGACAGCTTGACAAAAACATCACATTTCACAAGACGGTTGCCTATGGAATAGCTATAAATGCAAGTAAGCTTGTTTTTCTTCTTTGCCTTTGAACTGTTTTGAATTTCACAGTGATTCTGCCTAATGCTGTAATCCCCATCAGCTCTGAGACATGTTATTTTAGTGCAATCATTTGGTGACTGCAGCTTTAAAAAGGTGCAGGAGTTCCGTCTGATTAACCATTTGTAACCTTTTTTGCTTGAGGAAAGTTTGACTGTTAAGTCAATAAACTTTACACCTGGATAGTAACCACTAGTTGCCATTTAGTTATTGTGACCAACTTGTGTGCTCTTAACATTTAAAGTAAATAACTTTCAGTAAATCCCTGAGCGTAGATGTCTGGGGAGATGACATAGAATTACAGTCTGATTTCCTAAGGAAATGGTGCTTACGAGTCACACCACTCATCTGTCCACTGCTACATCTTCTTCAAGAAATTTTCAACCATGTAATCAATTTAATCTGAATCTGAGACAAGCAGCTGTCTCCAAAACATTCAATTCTTAAGTACGTTTTTTTAAATAGGTGGTGGACACAGGGAACACAGGCCCTCTTGAGAGAAAAACTGCATGCTGAGATCAAAAGTTATCTATTCTGCTGGTCTTAGTGACTTACTGAGCTATAGATGTTCGTTCTCCGGGCTGGGAAGAAGACATGGCACCCTCCTGTTCCCCAAGTGATTAAAGGACCTGGAGAAGATGGAAGCTTGTAGGAATTCAGAGGACATGAGGGGAACAGGAGATAATGTGGGGAAGAAGGATGTGCAGAGAAGGAAGAACGAAAGGCAATATGAGCAAGGACATAAGCACATAGAGATGGAGATGTACACAGGGCAGATAGTTTTCTTAGAAAACATGAAGGAGACAGAGGAGTTAATCAATGTTATTTGCAAGCATAAGAATTGCAGGGTAACAGTTCTACCCCCAGGCTGTCAGGGTGGATCCTGGTCCCAGTGTTTCTATCAGTCTACATGAGGGAGCTGCTTTTGCGTGTATATGCTGTTGCTGTCCCCATGCAGTGAGACAAGAATATGAAATCAGGATTGCCATCAGGAATCAATAGGTAAAATTTGTGCTTTCTATGTAGCGCTAAGGAATTCAGAGGTGAAGCTGGGGGATAAGAATGTGCATCTTACAGTGTATTACAATGATTTACTTATCTGTCATGTCCATTCATTTATCAGAGTTCAGTTTCAGTATAAAGCAGATTCCTATAGAACGCAACATTGCTTCTTTAATTAACAAATCAACCCAGGAATGTAAATTAACCTACATCTACTTGGTGTATAATTTGTCATGCTCCAAAAAGAAAGCAAAACTGCACAGTCAAACCTTTTATGGTTTTGGGTTTTACATTAACATAAAAATGTTTGCTAGTGCATTAAGGTGGACAGTTTGGAAAGTGCAAGTCTATCAGAAAAGTGATTACTTTATGGCTTCAGTAATTCCAAGGAAAAAAACACAGGAGCTGAAGTGAAATGACAAAAAGCACCAGTATTTAGTTCTGTCACTCTCTAGGGAGAAAATGAGGGTTTGTTTTGGGGTTGTTATTTAGGTTGGGGATTTTTCCAGAATATCAAATGGACAAATAGTGGATGAGATATTTGAGAAAGAAAATAAAAGAGAGGGAAGTCTAATGAACAAAACATGACAACCTATGAACTTATGTTTCCCTAACAAACAAATAAGCAACAGCTATCATATTTGGGAAAACACCACATCATTCTATAGTCAGACTTAGATAAAGAATGCCCAGAAACTCAGTTGCCTCAACTTAAATTTCAAATTAACAAAACAAACCCCCATCCAATCTACAGCACATATTGTAACAGAAAAGCAATGTTTCAGAGTAAAGAGGTACATACAAGTATATAGAGTCCCTTTTTATAAAATCTAAGTGTTAAAATGATGTGTAAATAGATGCCATTGTCCTCTCAACTGACACGTTATTTATCCAAGTACTACCTATATTGCCTTTTGTCACACAAAATCATAGTCAACTCCTATTAGTCTATCGCATTTTAGTAATTCTTAGTTAAATAAATGTGCTCCCCTGGATGATCAATAGCCTAAATGTGGCAGCAAGAACTTCAACCAATTTGCGGATCAGATCAGTAATCTTAACCTCACAATATAAAATTGTAGA
>Ga0181612_175192_pt1 | contig 10690 bp, 5 predicted proteins | sample HoacroProtozoa21_FD_119630 | JGI IMG/M metagenome (GOLD analysis project Ga0181612, IMG submission 119630) | Hoatzin crop microbial communities from Cojedes, Venezuel. Combined Assembly of Gp0051906, Gp0051904, Gp0051908
ATTATTAGTAGTATTTCCTTTGTTGCCTTATTAAACTAACTTTATCTCAACCCACTAGTTTTACCTTTTGTCCGATTCTCCTCCCCATCCCACTGGGGAGGAAAGGGAGGGGTGAGCGAGCAGCTGTCTGGTGCTTAGTTGCCAGCTGCCGCGTTAAACCACGACACTAATACATCAGCAGAAACCACTGGCTGCAGAGAAGAGAAGCAGAAGGGTTAAGAGTTTACTAGGCTAAGTGTACTTGTCACATTAAGCATACATTTTCCAGACTTTCTTTTGGTTACTGTGTCACATTTCACTTCTCTGGACATGACTGCGGTGTTCTTTTGGAATCTTATCATAACCAGCATAGTGAAAACAGATGAATGCATCAGTGCTTAGTTTCTTTGGATAGATAAATTATAAAACAATCTCCCTAACCATCAGTGTAGTGTCTGCAGTACTTGTCTTCTGGGCTCATCATGACCAAACCTAAACATTTTTTTGTGTTCTCTCATAGCTCCTTGATAATGTAGTCCCTTTATATGGTGCTTTAGGCATCTTTATAAATGAAAACGCAGTTGAAGAATCTGGTGTATACCAATACTAAAAAAGGCAACATTTCCCTTCCAAGTGCAGAAGTTCAAGTTTCATTTCTGCTGGACCAAAGCATCCTTTTTAGAACTTGGAAGAATACTGAAGTCAAAAAGAATAATACTGGGGTGGACGTTCAACATCTGTCAAATGCAGATCAGGTTCTGATTCTAGCATTGTGTCATTTTCAACACTTTTAATATTTCTTTTTTCAATGGAAAGATGCGTAGCAACTTGGCACAACTTTTGAAGAGTGGGTGTGTATATTCTGCAGTATTTTTCCTGACCTTTAAATGATTCATCTTCCTTCACATGCTACTTCTGTGAGCAGAAGAACCTTCTAAATGATGTTTGACCTGAATATGCCCAAATAAACTTTGCTTAAGGAAATTAAATTTTAACCTGAAAAGGTTTCTAAACATTTACTTTGAAGACAATATGGTTTAGTGACCAGTTCACTGTACTGGAAGCAGAAAATGTAACATCAGTTTCTGGATGGGTTACTGACCTTTGTGACGCTGGGTAATGTAGTATGCTGCTAATTTCAGGCAAGTGTCTAAATCTGTGTCTCTAAACGCCTTCCTGTCTTTCTTCTATCATCTCATCTTTTTGTACTAAACAGGTAACATTTTAAGGCCCAGGCTAGAATATAGCATTGTGTGAGTATTGCAATTTTTAACCATTTTTTTTCTTGTGATCGAGGTCTGATCAGGTGTCTCTCACCTTCATAACCTTTTTATTTTTATGTTGCTAACTTGCTCAGTATTATAAGGAAGACATTCTGATACAGGTTTCCCACAGACCACCATCTAATGAAATGGAGGAAGAAACAGTTTCTCGAACTTGAAAGATGAAGTGGTGAGTTGTTAAATGCCTAATAGCTAATAAGCTAAATATTGCAATGCAGTAAAAAATCCCCGCAAATGCAGCAGAAAACTTAAGCATGGATTTAATCTCTTCATAAGGATAAATAAATCAATAATAAAAATAGAAAAAGGTAAGCAAAAGGGGTTTTTTTTTTATATATGTGTATACTGTTGGACCACAGATATGAGGAGCATTTATCATTCCAGAAAAGTGAAATGGCATAAGGCAGTTATCAGGCTGTACTACAGGTATTTTAGGAAAACAGAACCCCTAGAGACAAAGAGCCTTTTGAAAAATATCAGTTTCCTATGAAAACTCAAAAAAGAGCATGAGTTTTTTAAACATTTACAACAGATTTGAGACTGTTGAGTTAAACATGTAATTTTGAGGCTTTATGGAATCCCTAATTCAAGACTAAATTGTAATAAGAATCAGACACCCAAAATGGAGAATGAGATTGCTAGGAGAATGTGACTAACATAAATGATAACTACTAAAATACGCCAAACTGAAGCTTACAAACAGGGGAGTCTGCAGAGTAGTTTCCAGACTTTTCTTCTAGATCTTCTGACGCCTTCTTCTAATATCTTTGGAAACTGCTAGGAAGCGTTCTAATAACATCGGAGTGAGTGATGTTGCTGGAAAAGGATAGCTACTCCATACTTTTTCTTCTACCAAATCTAGCAGTTTCTAAATACTTCTGTCAGCTATTTGTTGCCAAAAGGTGCACACATCTTTTATCTTCATCTGCCTCTTGTTTTCAGAGAGTCAGGCAGCCAACTAGTGCTAGGAAAAGACCCATGTAACTGTCAGGCCCCAACTGCAGCTTCCAGAACAGAAGTTTGTGCAGCTGGGTGAGTGGAGGGAGGCTGGTGAGTGAAGACAACGTGGCACTGGTAACATCCACAGGGCACTGTCCCCAGCCCTGTCTGGAGCAGCTGCCTCTGGCACAGCAGAGGCCTTGACCCAGGCAGAGCTCTGGAGAGGGGACGTGGCTATCCACATCCTATCCTACAGGCTGACATGGTAGGAGACAGCGTCCTCACTTGCAGGAGCTATGTGCTGGTTGAGGAGTCAGGTCACCACCTTAAGGAGATGTGGGAAAAAAAGAGCAGACTACACAGCATCTGGGAAGATGACAGAGATGAGAGGCTGAAGCCCAGCTGCACAGAAGGAGGGGAAGCCCTACTATGTTTGACTGATTGGAAGTGGAGAAGGTTGGAAAAATGATAGACAGGCTGGAGGAATGGACCAACAGGATCTCAGCAAGGACAAATGCCAAATCCTTCATCTGGGAAGAAACCCATGATACAAGCTGGACCTATTGGTATACTGGCAGAGAGCAGCTCTGTGGAAAAGGACTGGGATTTTAGTAGACAAAATGAGTGTGAGCCAGCAGTGTGTCCTCGCATCAAAGGCTGACAGCTTCCTGGGACGTATGAACCGAAGCAATTAATCACTTCTACTTGGCAGTTTTAAGACAGCATTCAGAATACTGTAGTGCATCCAGTTTCCCCACATACACTGCACTCAACACAAGAAAGACACCAATAAGCTGGAGTAACTTAGCAGAGGGCTGCCAAGATGATCAGGGGCTGAAGCATTGGCCCTCAGAAGAGGCTAAGAGTAGGCCCTGTTCAGCCTAGAGAAGAGATGGCTTTGAGGGGGACCTGACAGCACTCTGGAAGTACCTATGTGGAGGTAATTAAGCAAATGGAACCAGTATCTTCACAGTGGTGCACAGCAGAAGAGCAAGAGAAAATAGATATAAATTGAAACGAGGTTCAGCCAAAATATATTAAGAAGCTTTTACCTCATGTGGACAGTTCAGCAACAGAACAGGTTGCTTGGGGTGTTTGGACAATCCTCGTTCTTGGGAACTTAGAAGACCCAACTGGGCAAATCCCAAAGCACCATACTTATACGTTGACATTCTTCAATTTCTGAGCTTACTTTAAGTGCAGTCTTCCAGCAGCGGGGCTTCACCCTCGGAAAGGAAGGGAGAGCAGGGTCCGTGACTACCCTTTAAGAAAAACATTCGTTGCTAGAGCTGCTACTGACATTCACCATTAGTGTTTGTTTTGCTAAGAGGTCAAAGATACTGACTTTGTCTGACTTTGAACTTCGTCTCAACCCTATGATATAAGACACTAGAACCCGGGGGAAAGAACCCTCTGACTACAGAGGACTTCTTCCCATTTTAGGAAGAACTTATTAACTCTCTTTGTATTTAGGTTAAGTTACTCTGATTTCTAACATGATTTCATGTTTTTGTTCCCAAAACTTTTGAAGAGCCTGCTATGATTTCAGTGCTACACTTTAGACTGAGTAAAATTGTTTGTTCACAATGTGGTATAGTTTAGCTTTGTATATAGGCAAAGTAGTCAAAGGACATTAAAACTCATTCATTTGAATCATTCTAATTTTAAAACACTACTCCCTAAATGGTTGCTGATAAGAAAACATAGGCTACTTATCCAGCTACAATTATATTCTGTGAAGTTGCCATCTAAAAGACTTCTTTCATACAGGAAAAAACAACTCTGCAAGTTGTGTTTGAGTCCTGTGACTATAATTTAGCCTGGTGTGTATACAATAAAGATGGTGAGAAATGTGAACACTTAGGATTTACAGAATATCCTATGGCCTGTGAAAGAGCAGATTCATGTAAGTTGGGTATTTTTTCTTCACTTTTCCTCCTTTCAGGGAAGAATTAGTAATCAAAAAGTTTTTGAGTTTTTGACCACTTTGGAGGTAATATTTTTTCTGCTTCAGTCATTCTCACGTAAAGATAAGATAAACATTCACAGGCATTTCAGATGAGGAATCCCGTTATATAGATGTGTGAAGGATAGCTGCCTGCAGCATGGTCTCTATGCACTTTTCCCCTTTCTTTTCATCTGCCTCCCTACAGTTCAGAAGTCATTTTAAAGTGAAAAATATAACAATATTCAGTGAGGTATGAGATTTACATGAGAAGAAACACGAGTCTCATAGTCTCCTTTTCCTGCTTGTGGTTATATATTGTCTTCTGTTAAGAAATGCTGTTATAAGCATTTCAAAAAAGTCCAGCCCTAACGACATGGAGAGAAAGACAAAGCCATTAGCATCAGGCATACATTTGATGTTGATTACCTCTGGAATTTTTGCCTTACATGCATTTGTTCCTGAGGACATTTTCAGTGCAGAAACCCCAATCACTTTGGACCTGAGTAAATAATTTTTTTTTCATTTTTTTCCTGCTGCATTTAAACTAAGAGTCTTTTCATATTCAAAAACTTCCACATGTGTTTCTATGTTTCTTGTTAAAACTGATAGAAGAAATGAAGCTCAGTCCTGTGATCTGCTTGGAAATCTGCAACAAACTAGCTCTTAGAAAGTTTGCAGCATCTTGATGTGAACATTCATTAGGAAAGAATGATAAACGGCACTTTTTAGTTGTCAGTGAGCCACTGACTAGAAGGATTCTGGGGAAATCGTACCTTATGAGGCAGGCAGGATGGGTAAAAGACATTTCCTACTGCTGAACTGAAATGGTGGCAAAGGTTTTATCAAGCTTGATCCTGAATTAAAATCTTGGATTTGGGCAAAGGTGTGGGTTTTACTGTTGATTTTTTACAACTAATTTTTGTAACACTTGTTCCTTGGGACTAAAAGATGTGGAGAGATGCATTTCAGTTATCACCCGAATTAACAATATTGTCACTGGAAGGGTAACCCTTTTACTACTTCATTTTGAGATCGCTCCTGTCATCAGTAGTTTTTTCCTGAACACATCTGCATTCAATTTGGAAAAAAACGTCAAAGACTAAAGGAGACACTGTCAACTCCTGTCAGTCTTCTGTGTCCTGTTAGATTATTTACACTTTTATGAATGCAGGCAATACAACGGCCTCTTTGACCCCAAGCAAAGATCTGTAACAAAGATCTCTGGTAATACAACTAGACAAAATATTTTAAAAAAGGGGAATGGTGGTGTTGAGTTTGTTTTTATAGCAAGTTTGCCAAGTGATGCAAATGCAAATTGGAATTCCACATTCTGTATTAACAAGAGACAGAGCACAATGTTAGTCTTTGATGCCTTTCTGAATGTTTTTTTCCAGCTGTATACAACAATGCTGATCTTTTGGTAAGAAAAAGACATTCTTTTCTTGCTCAAAGTTCAAGTTCATAAAATATAATCAATTCTGGTGTTAAAATCCTTAATTTAGTAAAACAAAGCCATTGTTTTATTAAACATTTTGATATAGTGCTAATCAGAGTGATTTCACAAAACTATTTTAAGCACTCATGTAAATGGCTAAGTTCAACCAAAGTGGAGGTAGGAACAGCTTGTATGAAATCAATTAAGTTCCACCGATTGCAATGGGGTTTCATTTGGCTTCTATGTTTACATAGTTACTGTGTGTGTTCTTTTTATTAATTTGCTAATAACTATTTTATACTGCATCAGGACTCTAATCTAGGAAGATTATGACGTGTTTTACAAGCTATATACAAGAATAGTTTATCTCAGCACTGAAAAGCTGCCACTCATTTCAGTCATCCTCCTGTTGGCTTTTTTGGCCAATGAAGTCAGGCACTTCTACTAACTGCAAAACCCTAGGCTTTTAAGACCCAGCAGTGCATGCATTAAAGAACACAGTGATGTAAAGAAATATGGAAGAGCACATCTGGGCTACATAAGCAAGGCTGACTGACTGTTATGTTGGCATGTTAAATAACTGAAGGAGTTTATATATAACAACAGCTGCCATTTGTACCTGGTGCTACACATTGAATTTCCTTGATTACAACAGTCATAACCCTTTAATGAGCTGCTCCTATACACTTTTTATGTCCTACAGAACATTTTTTCTCTTCTGAAAGAAACATTAGAGCAAGTATTTCCTGAATGCTGGAAAAAATAACTGATAATTGCTGATGCAGAAGTTAAAGAATCAGTGATGTTGTGACCTGCTGAGAGACACCACTTGCTCGTCTTGTCCTCATGGAGAAAGCTAAAGCCGTAGGCACCATTCATGATCTCAGAATGTGCTAACACAGCTCCAAGGCTACTGAAATTGTAACTTAAACAAATGTACCTATATAAAACAAATATTATTGGCTTCTCATCTACTTTCACCCTCAAGAGATGTTTAAGACTGGCAAGGAACACTGAAGTTAGGATTATATGATCTATCACAACATATGTTAAAAAGTGCAATCTGTATTTCAATAGAAGTCTCTGGAAAGGAGAGCCCCAGATCAGAAAATCTCACCTTAAAAATGTTTTACAACCTGACTTTACTACTTCTTCAAAATGTACAAAAGTGATAGATCACAGTCAATGTCAGTACACTAGAGAGAAGACAGAGGCTTTATTTAAGACAACTTCATACTCTACATCAACTGAGAGGGATTTTCAGTAATTCACGACATATCACAAACTGAACTAGGTTGCCTTACGCTAATAATACGAAACAGTTCTGGCCAACAGGAATGAAGGAAAGTTTTCAGAGGAACAGGATTCAGTCTTAAAAAGTCATCTCAGTGGGTGTGTTCCAAATATTTTAACCCTTCAGACAAATTATTTCGCCTGAGATTTTGTTTGCAATTTTGATTAACTGACCACCAAAGCTGTTTACATCATCTGTGTCGCAGTGAAAATTAGTGAGACTAAAATGCCTGAGTCAGATACCAGTATAAATTACAGCATCTAGATCTGCCAGAAAGGCAGCTATTGTTCAACAGTTACTAGCAGGTGCAAACTTCAGATACATATAGGAAGATGAGCATCTTACTGTCGTTAGACTGCTAAACTCAAATATAAACCTGACAATCCACCACCATTATCTTGAACTGATTTTTCATCTCTTTGTGCCAAAGCCAGCTGTGCCCCTGTCAGCACAAAATATTTGTAGCAGAACATAGCAGGAAAAAAAAGCCAAAAACAAACAAAAAAATCCCCCAGTAGACTGAAACCAAGAGCATTTCTTGTCAATCAGCAGATTAAATATAAGAAGGCTGAATACGAGTATCCCAGTTAGAATACAGCTAAAACATCCAGGAAAATAGCTCCACTCTTCTGCAGAGCTCAGTGTGATATTTAATGACCATACTTAGTCAAGTACTCCATTTCAAATTTTATAGGAAAATCTGGACCTTCAAAATTATGCTGGGTCAGTGATTTATTACTTACAAGAACAAATGCAACTGGCTAAATCATCATTTCATGTACTACTTAATCTTACTTTGAACCTTTTTTCGTGCCTGTGCACTTTCTCTAGCAGTGAAAAAGTATCATACCAGGTGTTAAATAGTGACCATGCAGGTTCCTTTAGCTATTTTAAATTCTAGGGTTTACAAATTGCTGAGCTGCCCATTTTAGAGTCAGGGTCCTTATTTCTCATCACATAGGCACAATACTGGTAGATTGTGCTGTGTCAGCTTAAATATGGTGGATTTAAGGACATCTGAGGGTGAGTGAAAAAACTGCTGATGGGAATGATTAAGCTCTGACTGCTGTGTTTATGATTACTGTACTCTGCCATCAGTGAACTGTGGTGCCATAAATATAATGACACACAAAATGAGATTTTGTGGATATTTTTCTTACAACCTTTTCCATTCCAAAGCATCATTTGAAATTATGTTCATATTCAAAAAAATATTTCTAGATTTTCAGCATGATTCTGTAAGGCTATAAAAATAAAAAATGCTGCAGCATAGGTGTAGAACAGGATGGGTTGAGAACAATGAAAAAACTTATGTAGTAAGAAGGCAAAAAAAAGTTTCTGCATTTTCATTCTTTGCAGTTTTACTGTTGCCCATTATGAAAATAATCTGTACAAGCAAACACAGACTACTTAAGTGTAAGTTGTAACGTCTTAGCTTCTAAGACATAAAAAAAGGTCCAATTTTCATTGAATAGTCTCCCATCAACTCAAGGATTGAAAACAGAGAGTGAAAACAACGTACTCCAACCCATGTACAAGTAATGTCTTCCCAGTACAGGCATCAATCTTTCTCAGTCAGGATGTGATCTTGCATCTACCTCCACCCTGTGGAGCAGATCATCAGCCAGGGTAAATTAGCAGTACCAAAAGATTTTCCACAAAAATACTACTGCTGTCCCCTAGCCATACTCTCAAGATATTACCCTGAAATTGGTTACTATCTCAGCGTAGCCAGTGGTAGCAGAATTTTGGTCTAAGAACAGAGAAGACCAGGTGTTAATGATCTGCTCCGGGATACACTGAAGTCAAAGGATGTCTGTTGCCAAAGGTGACCATGGTTTCATTCCAGATATTTATGGTAAGTCAAGATATGCTGCAGGGCAGAGAAGATGGAGGCTGTTCATTCCCTTGTTCATTTGCAAATTAGCTTAATTTTTCCCTCTCAAAATTCTTAAAGAAACTTATCACGCCTGACAAAATAGAAGCCACAATCACTGCAAATCTTAGGTCCCTGCAACAAAAGATGTGTTAGTTGTATCTCTCAGAAGGTCACTGTATTTGCAAGACTGTTTAATGCAATGCAGTGAGTGCTGGTACACAGAATGGTGTACTTGTTCGTAAAGTAAGTGCACACAACTGTCCAGAAATCCTTGCCAACTTTATATATTGCCAAGAGAGATGCACTTCAACAGATCATCATTTATGTTAGCAGCTGGACAAATCAAAGCAGTATGACGCATGAACTGGCTTAAGGAAAAGCACCAACCTTTTACTCAGATTAACTGGAAATACCCCTTGTCACTTCATCCTAAAATGTTTCTAAATAGGTAATTAAAAATAATAAAAGGGCATTAACAAGCTGAAAAAGAGATAAATATCATTTATGTCACACCAAATATTGTGCTGAAAATTATTTCTTCTGGTTTTTTATGTTTTCATCTCTCCTTGAACTGGATGAAACCTGAGTCTTTCACCAAGCTCATTGAAGTTCAGTGCTGTTGCTCTCACACCTGGGCTAGCATTGGTAGGAAACAGGTCTTTTTCCTCTTTTTTCTGCACTTAATTGCAACTTTGCCACTTCAAAAGCTGAAAAATACTTGAGAAGATAGTTCAAACACAATCTGCAATGAGCTTATCACATGCATTTACTAAAATCTGAAAAAAATAATTATCCCAAACTAATACCAGCTCTTGGGGCCATATTCAGATGTAAATTACATCAGCATTAAGTAGAGTAAATAATTTGAAAATTATGGTACTACGCTAACGTTGCCAAGTGACAACTGGAAAGTGGTTTGTTACGTTCATACTCCATCCACGAGGAGAAACCAAGTGGCAAAAGTAGTCTGAGACGAAGATTTCCGAAGCTGCATATCACTGTGACATAAATAACATTTAATTTTATGCTGAATAAGATTTTAAATGACTGTTAAAGTTCCTTGTTTAAAAATACCTACTGAAAGCCACAGAATTATTATGGAAGAAACATTTCCCATCAACATCTGGGTGTTTTTAACTGGTCCATCTCTTTGGCTGTTCATTTACTGCAGTGAGCTCATCGCAAAATTGCCACATCTTATCAAAGTAATGTTAGCTCTGAACAAAAGAAACTACCGGATGCCACTGCCACTGTCAAAGTTCACATCTCGAGTGAATTTTGTTGCTATTCTACAACTCACAGCGTACAGGTAGTAGGAAATAATAACCAGAGCTGTGAAAAGCCACCACTGTGCAATCACTAACCTGTGGGAAATGCATCCTAAAACTGAGACTGTTTGTTATCAAACAGTTCACGAATCTTCTGAGTGAATCCGAGACCTATTTCTGAGGACTCTTTGTGCAATTTGTGTTTTCATTTCAAGTCTGCTTTCCTCAAAAGTTTGCTCTTTACAGTAGTTTTCAGTTAAGATGTTCTAACATTATTACTTTCTGAAATTGTAAGGAAAATACAGACTTTGAGAAGCTTTTTGAACAACAATTAAGAGAAGGTTCATAAATCCCTAGGACTTCTGCTGCTAATGTTCATTTCTTAATATTTGTCTTCAGAGGAAAATCTATTTACATGGAATGTAAAGATTTAAGTCCTTTAAACTTGAAAAAAAAAAAAGCATACAGGAACAGAATCATAGAATAATAGCATCATAAAATGGTTTGGGTTGGAAGGGACCTTAAAGATCATCTGGTTCCAACACCCCTGCCATCAGCAGGGACATGTTCCACTAGACCAGGTTGCTCAGAGCTCCATCCAACCTGGCCTTGAACACTGCCAGGGAGGGGGCAGCCACAGCTTCTCTGGGAAACCTGTTCCAGTG
>Ga0181612_129310_pt1 | contig 10689 bp, 3 predicted proteins | sample HoacroProtozoa21_FD_119630 | JGI IMG/M metagenome (GOLD analysis project Ga0181612, IMG submission 119630) | Hoatzin crop microbial communities from Cojedes, Venezuel. Combined Assembly of Gp0051906, Gp0051904, Gp0051908
CATGAGGATTTGATTTTGGGCGGGAATAACCAGTAAATTAAATTGCATGATGTTAATTGCTAAATAACCCTGTCACTGTATGTCATCAGTACAATAGTTGTTACACGCTATATCAATGGTATTACAGTAAGAATCACCCAAACTAATGAAGGATGGACTTTGATGAAACCAAGCAAAGTGCAGCAGTGATGGGACTGGACCTGTTTTCAGCAACTGGGGCCCAGTAAATTTATCAAAATCAACATCTTCAACTTGCAGATGGTGGGCGTGGGCCATGTCAGATACCCCAGCCACAAGCTCCGGATGCAGCATGCGACCATCCAACACCACACATCATCTCTCCTTCCCTGAAAGACTTTTAAACAGATGGAGCCCAACATCACGGATTAAATGAAGTCAATGGACCCTGTAGAGGGATGGTCCATTCCAAGGGAATGATATCTGTGTGTAATACGTTAAAGACAGGGAAAGGGGTGGTGATTAATTGGAAAATGGGGGACCTGGTCATGATGTAGATGGTATAGAATAAGGGGTAGATAACGTCCTGGGTTCAGCTGAGATAGGGCTAATAGGGATCATATCTGTTTTGCTAGGAGTTGGAAGGAGAGTAACCTAGAGAGACATCTGAAAAACATTAGTAAGTTACACCTCTAATTTTAGTACACTTTTAACAATATAATGAACTACTAAGAAGGCCTCTTAACTTAGGCTAATTTTGAGTTGCAGGTGATGTGTATTTGCACATTAGTTAAAAACCCTGATGTGGTTTTCAGCACAAAACTAAGCCTGCATTTAGTACTGGCAGTAAGGATCAATCACTGCTCACACCTTGAGAAGCTTCTAGCTTTATTTATCAGGATTTTTCTTAGAAAGTATCTGGCTTGTTGTGGACCCTAGATTTAGCTTTTGCTAGTGAGTTTTGAGTCATGCTGGAAATGGATTGTACCCAAATCCAACTGAAGGATATTTTGTTTGAAAGAGAATCAAAGCAGTAGGCTATGGTTCCTTTACCTCTGAAGTGAGTTAAGAAACTCTCAGGTATGGCACAAATTTAGTGTGTTCTAATGGCTTTTATCGAAGAAATACGTGAAGTTTCTCAGAAACAAATTGAAGACATTATCTGCAATGATCTTACACCTCTTTCTTCCTAAACCTCTGAAAGTACAAACAATAATGAGGATTGCAAATGGGCAGGCTGTTGTCATGAGATGTAATCACTTTCTCTGTGATACAGAAAACTTGATTCTTTGACCTAATTTAGGTGTGGGGGAGGGTGAATATGCTTTCATACTCAAATACTTGTACACAAAAGTCACAGTTCAACAGGTTATAGAATTGTACCAAATTTCCAATACTAAGTGCTGTCCTAACAGCTGAGGAGTTCAAAGGAGGGTACTTCCTTCCTTTCAAGAACATGGAAAAATACCAGCGCAAACCTAATCAGCTGAGTCAGGAGAGAGTACACATGTGGCAGTATTAAGTTATATGAAAGGCTTTTCCAATACTGTCTCATAATCTCACTAGTTGATGCAATGACAATGTCTTGAGAAGGTAAATTATTGACTATAAAACATTTGTAGGACTCTTATCACCCTCATGTGGATTCATGAAGGTTGCCAGTATCTCTTAAATCCATGACTGAGTCGAGATGCCAATTGTCTCGAGTCTCGATGTGTTTCTGCTTGGTACTTGCCAAGTTTTTTTATAGAAAGTATCTCCTGTTGCCTTCTCCACTTCCAAGGGAATCCTGCCTTGTCATATGCTCTCAATGAAATATCATTTGTGTGTTATGGTGAATTACAGTACTTCAGAGATTTACCTGAGGCTTTCTATCTTTATGATCATTCTTTTTTTTTTTTTCCTATGTGATAAAGTGATGGAGCCTACAGAGGAATAAAAGTGTATATAACTGAAATATCAACTATATAAACAGTTCCTTATTTGATTATGCAATCATACGAAGAAATTCATAGAACTTTTACAGCATTGAGCAACTTTCTCTAGTCCTACAGAACTGACCCTTTCATTTTTCTTATCCAAAGATTGGTAGAGTGATGTTACAGAACAGGTAGCTGCAAAGCTACTGACTTCCTTTTTTCTATCCTAAAAGGAAAATTGAATCCTCATTCATTCCCTGGAGGCAGTTTGTTGTTTTTACATTATGTTGAGAAGAAGGAAGGATAGCTATGAATTTTCTTCCTGGGCATCCTTCAACCCTGCATGCCCCTTGTCTGAGGAGTTTTTCATTCCTTGGTGTTCCTGTTTGTGAAAAAATTTGAAAGGGAAGAGAACATTTTACTAGAAAACCTCTAAATGTGTGGTTTGTAATGAATAATACTTAAAAAGTTTTGTGTTGCTTAGCTTGAATAGTTGTCTTCTACTAGTGGCTAGCTGTTGAAGTCAAAATTAAAGTTTTAAGAATTTCCAGGCTGGGTGGATTGTGGTGGTACTTCCTAGCAGTGATGATCTACATTTTTTACATTTTTGTTTTTCTGTTATCTTCAAGCTCAGTGAAAATCACATTTTAAGCTGGTTTTAAAAGATACTTTAAATATGAATTCTAAAACTAAAAATAAGTTAGAAATTGAATAATGGACAGAACTTGAAAATCATTTTATGCTGTATCCCTCTATACATAATTAAACAGGTAGCTGTTATTGGTGCTCTTAGCACCTTTTCCAAATGCTTACTATTTTTTTTACAAGTTTGTCTAAATTACACTGTCAATAAAACTGACTGTGAAGGTTCTTTACAAATATGATTGAACATGATCATATTGTCACTATGTTGTTATTATAATGGTTTGCATATATTTATATTTTAAATATATAAATAGGCACACATGTATATGTGTTTATTTTAGAGGCTGTCATGTGGTTAGACTAATTATAAAAGAACTGAAGCCTTAAGGATTTCAGAAATAAAATTTAAGATGTGTATGTTGCTATCTAAGAAATAAAAATAATTTTTTTCATCTTGCTCCTTCCCACCCCATATAGAGTAAGGAACTGCAAGAATGTTTGATTTTAAACTAAAATAATCCATACCTTTCTAACACATCAAGAGTGAAATGGTCCAAACAAGATGACTGTCAGAACAGATAATTTTAAATCCTAAGCACCTTGGCAGCATCCCTTTAATTTTTCCATTCTCATTTGCTATCTAACCTCACCGTGTATTGTGCAGGCACCAGTTGTGTTTTATTCTGGATACTGCTATATATTTTACTGCAGTAACCGTTCTGTGCCTTAGCTGCTCATGTATCATTTCCCCATCCCAGGCCACAATAGATTGAGGGGTAGGTTATAGGTAGTTTCTTCTCTTTATAAAACTTTGTAGTGTAGTTTTCAGGTAAAGTTGGAACAAAGTGGGAGTAATGATTTTTTCCCAGTCAGAGGAAGAATGCTGTAATCCTTTCTAAATATATCGTGTTTAATTGACTACACTTGAATTACGCTTTTTTCAGGACTTGTATTTCTTTCAACAGTTGTGGAGAAAAAGTGTCAAAATACTCCCACGAATCTGTAGGACTATTTAATACTTCATTAAAGTTAATCAGCATTAAACACGAAATAATATGTCTCTTTCCCTACTTACTACCAATAATGCTTTTTCCATCTGTATTTTCAGTTCCCTCATATTGAGGCTATGTCATTTATGTGGATCACTTTCTTTTCTTCTTGTCACTTCTTTCCTAGTGCACATGCTTTGTTGTATGTCTACTTTTTCTTGTGCTGGCTTCTACAACTCCGTTGCCAGTTTCACTTAAAAGAGAACCATTTTTCCGAGCATGCTGGCTTGAGTAACTGGGCTAGTTGTAATTGTTTAAAAAAAAAAATGTTACTCAGGTCAATAATCAATACAATGATCTTGGACAGCTTTTTAGCTTTACACCAGAATGACATAGTAAAAATGTCAAAATACCCACAAGCCCACCGGTAAGTATATGGAGAAGTTTGAACCTTTTTGGCAGTTGTTGGAGCTACTTAGCAGAACATATATCTAGAAAGCAATGTATTTTACAATTGTATGCATCTTCATTGTTGTGGGAAGCACAAATCAGTGACATTTTAAGCAAAGAGTCAGTAATTATGTCAGAAGTTTTAAAACTTATTTACATTTAGTATGCACTTGATACTTGCTTGGGTGCCTGTATACTGTGTAAAACTGTCATGAAACAAAGGCAAATCATCATAAATAACTCATTTTGTACCTGTTCGGGTACTGTTTTCTGCAGAAAATCAATTTCAGAATATGAACCAATATCCACTGAATTTTCCACAATAATAGTATTGATAATAAAAAAGAACTTCATTGAAGAGAAAAGCAAATCAAAAGCATAAAAGTCTCATACAGTAAGAAACTGCAGAAATGGATCAAATATTTGACAGGAAGTTTAATATGTACGTAAGTAGAGGCTGACAGGAACATGCTGTGTGTGTCAAAGGTTCCAGTGATGGAAAACGGAAACATAGTGCTCACTGACCACAGCATGAGCCTTGACACACATTGTAAATAACCCAAAGATATACGACTACATTAAGCAGTAGACTGGTGTATTAACAGCAGTAAATCTAGAACAGCAGAAATGGTTGGCATATAGGACTTCTGATTAATATTTGTAAGAGACTCATAAGAGTGTTGGAGACATTTCAAACTGTACTTCTTACAATACTGTTAGAGTTTCCTTTTCTCTTTCAGAGTCGCATATGTGGATACTGGTCTTACCACAATCAAGCTAAAAGCTGAAGACTCTTGTGGTCGACAGCATCTCATCACTCTGAAGTTAAATGCAAAGGTGAATTTACGTGGGAGAAAATAGTTTAATGCTTCCTTGAAATAAATGGATTTTTGTTAATTCATAAGGATTTTAGAGAGTTGGTTTGTTAATATTTCTGTTCTGCAAGATAATGGTGGGGGGAGTTTTGAGCATTTTTTTATAGAGAGTTTTCAGACTTTAACTATATTTAAAATTAATATTGCATGATGTTATCTGAAAGAACCTTTTCATATGAAACTGTGCATCACATGAAAAACACTATGATATTGCATTTATGTTACTGGATTACAGACAAAGCCATCTAGGAGACTTTCATTCATTATCACTCCACCTAGAGACTATGCATATAACAAGAATTAGAGGTGTTGGGTTGCTTCTTTAGCAAGTCTCACTGTTAAAAAGAGTTATGAAAAACTGACTACAGAAGTGAGTTCCTTATGTTAAAAAAATTTTCTTTTTAGTCTAAATAATTGACTGATTTTTACAGTGCTTGCAAAGCAAACTCATGCCATGTGCAGAACCAGAAAAAATGTAATTTTTCTTGGTACATAGAACTGAACTCATTGCAATGTTTCTTCATAGAATTTCTCATTACAAGGAACAAATTTCATATCAGAAACTATGAGTATCCAGGCTGTATGGTGACAATTGTATGGTGATACCTGTTGTCTTCAGAAAATCAGTCTAGGGGAGAAAGTGGATCCAAAAATGTCTAAATGCTGTTGTTTGGGACGATCCTTGGTCCGTCATCTGGAGTAATAATCTTGCAGGGATGAGGAGTGGGCATGGTATTGTAAGATTAAATTTCACCTTCCCAGACATCCTATATTCCTTTAAATACCAGCAGTTTTTTAGTTTTACATAATATAAACCAATGTTACCTTGGAGGGGAAAAAGGAGCCTCTGGAAAAAGTACTGTTTGGGAATTGAGGTTGCTAAAGTGGGTTTTAAAAAAAGGAGTGAAACTATCCTGCATGCAGAGTAATGAATGCATAATTAATTTGCTAATCAGCCCATTATTAAATACATTGATGGAAAAAATAAATCAGGAGGTACAATTATGGTCAATTTAATGTGTGAGGAGAGGAACCAGATTGTTTTGTAATTGTTTATAAGGGAGCTGCTATCCCATACTTAGTGTGATACTAGAAATTAAGTGCAGCCTGTTGTCCCTAAGTTTTTTCTTGATTTTATGGCAGCTGAAGTAAAGTATTTTAGCTATTTGGAAGTATAAAAGTGCAGAAAAAAATACAGTGCAATCCCCATTTTTACCAAGCAGCTGTCATGGTCAAACACTATTATGTTTATGCATTGGTTGGTTCTGTTTTGCCTTAACTTATCACTGTACGGTAAGAGGAATTGAGATTACCATTTTCTGTTCTGTTCTTGAAAAAACTTGTGTGTGTTCTTTATAGTAATAAAATACCTGAACTTGAGACTCCTGATAGCAGAAGAAACCACTGTCTAACAACTGCAGATAGAGTGTAATAAAGAGACTAGATTATCCAACTTGTCTGTTGTAACAACTAATCACCAATCTTTTCTTCTTTTTCCCCAAGTGATTGTTATGATGAAGGATCAATTGCTTGTCCTTTTTAAACCATGTCTGGCATTTAAACTTGCCACAAGGGAAAATCTATATGTGAAACGTGGTTTTGGTGACATGGGGATTTGATTTTCCTTCGTATACATATCTAATACATTTGAAAAGACTTAGCTGAAGTATTTTTTGAAAGGATTTCTTTTGATAAGCATACTTTTATCAAAGAAGGTTCTTTTTGTTATTCTGTTTCTTAGATTAAGATGAGAGCTAAAACTCTCCTCCCCAGAATATGTTGCTGGCTCTTGTCTGTATTCTGGCAGATTGGTTTGTTCAGCGTTGTCCTCATGGATGCCATACAGTGAAATGAGTTTATGAACCTGCTGACAATGTTTTCAGGATGAAAGTCTTCAATAAGTGATTCAGTAAATTATTTTTTAATAAGGTTATCATGTGTATACAGATAATCCCCTAAATGTTCCTTTGCTGTCATTCTTAATGGTTTGGATGTGTTTTGAGGACTTTTCCTTAATGCTTTGTCAAATGTTTCCACCTGTTATCCTTGTCTTAATGTGCTTTGTGTTAGGAATTGTCCTTTCAAAAAACTTGCTTTCTATAAAATGCATTTGTAAAGTGCCTAGGGAACTTGGGGCAGTCAGTTTAAACCTGGAAGAATTGAGAACAGTCGTATCATAGTTAGGTATGTTAGCCAAATCATGTGCTACACAATTTTGACTTTTGTAAATGATTAGGCTTAAACTTCATAAGAGGATTTATTGTTTAATGCTCAGATTACATTTTGTGAAATAGTTTGCTGATTTATTTGGTTGAAAATGCCTGGTCCAGAAATCTTTATCCATTCACAATTTAAATAAATGACTGGAGAAGTTTTCTGAAAACAAAGCATGCATTTTTGCAAGTGTAAAACCAAATACATTGTGTTTTAGTTATCAGATTTCATTTTGTATTGCATGAGAAATGGATTGGGTGCATGCTCTTTCAGAATCCAAGAATTCAAATAGGCCACTGCAAGGATTTCCATGCCATGTAGTAAATAAGATGATCTGGTAATTATCTGAATGATTTGGCAAGGGTTATGAAAATACTTTTTCTAGCTAAAGTTAGCTGCATGCTCAAAAATACAATATAAATATTTTGTTTAATAATTGCTTAAATGGTTCTAAAGAATAATAGGATGATTTCTGACATATGCATTTGACTGTAACTGTCATGACGTGATGTCATTGATGAGCCACATTAAACATTATGTACATATGCAAGAATCATTGTTTCATGTGCAATTAGGTGCACAGTACAATATTGTGCTCTTAAAGAAAATTTGACTAAAATGCAGGCAAAAAGTGCTGTAGGTTTTTTGGTTTGGGGTTTTTTTAGAGTAACATAAAGTTAGTAGAATCTGTTTGCAAGCACTTTGTCAAAGGCACCCTACAAAAGAGTGCATAAAATGAATTTACTTACCAAGCAAGTAAACACATAATTGGCTAGTGCTGCTGGGATTTAAATGAGGTAGTACTAAAACCAGTCCTACGGAAAAAATTTTCTGCCTTTGTTCTAGGCATACTTTTATATATTGAAAACAATTTTATTTCTAAGCAAGCATTGAAGTATTTCATGAAAAAGAATACCTACGCTACAAAACCACTAACACTGCAATGCCTACAATACAAGAACAGTAACACTACAGTAAAAGAAACTGTAACAGCGTTTGTGGATATGCATTTCCAAGTTGTAACCACTTCCTGTCCAAATTAGTTGTTTTGTTTCTCTTACTCTGTCACAGTTATTTAACTTCTATGATGCCAATTTGATTAAATAATAAAGCACAAGATATCCAAGTTGTAGGATTTGTTTTCAGAAAGTGGATACCTAACAGAAACCACAAATAAAGGCAAATTAAAAGCATGGTTAAACAAATGTCTATGAAACCCGTAAATCTACTAGATTATTATTATTAAAATCAAAGCAATGAAGAATGGATGCTCTTGGGAAGCTATGTCTCATTTTTGCTCTTTGCCATAGAGAACATTTTGAAACAGATTACTGTGGAATTAGATTTTACATAAAATAAAGACACATTTTAAAAATGCTGATAAATTGATTGCCAGATGTCTGATAGATAAGGACAGTGTCTATGTCTAGAGGTTTACTTTGCATGGAGAATGGCTATGGGAAGCAGCACAGTTAAACTTTGCCTCTTTGTCTTAACTCTCTTTAATTCTGTGAGGAACCTGGGACTTTTTTTCATATGTCTCCCCAAATAAGATTCTCTGTAATATTTTCTTGTGTTGGCAGTTGATGCAATACTAATACAATTTCTCTAAAACTGCTGTGTACATCATTGGTGAATTTGAAAGGCTGCACAGGCCTAAAGCAGGCCACTTCTCAGGTGAATAAAATTTTGGATAGGTTCTCTTAGGAAGGACACAGTTTATTTGTAAATAGATGTTTATTTCCTTTGCTACTTTATTTTTCAGAAAATACCAGGGTTTTTTCCACAGATTTCATACTGGGTGCTGAACAGCAATAGATTTACTAATGTAGTGAATAGTCAGTGGTTAGTTGTGGAGTTATCAAACCTCTTATAGCTTCAGTTTTCTTAATACAGCTATTTTTTTCTTTTCCTCATTGATTCCTTTTAATTTGGGGCAGAGAGTTGTTTTAATTTTGAGTGTATGTTCATCTCTTTCTAAATAATTATGCACTTAGTCTGATTACTTTCAGTTTCAAAACAAAAAATATTGCCAGTAGAAAAAATATTCTAGCTTAAATGAAAATGAGTTTTTGACTCGTGAAAGGGTTGTGTTTTTCTTTTTAAACTTTCCTATCCAGTATAGGTAATTGAGGAGAATTTGTTTTTTTAATATTTGATGCTTTCTGCCTTAAATTCTTTTTTTCATGTGTCTTGGTGAACACTGAACACAGAAAACTGTGATTCTCCTGCCTTTACTAAGTAAACTGATATATAAAAATTGTTTACATGTAGATTTCTTCTTTGAATAATAATTAACATTCGTAACTATTTCTGAAAATGCTTTACATACTGTTTCCTCTAAGAGCCAAGTTCTCAAGATGCTCAAAGTGCTCATATTTCATTATCATATTTGGCAGCTGTGTATCAGTGTGACTTTAAATCGCTTTTAAAAAAAAATAAAACCTGTTTTTTCCTTCCCTCCCTCAGTATCCAACAGACCCACCGGATTGCCTTGTGGATTTTCCTGTTCAGTTTGCTATTTCTTGGATGCCACAGGTAAACTGCTGTACTATTCATCTTTTTTAATAACTTAGATACATATGCAATATGTAAGTGGTAGTGAGGGGCTGGACTTCATTATTTAACTCCAGCTTCTTTCCCTGTGTGCATTTTACTTTTATTCATGTTTATGTAAATCTAATAATACTGAACTCCATATTCGTTATTATAGCACTTTAAATATTTCCCTTGCCGTATAGATATACCTTGCATGTCGTATGATTTGCACTCATACTGGCTGTTTTTTTCTTAAGCAGATCATACAGCTGAAATATCTTTAGGAATGACATTGGGAAAATGGATGCACAAGAAACTGTTGTGTTAGAAAAGAAGCACCCTTTAAAGTTGACAGACATTAAAAAAAAGGCAGTCCCCCAGTTTCTTATCCTATATAGTTTTCGTAACATAATAAACTTTTTCAGCTGCAATCAAAAGAACAACAGGAAGGTACTTAATAGAAACCTGATTTCGTAGTTTAACTGATACTGTTAATATAAAGAACCAAAAGCCACTGTCTTTTTTTAAGGTCTCTTGCATGATTTCATGTATCTTTTTTTCTTAATAGAGCATGTGTACTTGATTAAATGGATTTAAATGTGACCACTTAGAGTAAGTGAATTTGAATTATCTCTAGAAAATAGTTGATATTTAATGCCATTTAATTCAGGAAAATAGATATTACATAAATGATTGCATTTCATAATTCTAACTCTCGCGAGGATTTCTACCCATCAATAAAGCATGTCTTTATGGTACTAAATTTACGTAGGGAACATGGCTGAAAGGTTGCATCAGAATAATTTTAAGACGGGCACATAATTTTGACTGCAAAGCTCAAGGTTCTGTGTGTCACCTCAGATCGTCTAACATGAGAGCTTGAGGAAATAACTGCAAGAATGGACCACTGCAAATGAAAAATATATTTAGTTTCACATGTAATTTTAGGTTTTGATTCGCTGGTATGGTTTGGAACAATTTAAACAGATATTGTTTTTCCTTTAAATGATACTGGATTCCATACACTACAGGAAGGATTTCAAGTACAGTTTCTAACCTCAAACTTTATACATACTTTTAATAGTATTTTATGAATTTTAA
>Ga0181612_133405_pt1 | contig 10689 bp, 7 predicted proteins | sample HoacroProtozoa21_FD_119630 | JGI IMG/M metagenome (GOLD analysis project Ga0181612, IMG submission 119630) | Hoatzin crop microbial communities from Cojedes, Venezuel. Combined Assembly of Gp0051906, Gp0051904, Gp0051908
ATAGTCTATCTCTGGAAGTGCTCAAGGCCAGGCTGGATGAGGCTCTGAGCAACCTGGTCTAGTTGAAGATGTCCCTGCTCATTACAGGCGAGTTGGACTAGATGACCTTTAAAGGTCACTTCCAACCCAAACTATTCCACGAGTCTATGAAGGCTTCAAAGTTGCTCTCTTCTGGTGTTTTCACAACTGCTGCTCCTTTGCGGTAAAAATCTTCTCCATCGGCAACCTACACAGTGCTGTTATTGACTGAGGGAGCGGGAGAGCTAATGTTGTTCTCCTGTGGGTGTCTTCAGTGATGAACCGACACAATATCATAGCACCAGTGCCTGAATTTAGGATGTAAATGGTCCTTTTCCATAAGTACATCCATGAATATTGCAACAGCATTTATTTCTCTAGTTAGGCTTATATGGGTTTATATTAATAATATATCATTATCCTTCAGTAGAGTAAGGCTTCATTTTCTTCTGCTGGTTGGCCCAAAATTCATCTTGATATGAAGGATCTTGGTCAAAATCAGAATCTCCTGAAGTGGGATGTGATATTTTAAATTTCATTCTGACAAGTCAAGCATTAAAAATTCTTAGAACAAGCAGTGAGTTGTTAAAACACAAGCATGGTAGGGGTACAAATATAAGTAAATTACCACACCAGCACAGTATTCTCTTGTTTTACAACTGGAGTTACTTTTTTCCCCAGCCAGTGCTGCTGTGAGTCATAGTTCTGGTATTATTTGTGACTAGGACAACTGCATTTGAAGTAATGAGTGCACAATACAGTGTTTTGTTCAAATTAGTTACTATCTAGCATGCAGAAGTACATGGAAGAAAAGTAAATGTGAAAATAGCTTTTTTACTGTGTGTGTTAAAAAACATGAATAGTGCTTTGGAAAGTCTTCTCAAGCATTTGTATTCCATCCCAGCCACAAAGACCTAAAACTGTGGCTATTAAATCTAAAAAATTAGTGGGAAAACTTCACTCACTATGTTTTCTTAGGCTGTTACATATTCATTGGAAAATTATTCTGTCTAAAAGGGAGATGCTAGGGGCATGCAGGGCTCTTATCCAGACCAACTAAGATTTTACATGTGCTTCGTGCTAGTTTTTTTTTCTCTGCAAACAAATATAAGAGAGCGGAGAATACAATAGAAAAAAACTTTCGGCAAATAGAGCAAAAACTGGGTGATAAGGGAAATGATAAAATACTTTTTAAATGTGAAAGAAAAGAATTCTGCAACGGTATGGAAGCACTACTGGGACACAGGAAAGCAGAAGATACTCTATGAAAGCACAGGCAAGCAATGCCAGTATGAGCAAAACTCAAGGGGAGAGGGTTGCTCATTGACACCATTCAGCCATACACTGTGCAGGTTACTTTGAGAAGTGTGCAACCAAGTCTGCAACCTCTAGAGAAAATCAGCAGGCATCAGAATAGAGAACAATACGGGAGAAATCATGTAAATCAGTGTCAAGTGTAACTCCCTACAAGCATAACAGATAGGACTGACAAACGTAACAGACAGGACTGAATCTTGGCTTGATCTCTGACTGTGAGAACCATGTGTGATGTTACTTTTCCCCACAAAGCACAGCAATACTATAAAAACCCTGTGCCATGTGTAATAGACCATAATCAGTAAGATTTCTCTTACCACCCTGAAGATGCCTGTAAGTTGACATCATAATTGTTTTCTCCATTTCTAATTAGTATTCAGTGGACATACAGTGAGTATAGCTCACTGTAAGTGTAATGAAATAGAAGTTAAAATAATGTGCATTACAAAGCTGCTAAATGCTCACCTCTTTCCTCTTCCTTATGACATGAGAAAAAGAGATATTCTGATGGAAAAGAAAGGCAATGTGTTTTTAAATAATTTTAAAAAATGTATTCAGATAACCCATAGTAGTCTGTGCAACTCACTGCCAAAAGATGAAGTTTGAATCAGGAACATATTAACAAGAGGTGCTCGCACATATAGTCACACAAACAGTGAGAGTAACTACTGTTCTCTCTCCGCCTTTGGCTTCCTTCTTCAGAAACATCCTGTATTTGACACCTTTACAGAGAAAATCACAGACAATTTGGGCTTCAAGCTTGGAGGTGGAAGAAAATTCCTATGTTAATACTGATAACTATTCTATTAGTTATTCTGCATACACACACAAATTAAATTATTGTTGCAGCCACCCATACAATTTCTGTGCCCTGTCAATTGCCATCTGGATGACAAATGCCGTGCATGACAAACACCAACTGCAATACCCTTTTTTCTGGTGTCAGAAAAAAAATATCTGCTAAAATGAATCATTATAGTAACAATACTGTATACCAAATAAATGCCCTAGTTCAACCTTGTAAGAAATGTTAGAAACATGGTAAAAAAACTGATGTGCTCCTTGCTTCATTAATATAACAGCAGCTGCATCGTGGGATATCACTGTTCAACCAAATCTCTGCTCTAATAGATGAGCAAAATTTCCAACAATTCTCTCTGGTTCTGTTCTGACTTTTAGATCACAGAGCACAGTTTCTGCAAAGATAATTATGGTGTTACTGATCTGTTATCTTTGTACAAAACCGTCCAGTGTGAGTAATCATTTCAAGTAACGCTCAGAGGGTAGCACCTTGCAGTTGGCCTACTGTAAACATGCCAGGTTTTCTAGTTTATGACATAAGCATGGGAAATTGATATATTTACAGGAAGGGGCCTTGAATTTCCTGGCTAAAATATACTAGCTTTGCATAGATTTGGAGGATAAATTTACCCTATTGTGTGGAGCTGAATACACTTTCTGCATTCTTAATTTAAATCCTAGGGATTGTTTTCAGGAAAATGTCAGTGCAATTGTTCAAAGCAGAGCTATGTGCCAACACAAAAGTACTAGCTGGAGAACAATTTTACGGTGATATCCTATCAGAAGGAACTTGCAAATCACCAGAGACCAGTAAACTGAGTTTGAGGTGGGAGGCAGGAATTCTTGCACTCCAGTCCATTTCTGCCACCGACTCACTAAAGCACTTTGGACATGGCACATAAACCTCCTCCAGGCACGCTCCTGACCACTGGATAGAGACTGGCTGGCTGGCGTGCCCCTCTGAAGAGGTGTAGCAAAGATGAGAACCTTAACCTGAAGTACAGTAGAAGTCCTACATGCTACTATTTGTGCACATCATTTAAGAAGAGTAGGAGAATACAATAAAAAATACCCAACTCTTTCTGAAGAAGCTAAGAATGCATTCCTCTCATTTGGCAGACTTCTCACCTATATTCTGTCCTGGTCTGTAAGATGCAGTAATAAATTCAATACACCCAGAAACACTTCTTGCACTGAGGCCAGCTAGCAGAGATTAGTTTGTGTCCATACTGCCAAGCTCTCTGTACCTCCAAAAGAGCAGGGGCTGGATGCAGGCTGCTGGCTGGGGATCGTTTGTGCATGTGCTGGTTCCCAAACTGTGCCAGTGAATTGTTTTGGAGCACTCTTGCTGGCAAAGGCTAAAAACAAGCCAGGGCTGCAAGGATTGAAAAGTAGCAATACCAATTACTGAGTTTCAGTGCCTGGGATTGTTTCCTGGCACTGTTTAATATCTTTTTCTAGGGGTAGCTTGCACACAAAGAAGTGCACACCTGGTGTAGCAGTTGACACGAGGGGAGCGGTCCTGACCGTGGGTAGCTGCTTGTGGGCTGTGCCTTTGAGCAGTGCTCCTTTCAGCCAGGGTCTCCCCGCAGCCCTGAGCTGTGGCTTCCCTCCTCCTCAGGTCATCTCAACTAGTTGCAAGGCCACACTGTGACTGCTGGCACCTTCACTCGGGATGACAAGGTACAGGCAAGGGCTGAAACCTGGGCTACCAAGGCAGGAGAACCTGGTCTAAGTAACAGGGAACACAGAGTGGGATCCAGCCTTGAGGGTCTCCTGCTCAGTGCCTGAGAGGTCTGTTTCAGCAAGGAGATTCATGACTAGAGAGAATAATGCTTTACCTCCAACTTGCACTTGTGTAATGTTTCCCTTAGTGCATAGTCTGAAAGCTTTTTGCAAGCACTGGACCTCTGAGTGGCACAAACGTCCCTTCTGTCCAACCCATTACAGACGTCTTTGCTTATCTGCAGTGTTGGAAGAGGGCAGGAATGTGAACTGTCCCCTTTCTCTGGAGGGGAAGTGAACTCAGGCACCAGCCTAACAAGGACCCTTTAAAAACCGTACTATAACTGTTTGACTCCTGGCTGGTTGAGAAGGTGTTTTGGTTGTGGTTAGAGCTCTTTGAAGTAAAACTCTTGTGAGAGTTATGATCTAAATAAATAGATGCACAGAAGTATGTACCAGCACCCAAACTTACACCTACCATCTGTTTCCCTGTGTCTCTAGCTCCTCTTGCAAATTACTTCAGATTAGCGTGGGTAGACAATACTTTTCCGCTCCTAGCTCCATCTCTGATTTAAATTGTTCCGCATCCCTTTTTTTTTCCTCTTGCAAAGAACTAAAAGCTCTTCAAAGCACGTGACATTCATTTCTGGGAGTGGAGAATTAAGGCAAATTAGCCCACACTTGTTTGGAGAAATTCTTCTGGTGCAGCTTTGTAGTCCCCTCAGATGTCGGGGAGGGCTCCATTTAGCACACAGCCCATGCCTACCCTTGGTTTTACTTTTACCATCTTGTGAGGTTTAGTCAGGAATTTTGTAATAATTTTATTATATTCCCAGGTCTCTTATCTGGCATTTATTCTTGTTACTCCAGTTGCTGCTGGGTTTTAGCTTGTACACAGGAAACGGCAGTGCCAATCAGTGTCGTTCCCAAGGTGACAGGAAACCCTATTTGGTCGGATGTTGATTGTGCTTGTCTTTACTGCTCCACCCATCGCACTTTCTTCCTTTTTGGCTTAAGTTAAGACAAATTAATCAGTGGCCGCCATCTGGTAGACAGTTTTGGTGGTTTTGCAGTGATTTGTCCAGCTGATCTTTTGAAAAGTAACACATGGCGCAAGGAACTGAGGGGAAATATCCATGTTAATATTTAAATGCTTCTCGAGGCCCAGGATCAGACTCATATGCCCTGCCCATACGACTAATTTGAGTTGTGTCAGTAATCCCCTTGCCTTGATGAGCAGCTGGTTTGGGTTTTTAAGCACCCTTTGGTCAGTGTTAAACTCTAATGCAGCTTTCCAGTGACTGAATTCCTCAGCTCCTCTCTGCCTCTGCTTCATTTCTGTGGTCAGCTATCCCAGGCAAGGTTTCTGTGGCTGCTTCACAGCTGTCCTAATGTGCAGGCAGAGTGGGACATCTGGGAAAGTGAGGAGATGCACATTAGCTGAACTTGAAAGCTCCAAGTATCTCTGCTCAGCCCGTAGCAGATGTGTCCATTTGTGACATTTACAACCAAATACATCGCCTTTTCACATGGGCAGGTTGGAAATGCCATGCTAAGGGACAAAGAGTAGGAGAAGACCACCAGTTCGTTATGAGATTGTGTTGTAAGCAGGATGAGGTACGTTGCATCTCATGAGCCCTTGACTAGCACCCACAGGTACTAGTTTCAGCAAACAACTGATGTAGAAGGGAGCATCCATATCAGATATACATGGTTTTATTATGTACAAGGAAGGTTGATTTTTCAGATTTGGGGACTTTATAGAACGGTCTCCTTGAATTACCCCATTAATATCTGAAAAAGGCTAATGCTTCAAATTACAACAACAATATTCACCTTCCCTCTTGTTTTGGAATGCATGTCTCCCTGATCATGCCATTCCTTCTGGCCAGCAGTTCTGCAGTGCAGCCTAAAGCTGAATTTATCTCAGTCCCCGTTAATTTAAAAAGCTAGGAACAGACACAGAACACAGTTAAAGAAAGAAAAGAAAAACATCAAAGTGCCTCCAAAACTGCAATATAAAATATCCAAGTATATCTTTGAAATGCAAGAAGCCAAGTACTGGACAGTACTTACGTACAGCTTATATTGTAACTGTCAGTTAATATTCCAGGCCATGAATCTCTGAGTGCAATCATAAATCATTTTGTTTCTGTGCATTGTGAAGAGAACACTTACAAATTATGACAGTTGACTAATTACACTGCTTCTTTTTGGAAAAAAACAACTCTGGTAATTCAGCAGAGGTCTCTTATGGAGTAAGAGCAAGTATATACAGAAAGTTTAACATTGCTAGCTAGCAGAAATGTCCCTAGTTTGCAAATACATGTTTCCTCAAAGAATACTGCACGTAAATCTGTGGGTCAGACTATTTCTCAGCTCTTGTTGGAAATGCTCTTTAGCATTTTTATTAATATAGAACCTCAGAGCCTCAGTCACAGACCAGGATCCTTCTGTGCAAGTCTCCATATACACACAAAAATGAAATGATCTTCCATCCTAAAAACTTATAATCTAAACATCAGACAAGGTAGCAGATGTGTACGGACTATCAGGCAAGCCTCAGGAAACGGAGAAGCAATAGCATCATGGCAGAGATGAGGATGCCAGGAGTACCCTACGAGAATGGCTTAGCGCAAGAAATACCGCCCAGACACAGTGGCTGATTTCTTGCTAGAGTTGTTTGTCTGCTTTGATGCCATCATATCCCAACCGATGCATCAGCTTGGTTTGACTTCAAATCTTAGCTGAGTATGGCCAAGGTGTTTCAGGAACTCTTTTTATGATTTTCATACTAAGGAAAGTCAGACATTACTTGGTTAAGTAACTGATCCAAGGTGATATTGCAAATCAGTGCCCTATCTTCATAAAATACCTGGACTCTTGCACTCTTTGTTCACTTCTCTGACCAGTGAAGTCTGTAAGAAGCTACAACAGTGATATTTCTGGGACAGGGACTTCCCTTATGTTCCGTATCAAAGAATATACTTCTGATGCTTATCAAACAGAGTATATTGTTGTTATTAATTTATGGCAGCTATAATTATCCTTGCTATGTTAATACTTTGATTTGATAACAGGAGCAAAACAGAACACAGTGACTTCAAATAACTGCTCAAATATGCGATAGGCATCAGAAAGGGAAGTACTGCATATAATTCCCACACAGAAAAATGTCGTTAAGTACAATGTTTCTCTAGGGAACTTGGTCCTGATGCTTCGGGATGACCAATAGCAGCTCCCTGGAAAGCCATGCTGCCAGCGAGAGATGTGGCTGGTGCTGGGCAAAAAGCAGCTGCGCCTGCCCTTCCGCTTCCCACCGTCCCCCTGGCAGCCGCATCTCCTGCCCTTGAGATGTCTCAAATCCTTCCTGAATTGTAGCAAATTCCACCAGAGGACTGCTGCACAGTCCAGCGGCTTTCAGTTCCTTTCCCTGGATTTGATAGTGGACCTAACAACATAGCCTTACAGAAAATAAAGCAAAACAATCAGAAGAGCAAGAAAGTACACAACAGCTAACAAATCCAATTTGCATGGTCTTGTTTCACTTTATACTCTTTAGCTTGTTTTGCCTCAGTAGATTTATAGAGGTATCTGTGAAGAGAATTTGGCCCACAGAGCACAATACTGAATAGGTTTGCGAAAGAAGGCAGCATTGTGGAAAGCAGAAAGCTGGTAATGTAATTAATCCCAAAGGTAATCCTCTGACTACAGAGAATGCATTTGCAATTTACTGATAAGATTAGAATAAAATAAATGTTTTCTGCTTTTTCACAAAGATTTTCCCAAATGTAGATGGCCTAAATTCCCCTCTAGTCCCTGCTTCTAGTGTTCATTATTGCCTGGCTTCCACCTACAGAGCTCGTTGTCTTGGAATGGTGCAGAGGTCGTAAGGTGGACCAAGAAAGCTGTCTGAAGGAAAAATCATGGAAGAGAAGACACCAGACACAAAGATGTGGTAGCAGCCTTTTGTTAAGGACAGTCCCAAACTACAGATTGCCAGAAGCTGGAGGGTGTACTCTACAAATACATACCAGCATTAATTAAGCAATCAGTAATTCCTGCTTACTTTGTTCTTGGGTTCTTTCCCTAAACCTCTTCTTGCTGGCCATTATTGAAAACAGGATACTGGTCAACCTTTGGTCTAACATAGTACAGCAAATTCGTTTTCATATTTCTACATCATTCCCTTCAACATATGTTAATCTGACTCCTGTTAAATCATTAGCTGTATGGAGCCCTGTGTATTGAGAGTGTTTGTACCGAGACTGATGGGGTGGAGGTCGGTTTGGGACGAGTTTGGTTTATCTTTCAGGTATGACTTCTCCTCCTTTCTTTTTATTTCATAATGAAATGTGCATTTAAAGAACACTGCTTTTATCAGGTTCCTCACATTTCCCCCCTGTATTCCGTTTCCTAGAAGTGAATTTAAATCCAGCGATTTAAGTTTCTCAGTGCCGTGAATCTTTTGCTAATGGAGAACTATGAATCTGAAGCAATTATAATTATTTCCATTCTGTATTGACTTGATGGTGCATATGAGGCAGAGTACCTTCAGAAAGCCTTCGCTCTGGCCTGTACCTTTTTCTGTAGGTACAGGTGCATCTGCATTTCCCTTCTCTAAAGCCTATGTGTCCCCCTATAGGAATGTCTCTGATGAAGGCAGGCAGTGGCCAGGGCTGTGGCCTTCAAGGGATCTGCTGAGCTTTGTAGAAAGGAGCTCCATGTCGCTTACCTGTCTGTTCATTATCAGCTGCTCAGCCCTAAATGGGACTGTACAGCTTGGCAATACCTATTTTAAAGGTCTATCTAATCTCTGAAGTGCAAGATAAAGTACAGTTTGGTATGCATACATTTACAGCTGTCTTTTCAAAGCATTCAAGCATTGCTCCATTTTAAATTGCAAGCCTGAGTGGATTTCCCAAACTTCACTTTCAAAGGGAACCCAGGCAGTTTGCACGTTAATATACTTGTTTGAGCAAGCCTTCCCATAGAAAGCAAGGCTGGAAAGCCAGACTAGTAAAGTGAATCAAGAAGAAAAAGCTGGGAAGACAGAAAGGTCTGTATCCCTAACTTCAGTGTCAGCTCTGGAAACTTGAGCAACAGCTCAATGGCAGACCTAAGTGCACGTATATGGTTCCTGTCTCTAAGAGCCTAAATTCCATCCACTCACAGTGTAACTTAAGCACATAAATGACTCTGGAAAGTGTATGAGCTAAAAGCATTTTTAGTCTGTACAGGCAGCCTTAGATGCTTTGTCCACTATGTGCCAGCAGCGCAGTTTCACTGGCTCCCTTTGGAAATGTCCGTAGATGGCGCAGCTCTGTTGAGCAGTGGTGTGGGTCTGGAGGTTTTACAGTCTTCAGGAACTGCTGTTCAGTTATTTCTTCAAAGTGCATTAACAATTCATTTGTCTGCTTAGAAATCTTCTGTGTGACACTTGCAGTAGTTTAAAGATAGTGAAGACCAAGTCAAATAAACAAGGAATGTGCTTTTTTATTATCTTAAGGCTGACAGGGTGTAGTGAACGCCTCTTTTCCCAGATGTTCCTTCCTGTCTTTCCCAAATGGCAAACTCACCAGGAAAGAACTCATTGTACTGATTAGTCTTCAAATCACAATAAAAAATAATTTTCTCTTACTGATACTGTCTGAAGATACTGCCCATTTACATTAAGAATACTCTTACCCATGTTTTTTTCCAGGTCAGCTGATTTTGGTAAAAGCTTCTAAAGGGTATTGAAGGACATTAACGTGTGAATAGATTATACATTTACTTGTTTGGATTTAAGGGTTGTAGATTACATTCCTTAAAAGCGTGGCAGGTGCAGGATGGAGGTAGAGTTTATGCTTAAGAGATTAATTAGTATGGAATACATGAAGCTAAATGGACTTGTTGATAAGGATCCTGTTATGAAAAAAAAATTCAACACACCTTTTTCATCTAAAAGCTGAAAAATATAAGATCTGCCTATTATTTATTTGTTTACCATAGGACTGACCAACTAAATAGCATAAAATCTCAGTAAACCAGTCTTAAAAAAAAACACTTCCTAGAATCTATTGCTCTAGTGTTGCACCTCTCTATTCTCATTTATTAGATCAGTTTTCTTAGACAGGTTACTGTTCTCTGAATACTGCAGACAAGCACCCTCTGGCCACACTGTGGTTCTCAGTAAAGAAGCAAGACTGGAGTGTGCTGGGGACAGTAACCAGGCTTTGCACCTGGACAGGCGATCTAAACGGGAAGAGATGGTGCCTGACTACAGCTTCTCCAAGGCATCAGGGAAGTACTTATGAACTGAAATCATTGAGGGGCAACTCGTACAAGTATGACAAAGAATATTTTTCAAAATGATTCTTTTTTTTCTAATTTTCAAGCAAAAAATACAGCAGACAGGATATCTGGGTTTTATTAACAGTCCATGTTTGCTTACCTGCAATAAATGCATTATCTATCCTCACTAAGTTGTGCATTCATTTAATCTGTGCAGCCCCAGAAGCTAATTGTTATTCCTTTCCATCCTCTTTTCCCTTTCCCTATTCTTTTAATCCCTTTTGTTTATATTCATTGTAGCTTGGTTTAAATTAGCTTGTGCATTAGTCAGAGAGAGAACAGGTCATCCAGTATGTTTGTGCAATGAGGCCTCCAGTATAAAATAGAGCAATGCTGCAATGCAAGCAGATAATAATAGCAGTAAACAAGACTGCATTCAATTAAAGCTCTACCATCTAAAGCAAATTAGCCATAAATTAGTAAACATTTATTCAGCTCTCTGAAGAAACAGCTCAAATAAACATGACAAATTAGCATCTTCATTTATTTTTA
>Ga0181612_135415_pt1 | contig 10689 bp, 10 predicted proteins | sample HoacroProtozoa21_FD_119630 | JGI IMG/M metagenome (GOLD analysis project Ga0181612, IMG submission 119630) | Hoatzin crop microbial communities from Cojedes, Venezuel. Combined Assembly of Gp0051906, Gp0051904, Gp0051908
ATCTTCAAGGTCCTTTCCAACCCTTACCATTCTATGATATGAGTCATAGAATGGTAAGGGTTGGAATATCGCCAGTCCGTAATCTTTACCCTGCTTCCCCAGCCCTCTGCTGAAGTTTGGGGTTGAGCACCATCTACCAGAAGGCATTCACAAGGCCTTACTGCACTCACATTTCTCCGTGTCTTCTGCCTAGACAAAAAATGTCCTTGCTGCCCTCAGCACCGCATCAGTGGCCACATAGCTGTAACTTGTGCACTGCAATTCCTCGTGTTCCCGACCTGCAGTTAACAACCTTGCACTAAGGTTTTACCATTGTAAAATACAGAAGTAGTGATCAGAACAGAAATAAGGAGTGCTGCGCTTTCACAGCCCGTTCTTCACAAGGGCAACCTCATTCCAGAGGTGTAGGTGGAGGTTCCGTCCCACGCTGGGCATGTGCCAGCGCGTGAGCAGAGGGCAGCGGTGCAGTCTTGACAGGGCACAGGCTTTAGGAGCACGGCTCCCTGTTTGCAGTCACCGGGATGTCTAGGAAGAAGTGAGAACAGGGTTTATGTCTTGAGAAAGCAGATGAACCAAACCAAATCTTACACTGAACCTTCACATGTCTCTGCGTTGTTTCCAGGACAGCTTGAGCCTTGGAAATTAAACTTGCCTTGCAGACCCTCTCAGCTACCCAGGACAGCAGGTACAAAAGCAGCACCCAAAGAAAGAAATTCTCGTATCACGAGCTTTCTCAAGATTTTCATCCACATTTCTGTTCAAGTTCCTACAGTTGAAAACCAGATACAAAGTGTTAAGTCCTACTCAGATGGTTTTATTTCACTTTGTGGATATATAATACAAATTACAATATGCGTGGATCTAAAAGCAAATAAATGGACAAGAACTACCAGTTTAAAAAATGATTGTAACTCAGAAAAAAACAGGCTCATTCTACAACATGGTAGTTAAGTGATTTGCATCGAGCTGATATTACTGTTCGTTTTAAATTGTTGTTAACAACTTGTGGAAAATAAATTTTCAGTATTCCATTTCTTTCAGTCATTTGTTTTGCTCTTTCATTTCACTCTGATGAGACAACAAAAGCAGCGTGCCTTATGGTTCAATCACTTTCCGCTTTCCCATTCTCCTTCACTAACCCAGAGTCATCAGTAAATTACATGAGGTTGTACAAGTGAATCATGACTGTATTTTATGAACTCCTAAGAATATCCATGCTCATCTTAAATTTAGTGAAATCTGCCTAATTTTAGTCTGGGGCTGAAGTCTGGCCGGCAGCATTGGTTTTGTCTGCACTGATGTGTGACAGCGTGCTGAAGAAGCGGATCTGCAGCGGGAAGCTGTTGGCAACAAAACCCAGTGCCCACGCTGCCCGTGTTGTGGGAGGTTTGCTCTGACGCAGCCTTGGTCTGGATGCACGTTAGCGGTTGGACTGGACCGCGTCCGTCCACTGGTTTGGTTTCACACGCTCCAGGACCTTTCTGCAACTGAACTGTGGCAACTGGGGCCAATGGGGAGAGTTGCTTAAAAGCATTCCCCTGATCCAGAACAAAGCATTAACGAAGATACACCAGATGAACTCCGGTTCCCCATCACCTTGTTGTTTCTATTCTTATGTTCTCGTAACTGAAGCACTGATGGTTAAAATCAAGATGAGAAGGATTTAGCCCTTGAAGAGTACAGATAGCTAAAAGAACATGCTTGATCATTCAAGGTCCAGAGAGTTTTTCATAAACACTCTCCAGTGAAGCTCTGAAAATTGTTGAAAAAGAAAACTATGGTTATTCCATGACTGAGATCCATGTGTTTTCCATTAAATTGTTGGCTGGCTGTGCTCAACCAACTGGTGACGTTAGCTTCAGGTAGTAGGAACAGGTGCAAGTCCAGTTATCACAGTGCAGGTTTGGCAACTGGCAGCAGCAGAGGGCTGGCTGTTAACGTGCACGATTCTTTTCAACCGGTACTTTTTTTCTTTCCAGAGCAGCAGGTTTCAGCTGCCCTGACTGTTCTCACCATCTCCACTCTCACTGTCAATGAAGAACGGAGTCCTGATTTTCATGGCCGAGTATTTGAGCGAGTACCACATCCCATGCCAGGTAGACCAAACCATGCCATTGTCATGGGATCCGTTGTACCTTCCCGTTCTGTAGTATTGTCCGTTGAGGTTTACGGCATGGCACCTGGTAACCATGTAGGAGAGGGAAAAAAGGAGATTAGGTTTAGCATGGGAAGACATTGCATCGTTACAGTGAAGCGCAATTTTCACGCAACAGAATTTTAGAAATACCAGGGCAGGATTCATTGACAGGTTCGGACACCTCGCTACATCTGTCTGTACTGAACTGGTTGTCTAAAGTCCTACAATAGCCTATGGAGATCTGGCTTATGCATTTAGTGGAACCCAGAGAAGTAGGTGGGTCATCCTAAAGTAGGCACTGATGCTGGTCAGCTAATTCAACCTGTTGACTCCTTCAAGTGTATGAGCTGAGGACCCGATTCAGTTGCCTAAACAGCGGGGTGTAGGGCATTTTGGCAGGCTCTAGCTCAAGTGTAGGCAGCTACATATTGACACCTAAAAATGCAAATGTCTTTTAATCAAGATAAATCACACTACTGACGTACATTTTTGTAGCTCCACTGATTTCAATTTGTATGTGATGAGGGCCTGGTCAAAGAAGAGGCTCATCCTGCACTGGAGCAGAGAAAAACTGAGCATGGTGTGTCCATGCTCCCAGGACTGGTGGACGTGAGTCCCTGTCGGTGTGTGGGGTACGCCCAACCAGCAAACATCATCAGGACTGTTAAGGGGCAGCTCACCCCCTAGACATGCTCCACAACAGAGAAATGTCATTTGTACAGACTTCACCTTGCAGTGACTACAGCTGGTTTCTTTCCTGTGATACAACCCAAAGCACTTTAAGAAATTTTGATTGGGCTCTTTTCCTTCCAAGTAATTTGCCCCTATGCATTTATTCTGACCCATTTGCTTAAAATGAATGCAACATACCTGTCGCCCAGTTTCTCACAATGAATGCAACTTACCTGCTTTGCTTCATAACGAAAGCAGCAGATTGCTTTCCTTGGAGGATCTGTAGGTGTGGACATCTTAGATTTGGCTGTGCAAGGTGGCAAACGCACACAGCAACATCCAGCTGCTCTGAGGCAGGCAAGCCCTCTCGGCTGCGCAGCCACCCACTCCCTATGCGTCCGAGAGGAACCAGCTGTTTTCTGTACCTGTTAAACCACCAGCCGCCCTTGTTCTCTAACGCACAGTTGCCTGCCAGGAACCGATCGTGATCCTTGTCAGATGTGGTGAACTGCATCCCTCTGTGAGAGGCTGACCACTGATCTTCAAAATTGCTCCCACCAGACAGAGCGTCGCCAGCGTTACCAGAATAGGTGCCAAACCATAACCTGTAATTGTCCTGCGAGAATATGTGAAACGTCTTTGATATCAGCTCTTTCTGCCCTTCCTCAGAGATCAAATTTGCTCTGTCCATTGTGTCCACTGTCAAAACATGACTGCTGAAGTCAAGGGTGACTTTTGGCCCCATGCTTTAGTGATCCTGGTGTAGATCAATATGGGATCAATATGGGATTTAAACTTCCAGAAGTGATTGCTAATTACTGCTGCTGCTACAAAGGGCTTCAGGCTTTACCATCTTTCAATAACCATTTGGTACACTATACAACAAGCTGGAAGGCTCTTCTAGCTTGTCAAGAACAGCTTGGCAGGAAATGGTGCCAAGAAGTTGCTTTCATAAACTGATCAGTTGTTCAGCTAGAATTGGGAATTTTGCACCTCCAAGAACTAGAAGCCATCTGATTTCTAGCTAAACGGTCTGGTCCTGGTAGGAATACTTAGAAGAACAGTTCCATTCTGCACAGCTGGTAGATCTAAGAGATATTTGATATGAGACGGATGGTTACTTCGGTGATGTGGGCTTTTTCCTGTCATCATATTCCACTTTTGTTTATGAAAAATAGCAGTAAGGTATTAAAATGAAGCTGTTCAAACTTTTCATAAGTAAACTCTAATTGCAAACTGAACACAATGCGTACATTTCTGGAGCAGTGATGGAGTTGGAACTAGGACTGGTACATGCGATGGAACCCATGCCCTTGGGTATTCAGGCTACTTCTGTGCAGTGTTCAGAAGGGCAAGCCTGCAAAGAACAGCACCTGCATTGAGCAGGACGCTGTCTGAAGCTAGAAACCAAACATGAAAATACAAGGATTTTCTGTCCTTGGGCTTTCACTGCTAAGTGTAGTGCTACAGGTGTCTCTCTTCAAGATGGGGAACTTACAACTGCTCTTTCAAAGCTTTGATTAGGGTTTAATGCTTAAAAGAGTAGAGGGGATTTGTTCTGGTAGTTGCCTTTTATGTGACAGACTGAAACACTCTGCTAGGAAGCAGAAGAACAGGGTTTCGTTTCCTTGCAGAGGTTCCAGCCCTCATCTCCTCCCTCATGGAAGACTCTTTCTACCATGAGACCAGAGGCAAACGCACATGGGAAGCCCTGTGCCCCGTGGCAGAGAGCTGTGCTCTGTGCAGCAGCAGAGCTAGCAAGAGAGCACGCGTGGTTCTGTCACCCGGCGGCTTGGGCACTCAGCGGTTATGAGGAAGAAGCCCCAGGCTTACATCCCCCTGCTCCCAGGGCTGTTTGCCAGTCAGCCAAACCAGGAATCGCAGGGAACCAGAGCAGGGAAGTTTTGCAGAACTGTAATGACAACCCTGATACCCAAGTCTGGTGCTGCACGTGCGGATGCCCCACCCTCGCAGACAGAACAAGCAAATCGCCACTCTTCCCATTTCTCACCTGCTCATTCGCAAGCTGGAAATTTTCGTAGACTGCGTAACGTCTTTCCCCATGCCAGTCCATCAGGTCAATCTTTAATGAGCTCTCTCCTAAACACAAAGCGGCGTCCTGTTAAATGAACTATATCCCATGCAAATTGGAAAGAAATCTGTGGAGGGAAAATACTTGCACCTCTAGCGAGCAGGTCATAGATGTGGTCGTTGCCCAGCCAGTATTCATCATTCTTGCCCTGGAATTTCCCAAATCCCACTTTGTAATCATCCCATTTCCTGCAGTGAGACAGAAATATCAATTTCAGCGTGTAAGAGAATTAGACAGTTTGTGAGACTCCGCTATGGTAACAAGTAAAACTGCAGCTGGATCTCTAGACATTGTTTTCTAAAAGTGTCTGATTCATTGCAAGCTGAGCTGAGATTTGTGACGCTGCCTTAGAAGTAAACACAACTCACAGCTTACTTCTTTGCCTGCTGAACCTGTGCACAAACATATATTGGGATCAAACCTTCAAACTGCCAGACGCAGAGCTCGCAGAATGAGGTTGTCAGTTAGATGGAAAGGGAAAGCAGCAGCTGTCATACTGGTCTTCAGCAGAGCGTCTGATACTGTTCTTCAGCAAGACGTAATTCAAATGCACTCCTGGCTGGAAATTCACGTTGCAGTCTAAAATGTGCTTCAGTCTTGGATGTATGATGTGGTATGGTGAAGAATCAGGAACTGAATAGAAGCTGCAAACAGAAGCTTCCAGATGAAGTTAAAAGGAAAATGTCTGGGTCTGATTTGTGCTCCTGTTCCAGTTAAATCTATTTTTGATTCATTGACCACTTTCACCTCTGCTTTTTTGCAGGATCACTGTTTGAATGTGGCAACTTGTCCTTCAAAGATATATACTTTTTTTTCATCAGCATTCTCTGGCTTCATCTTTCTAAAGGGAAATCTCCTGCTGTTATTTTCTTCTCATCATTTCATTCTGTTATAATCTCCTGTGCTGTTTATCTGTTATCTTTGATATTCACATAGACTTCCCACGTATCAACATTTCCATTGTACTAACCCTGTGTTTATTTCCTTTCTCTTGTCATTATTAGGTTTATTAATTCTACCTGACCTACATACTAGTCAGTGCTCCTCTTCAGGATGTTTTTCGTTCACCTATACTGAGAGCTGAACTACCGTGCCTAGATAGGTACCACTCTCCGGGCAAGCCAGCTGAGAGCCAGCTTTGCAATGGACTGCACTCACTGTAAGAGGCACCAGACATGCCCTGAAATTGTGTGTGCAGTGATAATGAATTAATCTGCATGGTGACATTTCTTCTTTACTGTGCTACCAGAGCATCTCTCTTCTTGGAGTTTTCCAGGTGAAAGTCACCTCTCTGGGGTTTTGCGTAGAGAAAGTACAATTTGGACTAGGGATTTGGCATCTTTTTAATGATCTGGACAAGGAAATAAATGTTACACCATGCTGAACATAATTCCTGATATGAGAACAGATAATATGTTCGACAGGTCTCAGTCTATGCACTGGCAGCAGATGCCTGCCAATGTGGTGCCTTCAGCAGTCTCCGATAGTGATAAAACAAGTATGCACACAGGTACACACTTACTCAAATGCAGAGAAGCCATGCGAGAGGTGTTACAGGTCCATTTTGAAAATGGCCTCCTGCTCCCAATATGTACCCCCACATTGTCCTAACCCACAGAGTTATTATCACTGTAGCGTAGTCTCGCATACCCTGCCTCTCAAATGTTGGGTTTTGCCAGGTGGCAGGACAGGGGGTGGAAGCTGGAGGCTTGGCTGCAAGCCCTGTGGATGCAACCTTGGGGCACCAACCTGTTGAAATTCTCCTTGCCGTTACTCCGCCGCTGAATGACGGTCCACCCGCCGCCGTCAGACATGTCACAGTACGCCAGGAAAGGCTCTCGGTCTGCTCGGGGCCTGATCCGGTAGTAGCCGTTTTTGGTCTTCTTCCGATTATACACTGCGGAGCAATCTAGGCAGAACAGCACCCGTTTGTTAAATGGGGCAGGGGGGAAGCAAAGGGGTTTGTGCAGCCAGGAGAGGACGTTGCTGAGAGGGGTTATGGGACAAGGACGCTTGGCCAGCCTGTGTAATAGCTCTGCAAGACCTGCAAAGCCAAAGCAAAGTGGTTCATAAGGTAGCAGCACTGCTGGTTTGCAAACTGCTGGGCCTAACTAAGAGCAGCAAGGCTTGAGAGTCTTTACAGCCGTGCCCTCTGAGGGAGTCGTTCCCATATCTTTGGTGAGATGTGGGATGGCTGCAGCTCAGGCTGGGGCTGTAGCACAGAGCAACACAGAACCGGGACTGGCTCTGTCAGTGAGATTGTTTGCAGGGAAGCTAATTTCAATGTAGAAGATAACCTCAGCTGGTTATAGTTCAGACTGGATCAGGGCCCAAAATTTCTAAAATAAGAGGCTAAGCTCCTGTGACCACCTCTACCAGGGCTGTATCAGGAGAGTGTCTTTCAGGACCTCAGTGCTTCACTCTTCCAATGTAATGCCCATGAAGGAGAAAATCTTGGCCACAGGCCATGATTCCAGTTATGACCATGTTCTCAAAGTTACACCAGGGAACAGAGTACTCACACCTTCTGCTGTGCCACAGAAGTGATGGAGAAGCTGAGGAACAGGAAAGCTAGACTCTTCCAAAGAGGTTTCAGTGCCCGCAGCTGAGCCAGGCACGCTGGGCTCCCGTAAGTCACTTGGGGGAAATAGGATCTTCAAGAGTAAGACCCAACTCTTCCTAAAGCAGATGTCTCAAGTAGGTCTGCTGAAAACCACCTGCACCAGAGTCCCAGGTGACAAGCCCGGCTGCAGGTGTCTGCAGCATACCTGGGCAGTAGCTGCCTAAAGCTGGGCCAGCTGACCCTGGCCCCAGAGGATGTCTGCTGGTACTGGGGCCACCAGTCCCTTCCCATGTATCTGACTGCATTTTAAAACCGAATCCACTTGAAAAATTCTAAAACTCTTAGCAGAAATAAAATATGACACTGCAGGGAGAAATAAACATTGTGGCAAGCTGACATTTCCACACACAGTACTGCAAACAGTACCTTGGTCGTAGACTATCAGATTTCCACTGGTTGTGGGTAGAGGCATCTCGTGCTGCACACTCCTGTTGCCTGAGAACAGCCCACTTTTTGTTCTATGATAAGTGTTCTCCAGGATGTCCTTCAGTTGCAGTTCATATAAGTAAAGCAAGTCTTGAAGCTGTTTTAACCTTTGTCTTAATTTATTATTGTCTAGGAGGCAGATATCTTTTTCCTATGGAGAAAATAAAACAAAAAACCCCATGCTTCAGTCAGTGGTAAGAAAAGAGACATAGAGAGAGAAGGAGTGTCTGTCTCCTCTTGACCCTAACATGTCGCACCAGCTCTGTGGATCAAGACAATTCGATCGTGGTCTCTCTAAGACACAAATAGTGCATAGCATGGGGTGTTGTGTTGAACCCCGTGGTAAAGGGTTTTTTACAATGATCTTGCCACTGCTCAGAGCATCCCAGCATATGACCAAACAGGCAGAAAATTACTTTGGACAAAAATTGTTCATCTTGATTCCCATTTAGTGAACTCAAAGGGAGTGTTTGCAGACTATGAAACTCCTCAGGGTAGTAAGAGGGGGGAGACCTGGCTCTTGCACTGCAGCCAGGCCAAACCAGCGAGGTTCCAGAAACATCCTTTTGTAAAACTGGAAGATTAAAGAGCTGGTATGTGGTACAAATCAGCAGAAAGCAGTGAGCCTACCAGGATCAGCGGAGTAACTCCAGAGCTGCATTACCATAACCAAGGCCACCATCTGGCCCACATTGGCTGTGATAAGTCTGTGACTGGTGTTACTCCATTAAAAACACAACAAAACAGAGCCAAATCTCTTCCAAGACAATCAAGCAAACCCCTGCAGTAAGAATCAGTTGCTATTTTTGCTCTGAGCAAGCTGACTTGAGAGAAATGACCAGTTCTAGGCACAAGCAAAACAAGCAGTTGCCCAGGATATCAGACTGAGGACCATGCTCAAATGCGGCCTCCCAGTTGCCTCTTCCTTCTCCTAGGCCTGTTGGTTTTCCTCCACAGAGGAGAATTTCCAGGCTGGAGGCACACAGGGACCTGCTGTAGACAGCCCCGAGCTCGCCAAACTCTCCCTTGTGGGCTCTGTACCTCCTTGGTATAGCCCAAGAGTAATTTTCTCATCGGGCAACTACGGATTGCCTCAGACCATGCCTATGTCCTCCTCTTCCCTTTCCTGCTCTTTAAACCTCAGTGAATAACAAGAAGGCAGTTTTCCCTGAGGGAGTAGAGTGTATTTCTTCACTGGCCATAAAATCACCTCTTCTTTTCTTTAAAGGGCTTTTTTTGTTGGTTTTTTTTTAATTCTTGGCAATGTTAGTCCAACCACCCAGAGAGCTGTGCAGCCCCTAATGCTGTGAAAACCCTGTCTTACCAGGACAGCAGGAGTGACCTTCCTTTAGCTGCAGGCAGACACCGTTTTGCTCTGCGCTTGCAGACCCGCGTTCCTTTTGTGGGGGAGCCCCAGTCCCTACATCACTGGGAGCGACTGACACGCCGCAGAGAGGTTGTACAGACACGAGCCAAAAGATACGCACCGACAACCTGGGTGCGGGTGAGCTGAAGCTGACCAGGAGAAGGAGCAGCAGCAAGCAGGGCAGCATCACGCTCATTTCTTACGACCTGAAAAGAAGCATTGACAGGCTGCACTGGAGGTTTCTTTAGCTCCTCTCACAGGTTAATCCCCCCTCCCAGTCATATTTAATATCCCCAAGAATGCTGCAGAATTTGTTAATCAGGTTGCTTGAAACTACAGACAGGACAAAATTGGGCAGAAGATGCACGTTAGGAAGAAGCTGAAGCACGAATGCAGCATGCTGACAGGGAGACCGAGGTTTGGGTCCAAGCTCCTGCTTCCCTGGAGAAATAAAAGCCTGGCGTGACTCTCCAGCAGCCTTTGCCCTTTCTCCCGGGTGCCCACGCAGATGGGAAGTTACTCAGTGAGAACGCCTCCTTGGAGCCCTCCTTGCCAAACTGGTGGGCCGAAATCACACAGCCCTTACTCAGTCCAAACTGCCCACAGTTAAGAGGAATTTTGCCTCCTGGTTGAGTGAGCGTAGGCGTTGCCCCTCCTCGGTCCGTGGAGCGGTCTCTCAGGATGGGATAACCTTGGAGGCCAAGGGCAGAAGTCGCACATGGGACAGAGCGGGCACAGCATAGTTTTTTGCTTGGATTTCAGTGGAAAACATCTCTGCTGTCAACCTGCCCCAGCACACAGATGGGGCTTCAGTTGGAGAGTCTCAGCTAGAAAAAGTGCTAAGCAACTGCCACTGGGAACATGCAGCTGAGTGTGAGGGAACAGTACAAATTGTTCGCAGTGTGCTTGCATGGCGCTTTAAAAAAAAAATAAATCAGAAAGAATTAAAAAAATCTGAAAGATAGGCTAAACCCAACTCCCCCGCTTCACATCTGGAAGTGCTGCAGAAAGTTGGCTCCTCAGCTCTACGCTCTCTGCGCCGTGCTTTGTTCCAGCGACGGCTCTGTTAGCATCCCCGCAGTGGCCGACTCTCGGGCTGCTTCCAGAGCTGGCAAAGCCACCACGACTGGGGTGCTGCCTGCCAAGCCGGGCAGGCAGGGCCCAAAGCAAGCCGAGAGAAGCAGCGCCCTGTGGGAGTCACCCATAAAAGATGTCCTGCCGGTGGGTGCCGCAGCACGTGGTGTTTTTCCAGCTTATCACAGAATCACAGAATCACAGAATGGTAGGGGTTGGAAGGGACCTCTGTGGGTCATCTAGTCCAACCCTCCTGCCGAAGCAGGGTCACCTACAGCAGGCTGCACAGGTTTCAACAT
>Ga0181612_166621_pt1 | contig 10689 bp, 3 predicted proteins | sample HoacroProtozoa21_FD_119630 | JGI IMG/M metagenome (GOLD analysis project Ga0181612, IMG submission 119630) | Hoatzin crop microbial communities from Cojedes, Venezuel. Combined Assembly of Gp0051906, Gp0051904, Gp0051908
ATAACTAGGAAAGCCAAATTCCAGCTCTTCAAGGAGTTAGTCAGTAGGAATCCCTGCGAAACCATCCTCAGGGGAAGGGGGGCAGAACAGAGCTGGCAGATCTTTGAGGACACTTTCCAGAGAGCACAAGAGCTCTCAGTCCCCAGGTGTAAGAAGTCAGGCTAGGAAGGGAAGAGACTGGCATGGCTGAGCTGAGACCTGCTGGTCACACTAAAGGGCAGAAGGGAACTGCACAGGCAGTGGAAGCAGGGACAGGTATCTTGGGAAAAGTATAGGGATGCTGCCCGGTTGTGTAGGGATGGGGTCAGGAAGGCCAAGGCGCAGCTGGAGCTGAACGTGGCAAGGAATGCTAAGGATAAAAAGCAGGGCTTCTACAGGTATGTCAGCCAGAAAAGGAAGGTTAAACACAGTGTTTTCAGTTTATTTTTACTGTCCTAGTTAAATGAAATAAGTTTTCCTCTAAGTGTTTTCTTATTTACATAAATTAGAAATAGCTTAGAGGTTAATACACCTCTAAGAATAGGTAAGAATTCTGTACCTACTCTTACACTAGTAAGAATAGCTGCAGAACAGTTTTATCCTCTTCTAGGTTAAGATTTAAATAATTAAATTTTTAAACTTCCCAAGTGTATAAGATTAGATGTTTTTTCTTCCCTTTGAATGTGATCGTGGCATTTTAAATCTATTATGACATTGCCACTGCACAGAAAAGCAAACTTGCAACATTCAGATTAAAAAATCTTCTTGGATATGTAAATTGTACTATATGTATAACAGTGCATAGAAACCAGCCTTATATCCAGAAAAAATGTACTCAGATACTTATTGGTTGAAAGTTAGAATAAAGCCAGTAGTTGTGTTAAGTCATAAAGTTTTTGGGTTTTTTCTAGAACCAGATTTGGTTGAAAAGGCAATATAATGCAATAAACAATAACAAAATGACTATGGCAATGTGACAGTAACTGCTGAAAAAATATTTATTGCAAATGTGGTTAGCCAGAATTAATTATGCATGATCAATGTGGAAAAAAATAGTATGTACAGTAAAAATAAAATTTACATTACACAAATCAATGATTATTTTTGGGCCCTCAAATCCGCCAAGTCTGGACATCATGTACCCTCTTACTGTCAAGTTCTGAATAGGCAAACATCTTCTGCTTTAAACAATAAAATATTTAACTTTGCTTAAGTAAATCTATGATTTTCTGTAACTATTTTAGTGAGACCACTCAGGAAAAACTAACAAAGGTAATGAAAGCTAATTGGGCTCTGTATAATCTTAATTTGATCTGACAGTTGAGAAACATGAATCCTGATGAGTAATGTAAATTTAAATTGTAGACTCTTGCTACTAATGGAGTGCAATATTATAGATACATTTGTTCATTTCTTTTATTATTAATTCTAATCACATCCAAGACCAAGGCCATTGACACAGTAATTAGTAATAGAAGTTCCTGTTATTTTGCATGGCAGAAGCAAAATGATTTCATATATTTGAGAAAAACTGTGCAAGGACAATGTGAGATGTATAATTAGTTAGTGTGAGGTGAGCAGAATGGCTGTCTCTAAAGACATTTGCAGCCAAGCTTCACTCAGAATGTTCTTTCAGTCTAAGTAAAATAAACAGGTCTGAACTTATTGGAATTTTCTATTTGCTGTTCAGTAAAACCTTATAGCTCCTGGGCTTTTATACAACTAAGATTTATGGCATCTATTCTCACTGTGCGGAGTCACAAGATAATGTTAATAGATGGCTAGTTTTGCCAATAAATCCCTCAGGGAGCAGAGAGAAATACCTGTTTCAGATGAGTTGTTCAGAACTACATCCACATCCCAAAAGGAATATTTTACTTAGGCTTAAGAGACTCGGCTCTAAAAATGTAAAGCTATTTGTCTCTCAATTCCCAATAGAGGTAAACTATGGTAAAATCAAAACCCACGGCTCCTGATAACTCATAGATCTGCTAATCAAGGCCTGGGGGCTCATTTTCTTGAATGGAATCTGGACTAGTTTGTGAGGTCCAAAATACATGTTCCTCAGGGACTTTGCTACTTCAGCCCAAGAGGTTGGAAGCTCATGAGGGAGAAAAATAAGAGGTCTCCAGCACTGCTAGGCAGAATGTCAGGAGTTCTTGATTGCCTCGGAGCACGGAAACCCATCTGAATAATACAGAAACTTGCAAGATGGAGGAGGAGAGGAAGAGAAGAGACAAAAAAGGAAATGGAGGGAGGCCACTTTTGTGTTTGTACGTCCTACAAATTTGTTTTCTTTGACACGGCATGACATTGCTGACCTATATTCAGCTTACTAACTGCTATAACTCTAATTCTCTTTCTGAAGAATTACTTCCTCATTCTTTAATTATGCAGCAGATTATTCCTGTTTCCAAGATCTATTTTCCCTAATAAATCTCATTTTTTTCTGAATGTAACTTATTTTTTCAAGCTCTTGCATACTTGCAGGATGTTCCAGTCCTTTTTGGTCAAATTTATAATTGATAAATTTATACCAAAATTTTATAGTAATGATATTAATACCAGTACTCTTAATAAATACATTCATAGCTTAAATATGACTTGTATTCTTTATTGCATCATCCAGACCACTAATGAAAACTTAGAAAGACACTTGAAGACTCCAATAAATCATCTAATGTGCCCAGGGTTACCTCAAATATTTATTTAGCTATTGTAAACTGAAGTTCTTTGGATCCTGCTGATCTGAAAGGACCTAATTAAATACTTAGCCCTTAAACTCACCTTATTCATTGCATTCCTGCAAAGGTTACAAAATCTATTAGAAAATATGTTTTACAACTCTTTATAGATCTGGACAAGTGTCTGAAACAGGGCTTTGCTTACATAAAGATGATTTATTTGGATGGACTCTGACCCTGTAGGTGTTTGATCACATGTATAGCTAGTAAATCACTACTGGTAACTTTAATTGAAAACCAGTTTTGAAATCACGGTTGCAAGTATCGATATTGCAAACATGAAGTCTAAGAGATCAGCTGATCTAGATGCATAGCCAAACCTATAAACCATATTTTTGGTAACCTAGTTTTGGCACAGCATCAGAGCAAGCAAAAGGCAGGTCTAAACTACCCTTGTTTTTCCCAGTTTTTCAGTTCTTCACACTAAGAACGGAAAGCTGTCCAGAAGCTAGGAGTGTGTAGCCAAATAAAGACTAATTGCAGCACAGCTACTCGTATCTAGAGCACTGCCTGTATAGCTCACAGAGAGCATTTTAGCATATATTGACTATCGACACAACACACATGCTCTTGGCATGTCCAGCAATCTAATAGATTTTGTCATTGGTCATGTCATACCTTACCAAAAGTTATTACGAAAGCTGACTAATTATCCACACTGCTATCAAAACTTTATTTGAAATTTCGCTATGGTTACACTAACATGTGCAAACTGCACTGCTTGCAGGGCTTCAGGAGAGTGGCTTCTGCTCCAGCTGGACCCTTCTACCATTTCTGCTTATTCCGTTCCAGGGGAACAATTTTGCTGAATGTACCCATGTATTATTTTCGCTATGCTCAAGCAAAATTTTTGGCCTAGTCTGTCCAAACCAAACTAGTTTTCTTTGAATTTCTTAAAGAGCAAACTATAGATTCATAGTGCTAAGGCAAATTATCCATTTTAAGTGACAGAAACAACTGAGAGTATGCTTGGAATTTGTAAAGAAAAGTGAAAGCACTGCAAGTCAGAGCAGAAACCTAAATCTTTAAATTCTCCCTTCGGAAGAGTATATCTTTTTTCCATTGAGTATATAAGAAGCCTAGAAGATTAGCCTGCTGTCTCATGCACTTGTAGTTGCCTAATGTTAAGTGGTGTGGAGGCTGTTCTTCCCCCATTCCCACAACATTTATAATTAATCAACTGAAAATCAGTTCATGAGCAATTCACAGTAAGAAGAGATCAATTCACAGGGGAAGGTATCTGCAATCAGTAATCTAGGCTGCTCTAGCTAAATTTGTAGAATAAATTCTACATAATGAATTATTCTGCTGGCTTTTCAACTAGTCTAGCTTCTTCTAAGCTTCGATGTCATTTGCAGGTATCGATACTTCTAGTTAGCTGAACAGCTTTCCACGGTTTCTGCTAAACTCTTAAATCTGTATAATTTGAACAGTTCCACTATCTCTAGTAACAACATTTGTCTATTCAAAAGATAGAGAAACTACTGTTATATTCTGTACTATCATCTGTTAACTCCAGTTCACCAGCGTGACTTGAACACTTCAAATATTATACTACCAACAGATTTAGAAAAAAAACAATACTACACTGTAATAAAAAGTTAATAGAATCAGAATACCTGGAAAGAAAAACATGGAATATTATATTTCACTATATTTCTACAGTCTTAGAGTCAGAGTGTTTCTATAGTACTCATCACTAATCATAAAACAATGTGGTGCAAAATCTGTCAATATTATACAATCTTACAAAATTTTAGTGAAAGTTCAGTTACCTGCAGTGCACTTTTGCTTATGCTATCTATGGAAAAATCATTACGAAATACAAAGTGTCAGTTCAAGGCATGGAAGTAACCCTTTCTAGTACTTCCTTTATGATTTCGTGGCTTAAAATAATGCAACAATGTCAGCGCTGGCCTCAGTCATTCATGAGTTTTTGTTTGTTTGTTTTATTTATCAGAAATGTCAATATCAAGTAATCTTTTGCAAAAGTTTATGTTTACCTCATAGTGGTATGTAAAGGAAGTCTCAATGTATAATAAGCTTACATAATACTCCAACTGCAATCTTTCTCCTAATACCTTATTTAGATATCCAACTCACATGTTACTAAGATATTTGACTTCCACTATGAATTATTTCTCAAAAGCAGAGTCCAAATCTTTCAAACATATGCCTTTTTTCTCTTGGGAATCAAAGGAAATTTTTTTGGCTCATAACCTGAGAATATGAGCCCCAATTTAATGAAGAGAAACAACTGCATTAACTTCATCAGGCTGTGGGTCACACCTACAGCAATTTCAAATGAGCAAGTTACAGAAACCATTCAAAAACATTTTTGAACTCCCATCTGACCCTTAAGGCCCTTCTTTACTGCAGCTTATGAACTTCTGAAAGGGTAAACTTTCAAAGCAACCCATAGCAAACGCACAAAAAAACCTCTTTACTTATGATCAAACACTACATGATTATTTTTCGTGCATAACTCCCAAAATTCATCCCAAAGTTTCTTGATTGTATTACATATTCAAAGTGCATAGAAACAGAATTGAGCTCACAAAGCAATTTGAAACTTAGGCTTTTGTAATAAAAATGTAAAAGTCCCTCCTGGGTTATGTATGATACAGTAGAAAACTTAGGAAATAATCAAAGAGGTTTGTACTTATCTTCATAATCTTTATCCAACAATGTAGTTGCACTTGGATATTTCCAGAAAGCACTATTCAGCTACTAGACACCAAAAGAGCTTCTGAAGAATTTAACACATTTAGCAGAAAAAAGTCATTAATTCATTTGAAACAGATTCCTAGTGACAAAACAAGAAAGAAAGATCTTGCAATTTTCAGGATATAATAGCACAGAATTGTAGTTTAGTTTGTCTAATTACTATGATTCCAATTTTAGGTGGAAACTGTAGAGATCAGGTCCTATATATCATTCACAGGCTGCTCAGAACAGAAACATTTCAGGAGTGATATAAGCTATACCAGCTTAATCCGCAAGAACTGAAAGTATAGCAATTTAGTAGACTGCAATTAATGCTTGTAAAAGTCATTTTGCGCTACTTTTCGTATCAATTTTCTTTGGTACTGGTTTATATTAAAAAAATAAGTTATTGACAGGAATTAGATGTAACTGTGACAAATTTTCTAGTTCATACTAAGAATATAGTCACTGCTTTCACCACGAGTGACAAACCAGAGTTGGAAGAAATTTCAGGCAACTGGATTCTTCTCAGGCTGCTGTAAAGAAAGGTTAAAATTCATATGATCTTGAAGGCTGAGAATTCTTCAGAATTTTAACCATTCAGATTTGGGTACAGATAAAAATTGAGTAACTTTGCATCAAAGTATTACAAATCCACATGTGCTTTTTGACAATGTAATAGAATTAATACCTATTTTATTACATCTTTTACTATGAGCCCAAATAGAGAAACCTCTACCTTTAACCTCTGGCTCTTAGTTTCAAATTCTTTACTGAAGAAATATAGTTGTCCAATTCAGTCACCAAGAGGAATTTTCATAGAAAAAGGCATTAAAAGCATATTAGAGGGAGAAGAGTGTTTTGCTTTTTCATTGGTTATGTCTGTTGGATTACACATTCATGCTCTGAAAGAACAGAGCAATGAAACGCATTATAAAAACAGAGTACACACTTCACCTTGTCTCTAATGATTTACTTTTACTACATGCTTCTCCAGGTGTTCTGTAAAGAATTGCATCTGACAGATCAAGAAAAACATTCAACGGCAAGTATTTGTTAGGATACCTCTGCTGGTAAATGGGAGACAAATATGCATATAAGGATGTTTTTGAGTGAGAATAGATTGTCCTACAAATGAAGACAAGCAAGAAATATTTGCTTTAAAAATAGTGCCATTGGTTGACTTTATGTTATTATGAACTTCCGCTAAAACACAGTTAAATTACTTGAAAATATACTTAATTCCTTCCCATTTAATTCAATCTTTTGTTCCTTTTTTTGCATCACATACATTGTAAACTCGCAGATATAAAACACTGACTATAACATGGAGATGGTTGACCAATGAGATCAGTATATGACCACAGAATTTGTGTAAAGCAGCTTTAACCCACCTACGGTTTTCTTTATAGGCAAGGTAAGAAGGTCAAAAACTGTTATTCAGGCAACAGGTAACAGTGAACTGTCACAATAACTTCACCAAAAAGTGAAGATACAGATGGAGATGCAAATAACTCTGAGAAGAGCACTCTCTCTGAGCAAATGACTGACAGAACCTGGCTTTGTGTGAAGTTTTGTCAACAGAGCTTGTGGATGAGAAGAAATGAAGACTGGACATGGACTTGAAAAACAGAATGAAATTAGACAGGAATGTCAAGATAAAAGGAAGAGAGGAGGCAGCATAAAAAACTGACGACCTGCATTTACTGAACAACAGAAGCTGAATGGCAGGTCAATAAAACAAAAAAAGAATGATGATAAGAACATGGCAGGAGGATTAACTAGTTAGCTTAGGAACAGCTATGCTGCACTGGGCAGCAATGAGGAGAAACATGCTGAACGAGAAGATAGGATGATAGAAGAGAGAGCCGCTAGTCCCATAAGAGAAAAGATAATGGAGATAGCTGTAAGAAATTGCCCAAGTATAAACAAAGGCATTACACAGAAGAGAAGACAAGATAGTCAATAGACAGGAGAAATATCTCAAAACAGAGCTTTAAGACAAGAGGCAGCTTGTTGTGACTGGGGAGTCCTTCATAAGAACTAAAAAAATTATCACTACAACAGATCCAGAGGAAAGTCAGTATGGAGTCTGCCAGGGGCAGGCATGCACACTGTGAAACTGAAGATGAAACGGATTTGCAAAGAAACTGGGCAAAAAAATGCACAGACATTGATTATTTTTCATGTCAGGACACGCCCCAGATTTCAAATGGAGCAGTTCAAGGGAGTTACTCTAAGCTAGAGTAGCTAGTGAGAGATACGACTGCCTCAGATGATTTCCAGCAAAATTGTTCCAACTGCTGGAGAAGCACTCTAGAGACTGCCATTCTCCTCTAGGGCTGCTCCTCAGAGTTACACTACAACAAACTCATCACATATTACATCTTACACTAGGTGCAAGATGTGTATTTTGTAATATATAACTATACACTGTAGCGTATAGTACAGACTATAAAAGTGTATTTTAGTAAGATAAGATATTGGCATTCTGTTGGACATTATTAATGGCAATGGGAAAGAACAGATCTAGAATAGTAACATCAAAATAGATAAAGACAGACTCAAAAGCAAATTTCAATAATCTCTAAGAGAAGATGGAGATCCAAGTAGACATTGAAGCATTAGTCAACACCCGTTTGATATTTTCATGAATAACCTTGGAAAGAAGAATGCAAAGGAATTTTACCTGCTGATGCAAAACTGACAGCATTGTGAGCATGGGAAAGATCAGATTCTTGTAATGGAAGGACTCCATGACATTAAAGAAAGGAATAATAGAAATATGGATGTAATTTAACTGCAAAAAGTAAAGGTCATTCATGCAGGGACTAATAATGAGAATTTCTTCTATAATCCAAGAGCTTCTCAGTTGGAAACAATAAGGAAGGAAAAGCAGCTGGATCTATTAATCAGTCACAGAATGTCTGTGAGCCACCAATGTCATATAACCGTGAAAAAACTAATGTGATTCCAGATTATATAAACAGAAGGTTACAGGCCATTCCTCAAAGAACCATGGTGCCATTCCTATAGTCTTAATAATAATACACCAGCAAGGGGTAGATTAAAGAGCAGATATAGCCATTTTCTAAATTAAATAACAAATGAACTCATGTTCTGAAAAACAACTAAGTGCTGGTGGTTTAGCCAAAGCATGACAGTATTGTTCATCACTATTGTTATGCACTAAAACCAGATATCAAACTCAGGGACTGGTCCCCATTATTCTGGTGTAATTCAATTGCACAAAATAATACAGATTCAGTCTCAAGAAACCTTACAGTTATAGATTGAATCATGCAAATACTTATGTCCATTAATAATTGCATATTGACATACTTTTCTTTTAACATTTCATATTCCAAAGTATCGGTTTAATGACTCTCCATTTAGTAATCAGAGAAGGACATTTAGAACAGTAATGTGAGTCGACAACGACTTGTTCAAATCCATATTCCAATATACAATAGTGCAATATATGATGATAGAAATGGCCTAATGAGAAGGTAGAACAAACATAATACTGCTACTCACTCATTTATTATTGTGTTTATTCAACTTTTTCATCTTCTATTCTGAAGTAAAATCATTAAGAGATATCTTGGATTTCTAATCACTGCGGATTACATGTGCTGTTGGCAGTCACTCAACATGAATATGCGAGAATCTGTTGTCTGACAGAATAGCTCCCTCCTATATGTGAACTCCTAATGAAGTAGCAAATTTAATTGCCAAGGAACTGTATAACATATTTTGCAAACTAGGCTGTTGGCACAGAAAGCACATGGTTAAAAATATGTATTGAGAGGAAGCACAGTTTTTCCAAGGGCAATATCTGCTTTATGAGCAGTGAAGTGTGAAGATCCTGATCCTCTCACAGTTGTGTTGTGGTCAAGAACTAGAATTGGCTCCCTGAGGATTTTCCTTTGCAGGAAGATTTTCCTTTGCATAAGATTTATCATATATTCTTCTTTCACCTAGACTGGTCTGGTTTTATTTTATAGTTTTTCAAAGAATATTCCTTGCAGCTTTACACCATTGCAGAACTTTTCTCTGACAAGAAAGCAAGAAGAGAAGAAAGCAATCAATAGGAAATCAGTATGAAGTATCTATTTAATTTAAAATCTGTCTTTCTGAAGGCTTAAATATGAATTATATGAATCCTTCTAATGAGAAAGCTGCAGAAGAGATGGATGGAAAGTTTATAGAAACAGGATAAAAGGAGCTACATTTTTTCACTAGGTGCACTCAAATACAGAGACAAAACAAGAAATAAACAACAAATTATTAGTGTGCTTTATTTGGATTATCTTGTCACAACAAAAACACTTTCTCCTTAAGCTAGTGTTGTGATTTAACCCAGCAGTTGGCAAATAAGCACAAGAGAGCCGCTTGCTCACCTATCCCCTTCCCCCCAAAAAAACCCCAGATTTCACCAAACTCACAAATTTCACAGAAGTTGCCAAATTCACAGAAAAAGACTGAACTCACAGAGTAGTTTGAACTCCTAGAAAAGTTTAAACTCACAGAAAAGAGACAGTTGAACCCCCAGAAAAGAGATTCCTGACCCCCCCACAACCTTCATTTATAAAATAAGTATGACATCTATGGTATGGAATATTTCCATCGGCCAGCTTGGGTGAGCTGCCTGGCTGTGCTCCCTCCCAGTTCCGTCACACCTGCTTATTAGGTGAATATGGGAAACGCAAAAAAAAAAACCACCTTGATTTTCTTAGCAACAACTGAAAACATCAGTGTTATCAACATTCCTTTCTTACTAAATCCAAAATATAGCAGCTACTGGGACGAAAATTATCCCAGCCAAAACCAGGCCAATTAGGCTATCATAATTTCACTGGTTTTCACAACCAGGTCTCAAGCTACAAACTTTAAACATCCAGGAATGCAAATTTCTATGACAGTCTAGATAGCCTGTAGACACTGTTAAATGTTTCCTTATTATTTAAAAACAGTACAGGTACAGCTGGCTTGTGGACACAGAATAAAATAGTATTCAGCAACCCATTAAAGTTTATGGGTTTGTTTGGGGTTTGTGGTGATTTTTTTCCTCTTAACACATTAGAAATCTATATTAGGTAATGACTTAAACTAAATGGATTAAATTTTGCACAGGCAACCCCATAGTAATCACCAAAATTGCATTACCAATCAGTGCAGATATTATTCTTGTTAATATCTACTGCGATTCAAATTAAGGTTATATCTAAACTGCGAGGTGCAGAAAAGGGTTTAGAAC
>Ga0181612_100942_pt1 | contig 10688 bp, 7 predicted proteins | sample HoacroProtozoa21_FD_119630 | JGI IMG/M metagenome (GOLD analysis project Ga0181612, IMG submission 119630) | Hoatzin crop microbial communities from Cojedes, Venezuel. Combined Assembly of Gp0051906, Gp0051904, Gp0051908
ATTTTGGCCCTGCCAAGCCCATCAGCTCAGTAAAAACCGTGAGTCATTCGCTCGTCTGCTGCCTGGCGTGAGTCACCCTGCGCTCGCACAGCGCCGAGGAGATGCCACATACCCGGTGTGTCCCTGGAAGCCACACACGTGGGCTTTCCCCCCCGTGGTGTCTTCCCTGGCCCCACCCCAGGCAATGGCTTACGGGCATTTTCCTACCAGTAAAATCCTTCTGCAGCTGCTGTCTGTGCCCAGCTCTTCCAGCTCCTTGTTGCAACCACCAAAATAACCCCAAAACCGGAGGAATGGGTCAGAGGAGGTCCCAGCTCTCTGTCACGCGTGGGTTGGCAAAGCTGGAAAGGCGAAGGGGTTTGCGGCTACGGGTTTGCGCCACAGAAACTAACCTGGACTGTTCAAGGGAATGTGCAAACTAAGTAGTAATGATCCTTCAACAAGGAGCAAAAGACAGCTCTTTTGCCTCAAGTGTTTAATAGTCACCAGGGAAGCCGGGTAATTAATTTATTGCTTTAATTATACAGTGTGTTAACTGTTCCTGTCAATGTCTTTTTCAGATAAGAGTTTTGTTGCCTGAGTAGTTTGGGCAAGAATAAAGAGTATTTCTTATCTCGCCTAGGCTGAAAACACAACATGAGCAGGAAGATGAAGCCCTCACTCTTCCCGCAGTTTATAGAGACGTTTTAAAGGCATCTAACCAAGACTAGGAAATGCCTGCTTACTCCTGACTAAACAGGTCCTCTCACAATATTTGTTCTTTGAAAATGAAATAAATATTGCGTCTGGTCTCACCAACCACTAATTTGAATGAAGTAGAAACTAAAGCTTGATTTTTGTTCCTTCCGTTTCATATGTACAGAAGAGCTCGTGAACCGAAGAGCTCGTCGGTTTTTTTTTCCCCCCCCGAATAAATCATTTGTTCTAACAAAATGCTCTCCCTATAAAACTTGCTTCACTGTAATTAAAATTAGGAGTGGTTACTGGCAAGATTTATATGCTCTGCTGGTAGTAAATAATCCTACCAAACGCTGCTTGCCTTTCTAACCAGTCCTGTGTAATTCTCCAGTTGCAAACCGAGATCTTCTCCACCACTCCTCGGGGCAGGCGTGTACCCGGGAGGCGATGCTTGGTGGCTGTTACCCACCGACGGACCTTCCCTCGGCACTCGCCCTTCCCGGGATACCCAGCGGTCTCAGGGACGTGGGCAGGGGTGGCCGTGCCCGGGGCGTCTCGCCCACGCGTGGCCCTGGAGCAGAAGGAGGGGGGCCGGCAGGCACCGTGCGCTCCCCGTCCGTCTGGGCAGCGGGGAGCAGATGGGACATTTCGTCTGGGATAATCGTCCTTTCCTTTCCACTCCAGACTCTGCTGACTCCTACAAATAATTTTAAAGTCCAGTTTTCAATTTCTGTGATTTCAGTTTTCAATTTTGTTAAGTCAGCAGAAAAACCCTTACGTTTCCCCAAGACCAGCCACGGGTCCTTCAGTGGCACATCGCCTCACCCCGTGGGCCAGCACGGGGCTGGTGAACGCCATTGTCCCAACCAACTAATCCAGTTCACCAGCGCACAGAGACCACCCTAGACGGGGGCCTCTGGTTAGGAGGACGGACTCTTTCCATAAACAAATTCAAAGGAGCAAGGAAAAAACCTGATCTGGCCCATTATGGTTCTGTTTACACCGAGCTATTCTAAAGCATCAGGGCTAGTTTTCGGCACTCAGCGATGAGGAAAGTAAGGTCTGGAAATGGTGAATCACCAGTTTCCACCCTGATCTGCTGTGCAGCTGCATGGCACAGTAAAACCCAGACACTTGGATTTTTTCAATCTTCATATGTGACTGCTTTTAGAAAATAACTACTTTCACGGTCTGATGCTGAAGAAGAAGATCCAAGACACACATTTTCTTGCCGATGTGAACACTCTGGATGATAAATGCTTCAGTGATATGATCTTACTTACTAGCAAATCAGATGTCTTCTTCCATGCTGGGTTTTAAAGTTACGGTTTTCTCTTCCCCCAGACCTTTTTCCTCTCATGAACATGGTGGGACATACATATTATAAATCTTCTAGGATTTGCACTGCATGGTGTTACCCTCAGCCGCAGGAAATACTTGAATCTGCCTTTCACAGCCTTGGGTTGTATAATCTGTGTTTGACCTGTGGTAAGAAAGTTCAGCCCAGAAGAGCACAAGATGGGCAAACACTGCTGGACCAGACCCAATTGCTTTGCTGCCCGGAGGGAGCCCACGGCCTTGACCATTGCACACCGAGTTATCCTGGAGGAAACGAGTTGCAGTGCATGGCTTTGACACCAATATGATACAAGACCTGGGGGACGCTGCCCGTAGATGGGCGGTGGGCTTTTGTAGCCACCCAAGAAGAAAGGGGGATTTCCCCCTGGTGAGGGTACAGTGCATAGGCTCACCAAGTCAAGGGCTGACACCATCCTTCTGGAGGTGCTTCCAGCTGGCCCTCATCCAGCAGCTATACCCAAGGAGCTCTTGTGGGTGCGATGAACAGGGCAGGGCCTAATCCCAAAGTCCTAAAGTAGCTGAGATGTGACCCAGGTGTCTGGCGGGCCAGCAGCAGCCAGGTGCTCAGCAGGAAATGCTGATGATTGACCTGGAGATCTACCAAGAGAAATGTCTGGGCTTACCCAAAGTCTCCCCGGTGTTGAGGACACGCATTCATGCTTGATTTCTTAAAGCAGCACTTTGAGGAGACACCTAATGCTTTTAATGGGTTTAGCCTTGAGGTGTCTTCCTGCCTCTCAGCACAGGAAAAATCCCATTTATCTGAGCATTAGTCAGGTGCTTGGAAAGCGTGCCCAGAAGTGCTTCGGTGAGCCGGGCAGCCGGCGCTGCGCTCAGAGCCAGCGTGTGTAAGGGTGGAGGAATGAGACGTGCTGGATTCGGGCTTGGAAAGATGAAGTCATCGTTACCACCACTGAGCAACTTGCTGTAGTGAGGAGGAGTTAGCAATGTCCTCGTTTTACAGAGTTATCTCAGAGATCTGCAGTCTCCCAGCACCCTCCCGTATCGCATTATCTCTTTGGGATCAGGGCAACAGGAGCTCTACACGTATCCCTGTTGCACTTCTTGATCCTATCACCCACTATGGTTTCTCACTGCTTTTCCAGCAATTGTGTCACCAAGCATTAACTTGAAACACAGTAAAAACAACGTGACTATGACAGAGTTGGACCCTTACTAGCCTTCCTTGTGGGTTACAGGTAATCTGTAGTCCATACTTTGGAATTACTATATTTAAACTCCATTACCAATGTTTTTTCTGAGTGGCAGTTTGTATATCAGCATCTTTTCGCTGCTTGAAACTCATTTGCCTTCATACCTTGGCATTATGCTCAGAGTCCTCATGCCAGGAAACACGGTGCCAGTAAATGTCAGATGGAAAATGAGAAAACTGCTCAAAAAACTTGCAAAAATGCAGTTAAAAAGCTGTTTAAAAATATAATTTCAGTGTGTTTTTATAGTACTTACGTTTATTTTGATAGGGTTGCCGTAGAGAGTGGAAATGAGATGTAGATGAACTACATGTCATTTTTACCATCTAGACACGAGTGCGAGAATAAACTTAAAAAATGGGAACTCTGTCCATGCAAAGCCTTTCATTCCCAGGAAAGGGTTAGCAGTCACCTCTCGGGGGACGCTTTGCTGCTGGCGGCAGTGGGGCTGGATCTCGGCCGGCCATTTACTGCCATAAGCCTTGGCTCAGGGTCCAGGGCGTCACTCGGGTGGGCTGACACCACCACGCGAGTAGAGCACCCTTGGTTTCGGGAGGCTCAACGTGCACCTGGATGGGATTGTAATGAACCTGTGATGACTTTAGGGATCAGGTTGGTGTCTAATACGTGAGTCCGCACTCATCTCGGTGTCTTCCCGGAAAGCAGAGATTCTTGAATTTTAAAATAAAATAGCCCTCGCAAATTTCATTCTGCAAAGTCCATTTGGTCTGAATTTCTAACCAAAGGTGTCTCTTCTCGCCACAGAATAAATACGTATGAATAATGAATTCTCTAAACCCAATCACTCTGTGCTGCCTTGCTTGAGCGGGTTCAGTGAATCGATCACTTGTGTTGGGAGGCAGTCATTAAATCCCCTTCTGTTCAGCGGCTTCCCACAGGACTGGTCTGCGATCCACGTCAATCTCCGTCTCCCCATCCTACAGCTGCTGCTCTGGGTCTTCATTTTGATAAACAATCTGTTAACTGAAAATGGAGCCCCAAGTTACTGTAGCTAAACTATAATTATTCTACTCATCACAAAGCGAGGCTCAGAAAGAAACATATTGAAAAATGACAGACAGTGATAAATTTGGGGTTTCTGTTCTAACAGTTTTGAAAATGTGCCACTTCCCTTTAATTCCTCATTCGAGAATTGATAGCACTGCTTACGGCTCTTTACACAGTACCAGATTTTATCTCCTAGGCATGGCATTGCAGAAGCGACATGACAAAATCATCCTGGCCTCTCGCTGGCAAAAAGCGTTGACGTCTCAGCAGCGAAGCCCCAGCAGTATTTAACGGCTCAGCCCGCGCTCGCTCCCAGGACCACATCCCCACTCTCCCTGTGTCATCACGCCACACAACTGCTCGGCTCACCCCACAGCGAGCATGGACGCTTTGCTGGCTGAATCACCCCTCTTCTGCAAGCTGAATTTCACCTCAGAAAGCCTGAGGACCCAAGATGTGCCATCATTCGCTTTAAAACTGCTTCCCGCTAGCCTTCTGATTTTGGAGAGTAAACTCTCTGCTCTTGTAGCCCTCGGGCTTTCTGTTCCATGTTCAATCACCGAGCGAGACGGCATCAAGTATTTGCAAGCGCTGGCTTTTCTTGGTTTATGTTTTTCTTTAATACAGTAGATGAGGAGATGACAAGGTGAAACATTTGGAACTAAAGTTATTGCAGCACCTGGGGGTTTTGTTGGTTTTCCTCGAATCACTCATTAATCAGGAATATAAGGATTGGACCGCCATGAACTGGAGGAGATGAGGTTATTGATCCGTGCGCACGACATGACAATTTGATAAGCAATGGTGGTCAATCACCGTTCTCCTCTCGCAAAGGCAGAGCCCGGTCTTTCACCTGAAAGAAGCTGTAAATAGGTTATAAGCAGCCATGTTTCCATAGGTGTATTTGGAGCTCTGAGCTGGGTTGCTCTTGGGGTGTCTGAGGCACACGCACGTTCTCAGGACATGCATCGTCGGGGAGCCACACCGATTGCTCACTTCCCGGCCTCGCCACAGAGCCGCGTGGGAGAAGGACGGATGAGCTCCGCAATTAGTGAGTAGTTTCCGTCCGGGAGGTGACGCAATCCTCACTCAAGTTTCATTTAATCCTTCAATATCCAACCTGGGAGGCTACATGACATTATTGCTTTTGTCATCCTATTTAACACAGTGAATTAATTTTAAATTAATCATTATGGACTTCTACATGTGATAGCGTTTCGTACCATTTAACTGAACTTGATCTTGGTTTTTGCTCTGCTAGGAAGTTTTTGCTCTGCTAGGAAGTTTTTTGTGAGCCTCTTTGACTTCATGGGATGGAAGCTCGGAGGCTTTGAAGCTGCCCCATCCATCCCCTTTCCGCCAAGGGAACTGCAAAGGGCCAACGCTGCTCTCAACATACTGAGCTGGAGTCGGGGGCGGATGGATGGTAACCCCACCAAGAGGATCTGAGCACACCGTGGCTCCAACCCAGGTCTGCCGGTCGGAGGAGGGAGGCTGGATAGTGCAGCTTGGCGTGGCGAGCAGAGCAGGACAGGGACAGCCCAGTTCACCGGGCTCAGGCTGCTGAGGAATCACATCCCAAGCACAGCCAGCTCAGCCACAGCTCCTGCACAGGGAGCGTGGGGGAAAAGGGAGCTGCTGGGAGCAGTCCTTGTGCTCCATGGGCTGTGGAGCACAACCCATGTGCTCCCCCTTCTCCTAAAGGCTGCGCTCTCTGCACGTCCCCTGTCCCTTGCAATAAAAAAGCTGGCAGGGGCCAGTTCACCACGTTATCCCAGGAAGAGAACAACCTCCCTGAAAGCCTCCTGCCCTACAAAGACATCGATCCAGTTATTTGCCCTAAACACTCTTCCTCAACCCACCATGGAGAAAATTCAGTGTTTACAAACCAGGCTCCTCCAGCTTCTCTGTCTGAAATATCCACTTCAAAACAGGCTGTTTCACCTCGCCTGAATGGCTCACAAAGCAGGCAAAAGCACTAATGCAGAAATTTAGTAACAAATAATTGTCCATCTGAAGAGTCAAGCAAGACATGCACCGCTTGCCCCCTTCTCAGCACCTTCATGTTCACTCTGCAGTATCTGCTGGGCTCCAAAAGCCTCTTTGTTCCCCAAGATAACTGGCATGGAAAGGGAAACTTCTGTCTTGAGCTGCAAACTTTGTCTGTGAATATGTTAAAAAACTTGGCCAGAAATCAGAAAAACCTGCAGAAAGCATTGTTGTCCCGAAAGACTGCTGTAACCGCCTGGAGAGAACCCCATGGCGGTCCCGGGGAAGCTGGTCCTTGCCGAGTGGTGCCGTTGGCCCCCACACTGCACCCCCAGCTCTCTGCTCCAGCCCCCTGCCCATCCGTGAGACCGTCCCTGCAGGCGTGCCCTCACACATGTTTAGAAAGTGGCCTTTTCACTCACTCCTCTGGTCTTTAATTCTAGATGCTCCCAGTGGAGGGTTCTGGAGAGCTCTGCCAGCCCTACGTGCATGGTTCCTGCAGATGGGATTGCTCCCGGCGCGGATACATGGCTCCTCTTGGCAGAGGAGGGGCACACCAAGGGCACTGTGGGCTCTGCCAGCGATGCCATCATCACCATCGCCCTCACACGTGCTCAGAGCACGGACCAGCAACACAGAACACTGCCCTGGACCAGCAACACAAAACACTGTCCGGTTCCAAGAATGCCGTGGCCATCTCTCGCACCGCCACCGCGACGCAGCTCCCAGGCCGCAGCAAGCATCTGCGAGCGGGAAAAATGATGATAAATCAGGGGGAAAAGGGTTCCTGGAGGTGCTTCGCTACTGCAGAACCCGCCTGCGCCTCAGGCCCTCATTTTTTAGCTAAAAATAGAATTTTGCATGGTCTTCATCTTTTAGCTCCAGCAATTACCTTGAACTGCCAGATGAAAGGTGGCATTCACGTCTTTTTTACCCCCCCATACACAACGGCCTTTTGCTGTGAGTACTCATTTTAAAGGCTCTTTTATGTCTTAAATTCAGAGACATTAACTATTCCTTTCAACTTTTCCATCTGTCACAAGGGGCGCAAAAACCCCAAGAGATTGAGGGAGCTTTTCAAAATTGATAAAACGCATAGGTACCTGAGAAAGACAAAGCCCACCTCTGCGTGCCGGTATCAGATGCTCTGAAAACCAGAGCGGTTCAGTTTGCAGGTTTTCAACAAGGAAACAAACTACTAAAAAAAAAAAAATCCGCTTAATTTCTCTTTCCTCCTCTGTGTTTTGTGGGGTATTTTTTGAAGGAAAGAGGCAGAGAAGAACAGACGCCCTTTCTGCAAGATGAGCATGACGGCACAGCGCGTGACGGGGAGAAATTCCACGAGGCATATTGCTGGGTTCAAGCAGGAGGCTCCAAAACGGGCCTGGGTGGTGGAAGGGACGGTGGGTTCCAAAACTGACAAAGCCAAAGGTTCACCAGAGCCGCTCTGCATGCAGAGCCCCCGCTGTGCTTCCACCCCACCCCGCTGCCCCAGAGAAGAACCTTCTGGACTCATCTTGTGTCAACAGGTGCTGTGGAGAGGAGGACAACCTGAGATGTTGGCTTTTATGGTTGCCTTTAAGTTGCCGTTAGTAAGAAGAAGGAAAGAAGCAAGGCAATATAAACCACGCGGCAGGAAATTGGAGCGTGGTTGTTCTAACTTTGGTTCTAACCTCAGCCTGCTTTTATTTTCTCACCTGATCACTCATTAATCACAGAATCACAGAATATCAGGGGTTGGAAGGGACCTCTGTGGGTCATCTAGTCCTACCCTACTGCTGAAGCAGGGTCACCTACAGCAGGCTGCAGAGGAAAAAGGGACTGTCCCATTCGCATCGTTAGGTAAAGGTTCAAAAGGAGCTAAATCCCAATTCTTTTTTCTTTCCTACTGAGATTCACCGCTGTGAAAGCAGGTCTGACCACCTTTCTTTCGCACTGATAAACATAAGGGCTAGTGGCAACTTGCTTGCTTTCAAGTGCGTGGCACCACCAGGCACTTCTGTCTAGGCTAAAAGCTCTTACCACCTGCTTACATTCATGAAAAGTAGGGTGCTTTGATCCTTATTTTATAAACCCACATATAAATTTTTCTCTTCTACTGCATAATCCTGTCAAACAATCAAGGCACAAGCTCCTCCATTGGTAATTACCCAACACACGTGTCCACCTTGTCCAAAAGAAGCTCTGAACTTGGCTCTGAATGCTCTACAACTTGTGCCGAGAGGCATTTGCAGAGTAAATACTTAGGAAAGCCTTATGCTGCTTCCCATTAAACAAGACCTGGTATTTAAAAAAAAAAAATAATCCACTGTCCTCTACAAATACAGTATTTTATAGCATCTTGTCTATTGCATACATAGGTTAGTGCTGAAAATGTATCACTGTTCACCTCCTGCCCGCGCTTAACCCATGCATTTATTGATGGTATGTCTGAAGAGCAACTGGGCACAAGGCCGAAAATAAAACTGGTAACTAGCTGGAAAGAAGAGGAACTCTGAAAGCCAAAAGCGTCTTAAACACCAAATGTAGTGCTGGCCCTAAATCAAGAAAAATATGCACGGGTGAAACCACAGAAGTGGCTTTCATTCTTTTTTATTTAATTGAAGCCAAGGTGGTTCTCTCTATTCATCTCTGATGTGGCCCCTAAGGGCTGCTTTTCGCACACAAGACAAAAATCCACTTTCCCTACGTATTTTTTCAAGTGCTATAAAATGATCTGTGAAAACAACATTTACTGGATTGTTTCACATGGGACTTTCTGAAAGTAAAACCCACCGTCTGCCGAGCGTGCTCCAGGGAACGGAGAACGAGAGGGACGCCACGCACAAGACCCAGGCGTGGCCCGGGTCACCACTGCCACGACGCCCGTGGCTCTGCCCGACGCTTCCGGCGGGACCCCCACACCCCACGCAGCAACCGCCTCCTCTCCGCTCTCCGGACCCGCGCTGGACGGTGCAAACCCTCCCGAGACCGCACTTCCACGCGTGCAGAACTCCGCTGCAGGACTCGGCTCTGCCCCGCGGCCCTTGCGTCTCCAGAGTATTTGAGCTCCAGCACCTCACAGCCTGTTGTACTTCTACTCACAGGAACAACGCTGCCGACAATTTCTCTGTTCAAAGCCAATCCAAGCAGAAAAGGACAAAGATGATGCTTTCCAGAGATCATTTTTTGCATTATATTAATAAAAGAATATGTATTTAAGGCTCCTACAGAGGTAAAACTTAAACGAAACTTCTGAAAATGCCTGAGACAATGTACAATTTATATTTTCAGTAAAATGGAAAGATAACTTCTGACAGAATCCAACGCCACCAGGAAACTCGTTCGTGGCATGGAGGACCTTCTCAAGTCTCTCCCCTTATCCTCACTAAGCTGTCTGCACTGTATTTTTGAAAAATTTCTCTTAGATGCTGTGGCAAACTCGAAGGCTATGATATATTTTTCTATCAGACTAAGACAAAATCTAAGGATTTTGGGTGCTCCACGGAGTGGAGCAGTGAAGAGACCAGCTGAACGCAGAGGCTGAACCCCAGATCTCAGGCCGTTCTCCCAGTGCCCCAGCCAGATTCAGAGCTTGCGCTTGGCACCTCGCTCCCAGCCAGCAGCGTTTCAAAAATAACCCCAGTTTAAAATCAAAAATGTCTTGGAGGCCTGCGCTAGACAGCAGCAAGAACCAGAAACGCGACGACAAGCTACCGGTGTGACACATCCTACGGGTGTGGATCCCCAGCAGGACTTCTCCCCCAGCCCTCTTTCAGAGGAAGCGGTTTTGCAGTGTTCCTGCAGTGTTCCACTGGAACGAAGCCAGCCCACACCTGGCCAGGCACTCCGCCTCCCGCACCCCCGAGGCACGGCGACCGTGCGAGGAGGAACAGGGACGACCAACGCTGGACTAACAGCAAACGGCTCTACAGACGAGACACGCTGGAAAGGCACCGACAAACACCCCCTACTTCAGAAGTCTGCTTGCACCGGGAATTAGCACCACTGGGGGATTTCGCCATCCATCCCGAACGAGGAGCGCGGCTTCGGGTGCCTGGTCAGGGGAGGCTTCGCCCAGGGGCCTGTGCCTGGGACCCCCAGGAGCTTCTCCTCGGGGCAGCCTTCCCTGCCACCTCCAGGGAAGAGAGAACGGTCTCGGTGACCACTGGAAGGGCCTTCCTACTCCTGCCATCACTGCTGTCGCCCACAAGTTGAACAAGCTCTGGGAGCCTCCAGTTTCCTCATTCTTTGCTGATTTGGGCTCTCTGCAACACCAGTGAAGTCAGCAGCTTCAACAGGCAACTTAGCGTAACGTGACCCATCAGGTCCAACTCTAAGCGTGGGAAGAAGAGTGTGGCCAGCAGGTCGAGGGAGGTTCTCCTCCACCTCTACTCTGCCCTGGTGAGGCCCCATCTGGAGTACTCTGTCCATTTCTGGGCTCCCCAGTTCAAGAAAGATGAG
>Ga0181612_117343_pt1 | contig 10688 bp, 4 predicted proteins | sample HoacroProtozoa21_FD_119630 | JGI IMG/M metagenome (GOLD analysis project Ga0181612, IMG submission 119630) | Hoatzin crop microbial communities from Cojedes, Venezuel. Combined Assembly of Gp0051906, Gp0051904, Gp0051908
AAGCAGAGGCCAAAAACTGCTGGTCAGTGTAGCGAGAGGAGAGGCCGTGCTGAAGCCTGGCCAGTTGAAGTCTCTGAAGGAGTATGCTGGCCCTTGGATTATCTAACTCTTCTCCATTTGCCGTGGAAAGACTGGGAAGTTCCTGAGATGATCCTCTCGGTGCCCATCTCGTTGATTCCCTGAATCTACAAAGTGGGTAGCGTTGATCTTTCTAACTAAGCGCCCAGTCCATGCCTTGGGAACTGAGTTTAATTTCAGGGTGAAAGGAACTGCATGTACACTTGGTAAGAGGTTGAGTTTGTGCTTTGGGCCCAGGAGTGATTAGCTGCATGAGGATAAAAAAATGTTTTTCCTGTTTGGGTTAATTAGCATAAAGCTTACATTTCACATAGAGATTTGACAGTGCACAACAAATGTTCCTAATTGTTGGCCAGTTGGCTTCAGCCATTGGTTTGGTGTTGTATCGCCCAGGGAAGGGGAGTCTGCTGTTAAACACAGCAATCTGAATTCTTGGTGGAGAAAGACAAATCAGTCCAGGAATCCACAGAGCAATAACTCTTCAAAATCTGAAAATGGCATGTACCTTTCAGAGTGCGGGGGCTCCCAGAGCCCCAGAGGAAGTCCTTGCCGCTCTGTGCTGGCTGCCAGATCGGGACAGGTTCATTCAGAAATTGTTCTCGGTCATAAAGTTTGCTTGTTTAAAGGGCCTGATCCCAAACACCTGGACGCTGCGTCTGCAATGTGGCAGAATGGAGGTGGCCTCTGCCCATACTGGTTAGTCCTGTTCTGCTGTTTGGTTTTGTATTAACAAGGTAGAGCTAGGATAACAAGACAGAGCTAGGACAGGCTTTATGTAAATTTTATTGTTATTTAATTGCAGCCTGAAATAAAACTTGCATATTTGCTCCTCAGAAGAGGAGCCTTGGGAAGGTATTGATTTGCTTTCCTGTTACCTAAACCTAACTTTGTCCCCGCTCCGTCTTCAGTTTTACTCGAGTCACTTCAGAGCTGGGTTACTCTCCTACAGATCTGTAAATTTTAGGCTTTAAGTGGTGCAGCCAGATCCAAACTCACTCTGTAACTGTCGAAGCAGGGATTCGGGGGCTCTGAGATGAGAGGGATCTGAGCTGGGACATTGCAGGCATATTCTAGCCAGGGTACGCCGGTGCTAGTCCAGCAGAACCTGCTGAGAAGTGGTGGCTCGTACGCTTGGGTGCAGGGCCCTGCGAGAGCGGCGTGCTCACACTGTGAGGGCTACTAGCTTGGGTCTCTGCTAGCTGAGGCATCGCTTCCCTAGGCTCTGTTTTGCTCCCTAAACTGAAGAATTGGATCTTTTTGTTGATGGATGTTCTGCTTGTCCAGCAGCCAAGTACAAATTATTCCTCCTTCCAACTGCAGTCTGCAAGCCAAGCGCTAGACCACATTAGCCCGGGAACCACTGCGTTTCCTGCCAGTCACTGAGTGCAGCCTGGGGCATCTCATGCCTGAGATGGATAGGGTTCAGCTGCTGAGAGGAAGAGCCCTTGCAGAAAAGCTGCTTGGGAACTGGAGATGGATGGAAGGGATTGAGTGTTCATAGTTTTGAAGTACAGTGCCCCGTTGCTCCTCTGTTCTGCGATCCAACCCCGCAGACTGGTGTGGGATCTGATGAGTAGCTGCGGGTGGCGCCTGAAGTCAGATGACAAGAGGGGAGGCTGTGGTGATGTGCCACAACCAGAGAACGTGCCTCCAGCTGGGCCCACACTCCTAGGAGCCCCGCTACAAGGCATGCTCCCTTAAGCTCAAACTTCACACCATCGTCCCTCCCCCTTGTGTGACCCAGCCTACGGGATATCCTGTTTTGGGGGAAAAGAGCGCAAAGAGGTCTGCAGAGCGACAGTGCCTGGTGGTCTGATGAACTGTGGCATGTAAAGTTCTGCCAGAGCAAGAGCACAGGCCCTCGGTCAAAGCAAATATTAAGGGATAACAATGAGAATGCGAATCTGAAAGCACCCTGATAAATAAATGTCAAAATCGAGTAGTTCTGAGTTTGGTTTTGGTTTTCCTGCTGGATCTACATTGTGCTGCTTGCTGAAAGAGTAACTAATGTTTATTTTTGTCCTGCAGTGTGTATTTAGGGAGCAACTTCAGAATCAGGCCAGCAATTAGTAACATTTTGAATGCTCTGGCACTCTGGATGGTAGCAATGTAATAAGGTTCCTCTCTTTTTTTAATGGCACAAATGAGTCCTGATGGTCATTGTTTTTTCTGGAAGACGAGAAATGTCATAATAGTATCTGTCTTTCTCCTTTTTAGGTTAGCTATGAGATGCTGGGAAAAATCCCCATCCTAAAGAGTCTCCGATACAGAGAGAAGCAGACTGGCAAGGACGTCACCCTCCAAGATGAACATTCAGACTTGGCAGATGCCAGCACACCAGCAGCGTTAAGTGAGAAGGCGATGGCTGAAAACACAAGACCACAGGCTGCTGCGGGCTCAGCTCAAACAGGACAACATTATGTTGAAGGTGATTCTGTAAGTCCCAGATTAGAGGGATCTGGCGTGATTACTACTGTGTATGTGGGCAACGTACCTCCCAGCGTAAGACTGAGCGAGCTGAAATGTGCTTTAAGGGAATTCCATGCAACTCCTTTACGACTGAATTGGCAAGGAGCACAGCACAGGGCTTTTCTCGATTACCAGGATAAAGCAACCGCAGAGAATGCTGTGTCCTCTTTGAAAGGTCTGAGCCTCGGGGGTAATACTTTGCGAGTTGAGCTGGCCAAGAATCAGAGGAACAAAGGGCAAGTGGAAATCAATAGTCAGAAATGAATATGAATAGAGGAAAAAAATAGGCGTGAAGCCAACCTAAGTTTTCAGGGATATTAGTATATCCTCTGATTTCTGCAGGCTGCACAACAAAGTGCAAGACCAACTTTTCAAACAGATGAAGCGTACATCTCGCTGCTGACTTGCCTGCCTCATTTGTGCAGCTGTGCATGCAAAGTGCATTTGTCAAGTCAGATGACAGAGGGGCCATTTCTTTAAACGGTTATCCACAAAGTACCCGCGCTCTGTGTATTTGGTTTTCCTCGGCCGGGGGTTGATTTGCCCTTTGGTGCGTGGATTTCTCAGAGCTGGATCGAAAACCTGCCCTTGGTAGCTGTGTGCAGCCACGTGTAGCGAGGTGGTTATGTTCTGTCATCTAAAGGTTGTGCCTGCACGTTTGTACTCGTGAGCTTAAAAGCCAGCTGCAGAAAATCTGTCTTAAGGGTTACAATTCTGTTTACTAAAAAATGGCGTTTGCCTGTTGGGAGTTTTCAGCTTATTTTTCATAAAAATGGACGGGGGGGAGATTGCCCTTTTTGTGCTCTTGAAGAACATCTGTGGAAACACTGGCTCAGCCACCGAGTTCTAGTAATAGCTATTAACATCAGGTGGAAGAAACGGTAGCCGCTTTCTCGGCTTTGGTTTTTTTTTAGTTCAGCCCTTTGTAAACATTGTATTTCTTATTTTGGTCTGGCAGGGGAAAGTAAAGACCAGTATTCTCCTCTGCTTTTCCCCTGAAACACTTCAGGTGCCTTTTTCATGGATGCGAAGAAATAGAAGCTTTTCCCAATTATCTTGTCTCTTATAATTTCGTGTGATTCCATTCATTGCCTCTGTGAAATTACATTAATATTAATCGTTGTAGTGGAAATGAAAAGCAGACAGACCACGGTCGAAACTTGTGGGTGACTCGTCTGGTATGGAGTTGTTTGAAAAGTTGCTGGAGGTAGTAGCAGAGCCTGTTCCTGCTGTGTCTTTGTCACCACCAGCGTGGTCTCCTGCAGCCACACCATCAGACAGAGGGGAGGGTCAGACAGCAGCGCTGTGAAAGGGGTGTCAAGCGCTAGCTGGAACAGGGAGATTTGCACACGTGTGGACGTTCACTTACGGTGTAAAGGAAAATGGTGATTTATTTGGTGGGGCTTTTGTTACATTTTCTTCAGTTTCCTATTCCTGAAAAACAAGTTGAATTTTGGCTGAACCATCCTGTCTAAACAGAAGCACTTTTGCCATTGATGCTGGGCACATAGTCAAAGTAAGCATCTAAATGGATATTTTTTTTTTTTTTTAAAGTATGAGTTGGAAACCTTTTTTAGCCAGAGGGTACTGTTAAGTGTGTTTTAAGCATGTTATTATGCCTCAAGGGTCAGACATTTCATATAGTATTAAACAAAAAGTTCTCATCGTTATCATATACTCTGCACAGAGGGGCTCAAGGAAAGCATTGCTTCAACTTCTTGTAAGATCAACAAAGGAAAGGTTTCTGGGAGAAAAAAAAAAAGTGTCGTGCTCTAAAATGCTCTCTTTCTCCAGCTCAAAATTATTTTCAGTATCACTTAGTCTGAATTAAAACATAAGCACTGCGGAGTCCTCTGCATCTTGTTTCAGTAGTTGTGTACTTCAAGGGTAAGAGTCAGGGGTTGTGTTACTACTTAAACATACTCATTACATCATGAGCTTGGAAAGTAGAGGAAAGAAAAGCAAAAAAATAATTACACATCACTGCCTTCCCTTTCCAAATGATGGCAAATTAAGTAACACGATCATTTGGTGTTCTTTTTCACTCTTGCAATGCTGCTTGCTTTGGTGAAGATACCCAGGTGACTTTAGCAGTTAAAAAGCAGTTACTCTGCCAATGAAAACTTCCAGCATTTCAAACTTCACATTTACACTCAAACATTACATTGCAGATTGAACCAGCCTCTTCTGGTCAAATTTGTAGGAATTTCATCTTCAACCTTATTTTCTTTCTGAACATCTGAAGTTTCGGTGCAGATACGTTTACGTGTTACAAGACACGTAAATGTGTTATGTTTGCTTGCTTTGCTCTCAAGGCTGCGTGCAGTCTGTGGGCAGTTTTGTCTGGACAAGCACATCGGGATGGTTTTCTGCTTGCTGTTGTGGTTCTGTGTGTAGCCCCAGGGTGAGCTGTGCTCGGTCTGTCCGGGTGGGCAGATCTCCGCAGTTTTCCAGCCGGTCGCTTTTTCCTGTCCCGCATTGTGAGGCCACGTTTCACAGTACTACGAATAGCTTCTTACTGTCCCAATGGGCAATTAACAGTCCGAACCACACTAGGGAGAAGATATTAACTGGACAGAGGTATGTAAATGTAGTTAGCCTCTGAGAAGAAAAATAATTAAGCTTAAGCTAATGCACTATTCATTAGCATTTTGAATGGACTGGAATAATGACGTTGATGCTGTGATGATTGTAATTCCAGCTTAAGTAGTCATTTCTGATCCAGGTTGTTAATAAACGGCAAGGTCTTTTGGGCCTTGCCATCTTAAAGTCATTAAAGAATGCTTTTAATTCAAAGTAGCGGCTGCTTCAGGTCAGAGCTTGGCAGCCTGTTGCAACCCATCTGCACCAGCAGCTTCAGCGAATTGGCAGCAACTGGAGTGCAGGTACAAGTTCATTTCTGTCATCTCTGCTTTGTGAGCAGCAACCTGCAGGGCTGAGAATGGAACCTGAAGCTGCAGAAGGCTCACCAGAGCTCAGAGCTGCCGCAGAGGTTTGGTCGTAAGGGGTTTACATGGAGGCAAACCAGTCGTCCTTAGAAGTCGCCTTTGGGTTGCTGTAGGATTCCCACAAGGAAAACAAGAACTGGAGTATTGACCTTCTGCAAAAAAAGCAGCGTGACTTGCAGCAAAGGTGTTCTGTAAGCCTTCCTGTCAGGAGGAGGGTGTAGCTCTTGCTTTCAGAACTGCATCGTGTACCAACACAGCAGGAGTTGGGAGTCTGTGAGCTGTGAAGTCCATGCGATTTCTGTTGTGCACAGCAAGGGAAGCAGTGGCAAGCACGGGGCCCTTGCTGCTGCTTGGGAAGTTGCTCATCTTTAGCTAAAAGACATTTCAATGCAAGATGCTAAATGGCTGTTTAATTAAATAATGCAAGACTGCCCAAGGCACACGCCTACATGGCCTTCTGGTGTCTTCAGCTGTATGATGTGGATTTTTTCTTGTGGGCTGACCACGTTCCTACTTGAGGAAACAGCAGATTTTCAAGAAAAAGTGAATGGGGCAGTCTGCATCTCTTAGATCTATTGTTTCAGGCTCTCTGCATGCTCAGGAAGACATCAGTTATACATGAATCACTTCTGACTTTTCTCTAATTCCCCAAGACTCTCAAATGCAGTACGTTTCAGTGAATCCTTGGACTCTCATCCCGTAATGAAACTCAAGGAACTGAAGCCTGCTTATGTTTTACGTTGGCCCAGACCAAGACTACGCAAGATATTTTACTGACAGTCAAACGATAAAGTCCGTGCCCTGAAGAATTCATAGGCAGAATTAACAGGCTTTAAAGATGAGAACCCTTACTCAAGTAATAATTCTTTGTTTTGTACATGTTTTAGTTGTGGCCCTACTGTTAGCACGTAGGTTGAACTTGGCTGCGTCTACGTGGATGTAGTTTGTGCCTCGTCTCGGGTGGGTACCAGCCCGTATGTCCCTTCTTTCTGGCTGTGACTGAAGCACCCGCCTGGGACTGCAGAGACCTCCATGCTTGAGGCCAGTTCTCTGTGACGGCTTTCTGTGACCGCTCACGCCTGGAGCAAGGGGGAGAAGGTATCTGTAAGCACTTAACCCCCGGCCTTTCTCTGTAAGGGCAGGGGGGCATGCTTGCTTCTTAACACTCTCGTGATAAAAACACCCACCATGACAAAGAAGTGCCTGGGCACTGCAGAAAAGGCTGGAACGCCGGTGATAGATGGGTAGTCTGCTTTTAATAGGAAAATAAGTGATCCCTAACACAGACTTGATTTTAGTTCACTTGCAGCAGCGGAGGAGCCTGCGTTTCGCTGCTGTGCGATGAGAAGAAAAGTTCAGCAGTACAATGGGAAATACTTTACTGAGCCAACTTTGTTCAGCAGTAATTAAAAATGAAGTCTTTCTATTCTCTGTGCAGCCTGATGTCCTCGCTTGTCATGTGGTTCAGTGCATTCTTTCCAGCTCCTTTCATGGCACAAACATGTTAGGCTGTTGTTGCTGCATGCCCCTCTTTTTGAGGGTTCAGTGGGGAAAGATGCTGAGCAGCTCTGGAGACGGGTCGGTGTCAGCAAACCCAGCTCCACTCGGAGGGCGGCTGGGGGGGTGTGGGATCCAGCACGGACCTGAGCTTCCCAGGGTGTTTCTGCCCTCTGCCTGTCCTCGCTGGTGGGAGAGGTGCGGAGAGAAAATGGTGTCGGATGCATGGGACCTCTACCAGACCCGTTAGGCTCGGGAACGTGGTCACTTTGGAGGAGATTTTCTTTTGTTGAATGATGTTAGTCACAGCGTGGTGTGTGGCACAGCGCAGTGAGGCAACATTATAATCTGCTAACAATAAAAGTGAGGTGGCTAAGTGCCACTCAGCTCTGAAAACTGTACAGTCGTTCGGGTTTTCCTGCAGACAGCTACGGCCATGCGTTTCCTGGAGCAAAGACAAGGCCACACAGCTTCAATCCACCGAAGACAACAGCGAGTAAACAAGCCATGTTGCTGTGTAGACTTCTCTGAGTGACAAGAGTCAGAGATTGTTTGTTTCCATGGAGAGGAAAAAAAAAAAAAATCCATGAGGTCAGGGTGGGAAGAGAGTAACGTCCTCTCCTGGGTCCCCCAGCCAGGTCCCCAGGCAGCCCTCCAGCGTCTCCATGCCCATCGGTCCCTGGTCCCCTCCCAGCAAGCAGGCTGTAAGGACAGAGGCTTTAGCCCATTATCTTTGGAGACCAATAAAATATCTTGGAAAAGGGATGGTTAAATACTGTCTTCAAGTCATGTCTGTCTGTTTGGTATTTTTTCTTTCATCCATCGTCTTCTACTGCTCCGAAGGGATAAACAAATGCTTTTTAGGAGAATGTTTCCATTGAAAAATCTAGCACTGGGGCTGCGTTTTTCTCCACAACTGCGGCAAGGGGTGAGGAGGGGGAGGAAAAGCGTGTGCTGGGATTTCTCTCATTCTGGTTCCTCGGAAGGAACAGCCCCATGCAGCAGTTCTGGCTCTGGAGGAAACATCTGTGGCTGTGGCCATGTTACTCGGGCAAACATACCCCTCCGTGAGGTAGGCTGTTGTGTACGAATACTTTTATTTCCTCATTGCCATCTATTAAAGATTATCTCCCTACAAGAAAAGCGCACCATTTCCCATGTTTTCATGTGTAATGTCCGTGATGCCTGCTGTAAACATCATGAAATGTTTCCCTGCCCCTGCGCTGACACAGGTATAAAAGTCACCGCTTTTCATCTTTCAAAGCACTGCAGAAATGTTTGGGGTCGTGTATCCTGCCATTGTTCTGGGCTGGGCATCCCACTGAAGTCTCTGGGAGAAATGAGTTCAGGATACGGACCTATCTAGTCAATCTTTACAGCGGCCCCAGCGACATCCACGTTTTACAGATGGGACAATGAAGGCGGAGGTGGCTCCCGATAGACGAGATGCAACTGGTAATTCCTACCGCTGCGGAAAGCAACTGCAGAGAACAGACTAGAAACTCATCAAAAGCTCTAAAAAAAACCCCATACTGTGGGAGCCTTTGGACTTTTCTGTGTGACGGGTACCTGGCGGCGCAGACGGGGATCGTGTTGCTTCCCCACGCAGAGCTGCAGCGTCGCGGCCTCCTGCTCCAGGCGATCCCGCAGGTCCTGCTCCAGAAGAGCCTTCGAGGCAAGGCACCCCCACGAGCCTCCCTCCAGTCCAGGGACGTCAACCGCAGCTCTCCTGCCCTGCGACACGAGACATGAGACAGAAACTGAGACACTTCTGAGCTGAGCCTCCTTAAACGCTCCAAAAGCTTCCACGTTTCTAGGCGTTAGTGTATCCATTGCTGCCACTCCTTAGTATTTCTGTGTGGATAATTGTTCAGACAAGAGTAATACTTACATTTTTCTGGAGGGATATCGTGTTTTCAGAGTGTTTCCAGGCACCTGCGCTGCTCAGACTCCGGAGCGTGGTGTTTCCGTCTCTCTGAAGGTGGCGGTTCCTCGGGTAGCTGGTCTGCAGCGGCTTTTCGTTACCACCACAGAGAAACACAATTGCTGGAGCAAGTTCTGCTCCGAGTGAACTCTTGGTACTGTAAGTCCCTGCAAAACTTTCCAGGCCCTGTCATCTTGCTTTCCCAGGTGTGTTTGCTTATTTTTTCAGTAATTAGCCTGAAGCTGAGCCACAGAACTGCACTTTCTGTACCGTTCTGGGTCTTTCAACTCCTGCTGCTTTAAAGAAAAGCCTATGCTCAGGCTCATGTATTTACTACTGAATTAAAGTGGCACTGCCAATGTCCTCACATCTCTTTGTGTAATTAAACAGAGATGGTTTGATCTCTGGGATTATTGTTCAATCTCTGGTCTTGTCGTTTGCTCCCTGATGCTTGCACCAGTGGCCTGCAGGCTGCTTGGGATCCCTCAGAGGACCTGCGAGAAGCGTCCGGGAAGAGGAGATTCACATTTGCTGCACAGCAGTCCACCTCAGTGAAGTTTTCTGAAGGATCTGCGTCTCCCTGGCAGGTGCTGGGCTCATTTTAAGACTGGGTTTAAAACATTTGTCAGAAGTTTGATGGGTCAGAGCAACCTGTGATAATGGGAATTGGTCTCAAAGAGCTTTTCATAGGCCTGTGCAAACAGACAGATCTCCAACCCAGAAGCTCAAGAACAAACAGGTTTATTCCTTCTGTTGCCTTTCCTCAATAATATCCTGGTTTTAGTTTCTTACTGGGCAAGATGAACACTGGCAGTGAAAGTTACTTAGAAACTGAAGCGCATGCCTTTCCTCCCTTGTTGAGCCAATCTGATAATTGTTTCCATGAATAACATCAGCTCACGCCTGCAGAGCTGCTGCTGGCACTCGGGGCGTCTCCTGCTCATCGAGGGCTCTCCTTTGGCCAGGCACACGCTCACCTGCATCAACTATTTTTTTCCTGAGGATGAGTCCCAGCGGCGAAGATTTCTTGGTAGGGATGTGCGAACACGAAGCCCCCAGGAGCACCCCAGCGCTGTCTTTTCCTGCAGAGATCGGTGTCAGGCAGCAGTTGTGCTTTTAAATATGCATGGAGAGGGATCAAATGTTCAGGCGTGGTCTTCCAAAAAACATTTCAGTGACATAAAAATCAAAGTCCCCTTTTCAAGAGTGCCAAGAACTGTGGCTCCGATCCCCCGAGGTACACAGGTCCCAAACTTTGTGGTTTGGAGGGAGGGAGAAATCAGGCACCTAATTACTCTGATGGATCTGAGCCTTTACCTGCTAAGAAGTCGGTACCAAACCCAGAGCCTGGCCTCCCAAATACCCCTTTAAGATTAAGGACGTCTGTTCGCACCAGTTCAGTCTCTGAGGCCCTGAGTTTTCTGCCAGTCTGGGTAACCAAGCCCACCCGAGAGCATCGCGTGCCGGGCGTCTGTATCCGTGGGCTGCTTCATGCCATCCCACCCCCAGCACCCCGTCCATCCCACCCGGGCACGGAACAGCCCTGACCCAGAGGCGTCCCGCAGAGGCGTTTCGCCTGGCGTGTTCAGCCACCAGACGATGCTGAATCTGAAGACAGAGGGGCGTTCACCTTCGGAGGTCCGGGTGAAGCAAGGGGGGGGGTGGAGAAAAGGAAAAAAAAGAAAAGCAAACTTTTAACACAGACACAGAGACACACAGACACACAAGGTGAAGAAAAGGTCAGAAGCTGCCAGAGCCGGCCGGGTTTTCGG
>Ga0181612_127810_pt1 | contig 10688 bp, 5 predicted proteins | sample HoacroProtozoa21_FD_119630 | JGI IMG/M metagenome (GOLD analysis project Ga0181612, IMG submission 119630) | Hoatzin crop microbial communities from Cojedes, Venezuel. Combined Assembly of Gp0051906, Gp0051904, Gp0051908
CCCCCCGAGCCTTCTCTTCTCCAGGCTACACAGACCCAGCTCTTTCAGTCTTTCCTTACAGGAGAGATGCTCCAGTTCATCATCTTCATGGCCCTTCATTGGACTCTCTCCAGTATGCCCATATCTGTCTTGTACTGAGAAGCCCAGGAATGGGCACACTGCTCCAGAAATGGCCTCACCAGCACTGAGTAGAGAGGAAGGATCACCTCCACCTGACCTGCTCGCAATATTTTCCCTAGTGTAGCCCAGAATATCATTAGTCTTCTCTGTTGCAAGTGCACATCGCTGGCTCATGTTCAACCTGGTGTTCATCAGGACCCCCAGGACCTTTTCTCCAAAACTGCTTTCCAGCTGGTTGGCCCCCTTCCGTGCTGCAAGGAAGTTAGACTCCTCAAACAAGACTCAAGTTTTAACTGCCTTTTGTCCCTCTCTTTTCCTTGCCTAGCAGAAGGTCACTTTCTCACTAAGACATTTAGTAGGCTTTCAAGGCTTCCACAGCAATGATCATGGGTGCAAAGAAGAGCAAATACAGGAAACATTGTGGACCTAGTGTTTCCCTGCCTGGACCTGACAAAGTCAGCTGAGAAAAAAGGGAAGTGCTGTATGGACATAATGGGCCTTTAATCATCTTTTTTGCTGAGCTACCACAGCCTGTAAGCCCAACACTGCTCAGTCTTGAGTCTGCAGACCTTTGCAACAGAGGCCCAAGTGCCGTTTTTCCAACAAGCTCGTCCTTGTGATCCAGCTTGCTCTACTGAAAACAAGCCTTCACACGAGCTACAACAGGCACTCTTATGCACAACTCACACAGACATGCCTATGGGCAGTAAACTTCTAACATAGTGATGTCAAAGACTGGTTAAAGCAAGGGAAAAAATTAGGCTTGTGTTATCAAAATTCACACATATGACAATCTCTATTTCAGTTTGGTGGCTATGATCATTCCTTGTTTCACATGCTGGGCATCAAAACAGGGAAGCAGGGCAAATACCATCCTGAATAGATACAGAGACTATCCCAGATACAGAGAGATTAAGTTACTCATCGTACTAGAAATACGCATGGGAGCTGGTTGAAGGGGTTGGATCCTGGTTCTGATGACCTCATGGAGCCCTGTCCACCACCTCACTTCTGCTGAAATACACCTCTCTGTCCTCTTCATGCACTTATCTGCATTCATATGGCTCTTTAGGAATCACTGGTGACACAACGAAACGGTTATAGTGAACTGGTCCCTTGACCTTAATTCAGAATAATGCCATGGAGACTACTGTAGGGAAGAAACCCAAACCCTCCTTAGCAATTAAGACTCTGGCCATGAACTAGACTGGGCCACTAATATATATAATGCATATATATGTGCTGTGTGTGTAAGAGTGGAGGGATCTGAAAGTTGTTTAAAACTCCTTACAGAAAAAGATGCTTATGAATTAAAGAAAGCTTTTACAAATTCAACACAGACCGGTTAGGAAAGACCATTACTTAGATTTGCTAAGAGACAGGTTGCTGGAAAAGAAGAAAGGTAAAAAGAGAGCAGATGAAACCCTAGTGTCTTCCGACATCATTAGGAAATTGTGGAAATAGGTGTTTCAGAAACACATTGCTGTACCAACTTCATCATCCCTAAAAGATCGCCTCTGATTTCTATTTTTCTCCATTTCCACTGATTCTAAAGCAAGTGTGTCAAGGGGAATAACTGGGACCTACATGTACAGTATACATGACAATGTTTCAGGCTTGACAAAGTTTGTATATTTAGAATAACTACAGCAAATAGCCTTCTGAGTCAAGCTTGAAGAAATTAATCACTTCAGATGTTGACTGCTGAGGACATTTGCCGTCATCTGTCAGTGATTTATTAAGACAGCTCCTGGATGACCAAGAAGATATTGCTTTAGATAACATTTGAATACACACAAGTTATATTATATGGTAGGATTACTCGTCTTTCAATTTCTTGTATCGTTCTTCTAATCCGGGCAATAAAAAGGTAGTCAGTCATCTATCTACATACTACAAGATAGCACAGCAACAGCAATATTAATCTTTTTTTATATTGTCTTTAATCTGATAATTAATACCAGCTGCAGTGATGGTCTTTGTGTGATGATTCCCATCTATATGCATTAAACTGAGACCAGTAATTCATTCATCATAAGACTAACGATTGCAGCTTTGAGCAGGCCTTAGTCCTATTAGGGTTAAAAGGGAAGGATGTGACGTTGTATCAACCCAAAAAATACAACTTTGGTTTATCCCACTGTCGAATCCTCTGTATTGCCCTAATTTTTAATGTGTGCTTTTGAATGAGCTCACTAATAGGAAGCAATGCCAAAAAGTCATGCTTGTTCCCTGAGCCTGTTTGCTATTTGGGCTGCTTTGGTACTTGTCCGGATGTCTATTGTTCAATTTCAAGTTACACCCTCAGTGTTAAATATGTGAAACACAGAAATGTGTTTTATGTTTGATTTTGTTTTAGTGGTTTTGATAGCAGTTAGATCTCATTTTCCTATTACATACTTTCTGTAGTGGTATTCTTTTTTCTCCAGTTTACCAGATCTCAACCCTCTTAGTCAATTGAAAATCTCCCTCCTCCATCATTCAAAAAAATTTAAGTGGGTTTTGGAGAGTAAGACTTTTCTTCTATTCTTGATAATCCATCAGGTAGGCTCAGATTTTGAAATAATGCAAATACGTTAAATAATCTGTGTTCCAGTTATGGATATGACTTTGAGATAGCAGTGTAAATTTCCGAAACTCTTCTAACTTCCAGGTCATGTTCCTGTATTTAGGAAGTGAAAATGTCATTAATTATCAAATGAACAAAGTTTATGGAGAGTAATACAATTCCAAAGTGTGACGAAGTTAAAAGCTGAGATCAGCAGTGCATTGGTCATTACCATTGTCCTGGTTTTGGCTGGGATATTGTCAATTTTCCTCTCAGTAGCTGCTGTGTTTCGGATTTAGTACTAGAAGAAAGTTGATAACACTGGTGTTTTCAGTTGTTCATAAGAAATCAAGGACTTTTTCCAGTTTCTCATAATCAACTGATGAGCAGGTGCACAGGAGCTGGAAGGGAGCATAGTGAGAAAGCTAGACCAAGCTGGCCAAAGGAATTATTCCATACCATAGGTGTCATGTTCAGTTTATAAATGGGGGTTGGCGCGGGGGGCAGGAGTCTTCCTTTTTTCCATGAATCCTCTCTTTTCTGGAAGTTTCCTCTTTATCCTCTTTTTCCAAGAGTTCGAACTTTTCCGGCAGTCTGGTCTTTTTTGGGAGAGTTTTGTGAAATCTGTGAGTTCCAGCAATTGCTGCTTGGGAACTGACTGCGAATCAGACATCAGATGGTGACAAAAATTCCATTGTGCATAGCTTGTTTTGAATATTTGTTATTATTAGTATTAGTATTTCGTTTGTTGTTTTATTAAACCGTCTTTACCTCAACTCACAAGATTTACCTTATGTCCATTTCTCTTCTCCATCCCACTAGTGGGAAGGGGACGGATGGGCAAGTGTCTGTCTGATCCTAGTTGCTGACTGCCGGGTTAAACCATGCTAACCATCTACCAATTTTTTAGATCATCGGTTGTTCAGTGGAGGATGGTGGCAAATACAACTCCCGGTGGATTTAAAACTTCTTCTTCTTTTTCAAACAAAGGTAGTTCATAGTTTCAAGAATCTTGATTCTTATTTGTGAATAACTTTCAGTTCATGGAAAGTCTTTCGAAAGATATGATACGATCTACTTCTAAGACACAGTATAAGCAGATGAGCATTTATTGAAGATGTCTGCAAATTGTCTTTCAAAATTTTATTTTATTATGTATTGGCGATGAACTGTTAAATATAGGATGGAATATTGTGATCCAGCTACTTGTGTGGCTGTCAGCTTTCAATGTGTTGTCTTACAGAAGTGATCAGCAGGTATTTTGTTTGGGTTTTCTTTTGTTTCTTTGTTCATCTATCTGCTTGGACTGCATTGCTAGCAAAAGTAGGAAACAGAAACAAGCGTCACCACTTAGTTCTTTGAAGATACCATCCCATAATCTCCTCAGGGCACTGCTGGTGTCTCATTTTGAAAATTCTGAAGGTGTGTGCGAGACCTTTCTGAACCTGTTTGGATAACTCGGATGGCATTCACCACCAGCACCAGCTGTGAAGGGTGGTGGATAGGAGGGAAGGGGTGAACTGGGTACGACTACTACAAGAGGTAGAAATGTTGGCATAAACTTTCTTTTCATCTGCTTTTAAGGTGTAGTCTTCAGAAAGCTTCTTGCCAGAAATTACTTATCTCAGATCTATTAAAATACTTCTTTAGAACTTAATTTTTGCTTTTTGAATGGATACAATAATATATGATTTTATATTCTAATATTTATCCCAGTAGCATTGTTCCTTGCTTATTGAAAACTTCCAACAATGTCTGAATTCTCATATTCCAAAGAATTAGTTGACTGTGATGCTGCATAATCAATACATCTCCAGATCTTTGAGAAATTAAATGTGTAAGTTGCATAAATGTTTTGTTGCCAAATGGAATTTTTTTGTTATTATCCCAACTGCTGTAAGAAAAGGATTCAAACTAGAAGGTACATTGAAAATTCTGAAGTCTTTTATCTCCTCCTACTTTACCAATTGTGACATATTCAGTTCTGGGAATATAATGTTTTTTAATCAGAAGTGGGTGTTCTATTCCAAAAATGCTAATTGCACAATAGTGGATTTCTGTGTAGTTACTTTTCATTCATAGAGATGACACAGAAGATATAAATGCAAGTTTTTTAGCATGATTGGGACATAGTGTTAAAAGTCACATGTGACCTGAGTTCCATAGATGGAGGAGGGAAAATTTATCACATGATCAGCTTCCAGGACTGGGAAAATGAGAAACTGCACGTTAGTAGAATACGGATTCTGTGTGGGGAGGGAAGGTTATGTTCTTCTCCATTTTCACTAATTTTTGATTTTGTAGCTGTAGTCACCTGCTCAGTGGGAAGAAGAAAATTTTGTAACCTAGCTGAAGCCAGCGTTTTCCTCTATGAGTGGTTCCTTTGGCCCTCCCTGTGAATGTTTATAAATCAAAACATTGTACACTAGTGGCTAAGTCCCAAGAATGGCAACGTGTCATTGGTAAAGATACCTGTTAGCGGTAGTCTCTTGGTGATATATCACTGTCATTCCCTCATTGATAGGAATAAAATAAGGTTGTCTTTTGACTTGATCAATTATTTTTGTTCCAAATATTACTTTAAAGCCAAAGAAAGGAATAGGGCTGCTCTCTTCCTATTGGTAATAATGAAACTATTGAAGCAGTGTTCGTCTTTTAATCATAATACCTTCATATTTATTGATACATAACTATAAGGTACGTTCTATTAAGCAGTTAGATGACAGTTCTTGAATTTACAACAGGAAGCATGACAGTACACTGGAAACAAAGTCTAAGTTTAACATTCTTGTTATTTCTAAAATAAAGTAAGCATTGCCACAGCATAAAAATTTTATTGATTAGTGTGATATGCTACCTGGATTAGCAAATGTATGACATACAATGGAAATTTAATTTTACACTAAGAAACTCCTCTCTGCTTGTCTTTTAGTGTATAGTGATTATCCTCAGTACATATGAATATACATACTCATTTTAATAGTCTTGAATAACCTTATATTCTTGGTCTACACCACATTTCTATGGCTCTTACATCGCGCTTTACAGGTTCCTAATAAAGTGAAACAATGATTTTCAAGTTTCCTGGGAAACATAATCTGACCTGGTAAATGTCAGCAAGATTCCTGGTACTAAAATACTCCATTACATAGGTGACAAACACTTTATTGCACCATATTAACACATTAGAAGATCATTTGCCTTAACTAATTAATCAACAGAAATCATATTCTTTCTTTTAAGTTAAAGATAGACCATAGAAATATTTTATCCAAAGTCCTACCTGTATTTTTGCCTTGCCAAGTGATTTTTACATCTATACAAAAACTAACAGGACTTTTATCAAGACTTCTCAAAAGTCCTGCCATTCTGTTTGGATAGTAATATTGCTAGGTCCAACACAAGCAACAAGTATTGTACAGCAGGAGAGAATGACACTGCTTCAAAGATCTCTCATAATTCTTTGAATATATTAAAAAATGAGGTAATTAAGCAGTACTAGCTAGAAATTCACGTCAATTTCCAAAGACTTTTACTGAAATCCCCACCTGAACTCTACTATAGAAGCTAAATGGTGCTCACGAGAGACAATGTACTTTTTGATCAAAACCTGACCAACTAACAGAATACAGAACGTAAGATTATACAGTCTATGTTACTGGGACCAAATCCAAAAGCAAGGTGGGTCCTGCCTTTTTCTAATGGTTACATTAATAATCTGTAAATGAACTTGGATACACACTAGAAAAGCTCCAGATAAAGCAATGCTCTTTAGATAAGTGAGGTCAGGAAGAACTGTTAGAAACTCTGCTTCATGTTAAATTTGCTGAAATATTTGCACCTTGGCAAGTGAATTAAGCATTGGCACATATAATTTAAACTGGCTTGGAGTTGTGAACTACCGTGAACTACTTTATCTCACAGGGGTATTCAACCAACTGTGGCAACCGAGAAAAGGGAGCCAGGTACCACACAGAGAGATCAATCAAATCCTTTTTAAAATCAGCAGCTAAGATATCAGAGTGCTTAAGGTTTGATGTTTAGCACAAAGCATATCCTAGTGCCTTTACATAAATCAATAGCATGGCCTCAGCTGGAATAGTGTGTTCAGGCAGCCCACCCCTGAATAAGAGCAGAAAGAAAATTAGAACTTCTGCTCTCCCCGTTCTATAGCAAGGGAACAAGTAAATATGAAACTACTAAGACATGAAAGTAAAAATCCCTTTGTTATTGTTGTTGGATTCTTCTCCTCTTTCCTCTCTGTTCCCAGATCAGTAAGTCCCAAAGCTGAGAGTTTAAGTTTCAGTAACACCTGGCAGTTATATGACTATCCGTCAGGCAGGCAATAGCAATTTTGGAAGACGTTGTAAATATCATGCTTTCTTCCTTAAACCAATCTCATATAACAATTTCTATGTTCCGATAATCTTTAGATTGCCCTTGTATCGGTTTCAAGAAACAATAGCAGGGAAACAAATATCTCATGGAAAAATTGCCTGAATTCTAATGCCTTTAAAATCTGATTGGGTTATTCTGAGAAAAAGGCTTTTCTAAATCCAACTGCTTCATAGTGATGGGATGGTTACTGGAGAAAATGAACTTTCAGTGAGGTATAGGCCTCCTTTCCTACTAGTTTCATTACTGATTTGTGGAGGAATGTGAAATCGTAGGGTATGTATCTCAAGGGCAACCCTGCTCCTCAAAAGTGGTCAGGTGAAGGACGCTGAGGGAGTTGAGGATTTGTGACGGTGCATTGGGTCTCTAAGGGCATCCTTATAAACACAAACTATGGCATTATCAATGTCTGGGAGATTTTGGATTACCCAATACAGGAGGGTTCAAGATCATTGCTTACAGTTCTCATGATTATGAAATTAAATTTCTATCTCTGGCTTATTTCCCATGTCCACAGGAAAGAATATTGAAAATATATGAAAACCTGGGTTGAAACAATTGCATCCAAGCTTTTGTTCTTGTCTGAAGAAGCTTGGCTGTATCAAGCAGTCTAGATTCAGCTGGAGTTCTACCAAAGCTGCCTTTCACAAACCAGTTTTCAACAGTTCTCTGTGGCTATCAAGATTTCTAGATATTCAACACCCTATCAAGTCAGTACACTTGTGGAGAAACAAGGAGTCTAGAAACTTTAGGAAATACAGCTGAAATAATTTTTGAAGTCATGGCATCCAGTGTAAATGTAATTTCAATTTTTCTAAATTACAGTGATATTTTTTTAATATTTCTTGTCATAGAGAATTTTAAAACATAAAATTTTCACAGCCAATTGAAAGCTAATTTAGTCCCTAATGGACAAGAACCCTTCAACTTTTTTTCCCCAACTCAAATTTTGTCAACATTCTCTGAAAATATTTTTTCTAATGGATCTGTGTTTTCAATGAGTTTTACTTTTTCCATTTGTGTTTGCGAATAGTGGATGTATTCAGGTCTGTTCAGTACTTCATCTGCTGAAGTGATGCCTTGCTTTTGGCTATTTTTAATTCTTTTTTTTGATACAAAGGCAGTGAGTACTTTCATCTTTTTGTGGGTAAGATCATACACATATTTAATGAGGATACAACAAAGCCTAAGCTACTATTAAAAAGTGTCCCATATCATCAAACTCTCTTGTCCCCACGTGATTTCCAAATTATGGTAAACATACACAGCAACTTCAACTGTATCAGTGAATCAGGGGATAAATGTCAGCATTTTGATTCATCAGATTTTAAACCACTGCACTGTTTCAGTACTAACATTGACTCTAAACACAGTTCAAATATTACTTTGTCTGATATATCTGTGCCAAGTTCAGAGTACTTTAAAATTACTACAGAATTGTAACTTGTTGATGTGTTCCAATGCTTCAGTGTTTCCTGGTGGAAACTGGTAAAATTTGGAGCCCAATTATAGAAAACAGTATATATAGTTGTATATCAATAATACCATGCCCAAGCCATAGATGGCTTTGTAATGCCTAAAAGGCTATGCTGCCTCCCAGTATAGAATTATTTTCAATATTTATGCTCATACTTCATAATCCCATAGAATTTCTAATTAAAATAAAACTCTGATCTGTAGCAATAAAATGATGATGATTAACAGGGAGGAGGACAAAACCATATCCAGACACCACTGATGCAAGTATTTTCCATTTAATTGATTTTAGGCAGATCTACTAAAGCTCAGTAAAGCACAGATTAGTTGTAAGAAATACATAGTTCACAAAATTAAAATGAATTTTTTTGATGCTGTATATAATTACTTTGCCTTATTTAGAAAATAAATCACCCTGAAGGGAAAGTCATAGATGAAAGAAGGAAAGATAGTTCAAGCCTGTACTAGTTCTGGCTAGGATGGAGTTAGTTTTCCTCACAGCATCTCATGTGGTACTGAGCTTTGCGTTTGCGGCTACAGCAGTGTTGACAACACACCAGTGTTTTGGCTTTTGCCAAGCAGTGCTTGCACAGCATCAAGGCTGTCTCTCCAGACCACTCCTTCTCCCAAAGGCCAATAGGGTGGGGATGGGCAAGAGACTGGGAGGGGACAGAGACAGAACAGCTGACCCCAACAGACCAAAGGGATATCCCATACCGTATGATGTCACGCTCAGCAATAAAAGCAAAGAGAAAGGAGGAGGAGGCACGGGGCATTCAAAGTTAAACATTTGCCTTCCCAAGCAACTGCTATGAGTGCTGAGGACCTGCTGTCCAGGAAGTGCCTGGGCATCTGCCTGCTGATGGGAAGTAGTGAATGAATTTCTCTTTGTGCTTTGCATCCACATGGAGCTTTTGTTTTTCTTATTAAACTACCATTATCTCAACCCACGAGATTTTCCATCTTATTTTCTCCCACTGTCCTCTTGAGGAGGAGGAGGAGTGAAAAAGCAGCTGGGTGGTAGTCTGGCAGCTGGACAAGATCAACCGACTACAAAGGCACTTTCACTTTCAGTTTCTTGGGTTGTTTTGTTGCTTTTTTTGCAGGGATAGTGAAAGCAGTAAAGGAAGTTTGTGTAATTTGAATGTGTTGTGGATTTTTGTTTTTATTTAAACTAAACTGGATTTCCAAATCTTTTGACATTCATCTTTTGTTCCTTGCAAATTAAAGCTATTATACCTTCTGGAGCTATCCCTAATTCTGTTAATTTAAGGATTTTCTGGTCCAGGTCTCAAAAGAAATTGTGAGTTACAAGGTTAGCTGACTTATTAACTTGGTTCAGACAGGAATGTCGATCCTCATTTTGATTCTGAAGACCTTCAGTGATATGCTAAGATACTTGATCCAGATCCACAGAATTTCTCATATATTCAACTCTGTCTCCAAAGTAGCATGTTGTTTCTCTTCATTTCACATCCCGTGCATTTGGATTACGTAACATGGGATCAGACATTGTTGATCTATTACTATTTTCTGTAGGTTCTTCTCTTTCGCTCACCTGTGTTCATTGTCCCACTCTCTTTTCTTTTTTTTTTTTCTTCTTTCAGAAGAGAGTGCTCAGAAGATATTACTTCTGAGTTTCCACATGCAATGGCACAGATGTATTTGTGATATTGGTATACTAAGAGATAAAAAAGGGAATCAAAATATTAAACGATAATTGAAATTAACTAAACTGTTGCTGCTGTAGGTATTTTTGTGAAACCCCAGTCTTATTAAGTTTAAAATCAACTTCAGAAACTAATAATGTGTTATTGTTTAATTAGGAGGATGTACCTATCCAAAGTAGAACCAGAGAGTGATGAATCATATGAATAGCTAACGAGCTATGAAAAGCTCGAAACAATTCTGCAGACACCAAGATCAGTGAAGAAGGAGGGCAAGGAGGTGCTCCAGGTACCAGAGCAAAGATTTCCCTGCAGCCCATAGAGAAGATCGCGGTGACACGTGGTGACCAGGAGGATGAAAGTGATGAGGCCTTCTACAGGCTGCTGCAAGCAGCCTCAGAATAACAGGCCCTTGTTCTCATGGGGGACTTACACCACACTGACATCAGCTGGGAAAACCATACAGCTAGGCATTCGCAATC